>PPCM01000339.1_pt1 | contig 52046 bp, 34 predicted proteins | sample 1555541 | NCBI WGS metagenome assembly PPCM01 (sample SAMN05284479, study PRJNA326546) | Marine sediment metagenome, whole genome shotgun sequencing project. | isolation source: marine sediment | place: Germany: Wadden Sea | collected 2012-09-05
GCCGGTGAGCCGCATGGCAAGGCCGTGGTAGGTGGTGATCAGCACACCTCGCGCATCCTCGCCCACAAGTGCGAACAGGCGCTTCCGGATGGAAAGGGCGGCGCCGTGGTTGAAGCAGAGGACCAGGATGCTCCTCGGCCGGACCCGTTTTACCCTGAGAAGAAATGCACACCTGTGCACCACCACGCGGGTCTTGCCCGATCCGGGGCCCGCCAGAACCAGCATGTTGCCGCCGCCCCCGTGTTTGACGATGGACTCCTGCACGGGGTGACGGAGGGCTTTCACGATTTTTTCATGGGAACTCTCGGCGGTGGCCGTTCCCAGAACCCCCTTTCGTCCGGGAAAGAACTTCTTGATAAAATCCGCGTTGTCCATCTCGAAATAGGATTTGATAAGGAAAAGGGCCCGGCTGATCTTCTCCGCCCCGATCCTGGCGTACTCGTTCATCACGTGTATCTGGAAGATCCGTTGGCCGTAATGTTCCTCGAGGGGCTTGAAATCCCGATTGGTATAGCGGCCGCTCTTTTCCGGAAGGATCGACAGAGTCATGGCCTGGCGGAACACGGCAAGCCCGTTCTGGAGGATGATCACCTTGTTGCTGTGGAGATAGAGAAGGCCCGCCTCCACCGCCGCCATCATCCTGTCCTTGCGCACCGTGATATGGGAGATGCTGTGTTCGATGCCGTGGATCAACCCGGTGAGGGAGAACTCCACCAGGCGCTCGTGCGGCCCCTCTCCGGGGGCGGGGGCCGCTGCGAGGATGGTATCGAGGATAAGGCCCGAAAGCTCGCGGCGACGGGCCGAGATCCTTTTCACCAGATCCCACTCCTTCTTCATCCGGATGCCGCAGGCTTCGCTGCTGTTGTAACGGATCTCCATGGAAGAGCCGGTTTCGCCGAACCCCTTACCGTCCCTGGAAAGGGTCTTGAGGAGGTTCCGGAGTACCGAAACGTCGCATTCGGGAAAGCCGTGGTCCCTTATTCGCTGGTTCATCAGCCGGTAGGTCAGGGTCAATGTCCGGTCCGTTTCAACCATGGGAGATTCCTCTTCCATGATGGAGAGGAGGGCCTTCTCCATGCCCATGATCCTGCTCAGTACTCTCCGCGCACTCTCCTTTCCCCTTATCTTGACCCAGGCGGACATGAGGAGGCTCCTTTCGATGAGCCCCTGGTCGGCCATATCGTTCATGACGGCGATCACCCTGCGGGTTTTCCGGTACTCCTCGGGAAGATCGGGTATGGATCCCAGTTTCGCGCAGATCTCGTCCGCGTTGATCCCCCCTTGGGCCGGGGCGTTCACCATTGCCCCGAGGACCGTCTCCCAGACCCTCCTGGCGGGAGGAGAGAGGTTCAGGCGGTCCAGCGCCCTCCCGGCATCGGTCATGGAGTTGAACCTTGGTTTTCCCTGGAACACGGAGGTCCGGTTCTCGTCCCGGCGGATAAATCCCCCCCGTTCCAGCCAGGAGACGGCGGTCTTCACCTTTGTGTCGTAATTATGATCCTCCATGCCGAAACCGGTTTCCACGTGGTCGTCCCGGATCAGCTCCCCCGCCGTGATAACCACATTTCCCTCCCGGTTCTTTTTGGCCCGCCTTAGCCCCCTCAGGATCTGGGAGAGATCCTTGCGGTTGAGCCTGGATTTCGCCCCGAGGCGGAACTGCTCCTCTATGTCCGCCTCGGCGTAGAGGAGGATGCACTCGGCCGATTTCGTGTCCCGGCCCGCCCGGCCCGCCTCCTGCAGGTAGTTTTCCAGGGAGCCGGGGATATCCGAATGGATCACGAGGCGAACGTTCTCCTTGTCGATGCCCATGCCGAAAGCATTGGTGGCGACGATCACGGGGATGGTGCCGGCAACGAAATCCTCCTGGATCTCCCTTTTTTCCGGAGGGGTGAGGCCGGCATGGAAATGACGGGAATGCCAATCCATGGTTTGCAGGAAATCGGACAGCTCCTCCGTATGGCTCCTGGTGGCGCAGTAGATGATGGCCGCGCCCGAAGGCTCGCTTCCCAGTTTCTCTTCAAGAAGTTCGTGGATCAGGGCGTATTTCTCGTGCCCCGTGATTGTGCGGATCTCGAATTTCAGGTTCTCCCTTTCCGTGCCCCCGTCATGTAACGCCAAGTCGAGCCCCAGCTCCTCCTTGAAATGATCGATGATCTCCGCGATCACGTCGGTTTTTGCCGTGGCCGTGTAGCAGGTCACGGAAGGGGAGGTGCCGGTTCTCTCCCCCAGCTCCCTGATGAACCGGGCCGCGTAAAGGTAATCGGGCCTGAAATCGTGACCCCACTTGGACAGGCAATGGGCCTCGTCAAATACCCAGCACCCGATCTCCCTTTTTTCCAGCATCTCCCTGACGGAGCGGTTGCGGAGCTGTTCCGGGGAGATATAGAGCAGGCCCACATCCCCCATGCGAACCCCCTCCATGACCCGGCCCCGTTCCGGAAGGGTGAGAAGTCCGTTGATGGTGGCGGCCGCCGTTGAACCGGTCTTTTCGGAGAGGTTGTCCACCTGGTCCTTCATCAGGGCCTGGAGCGGGGAGATCACCACGGTGAGAAGCCCCCGCCGGTAATAGCGCACAAGGGCCGGTACCTGGAAGCACACGGACTTTCCGCCGCCCGTGGGAAGGATGCCCAGGAGGGGGCGGTTGCCCAGCCCCTTGGAAACGATCTCCTCCTGGAGGTTTCTGCCGTCGGCAAGGGGGCGGTATCCGTCGTACCCGAAAAACCGCTTGAGATGCCTTACCGGATCGTGGTTCTCCCGACAGAATCCGCAGGAAGCATCAGCGCATTTTTCCTCCCGCAGGGCGGAAAGGATACCGGGAATCTCCCCGTACCTGTGCCGAACCCAGGGAGGAAGCACGGAGTTGCCGCCGGATACCGTAAGCCAGGCAAGGCAGTAGGCAATGGCGGGGCGTCTTTTGGCATCGGGCCAGCAGGTTCGGAAGATCTCCGTTAGGCGATGGGGGCAGATAAGCCCCCTTGCCGTACGGGCAAACACCTTTCTGGCCTTGCGGGCACGGGGGAGTTGTTCCCCGTTGATCCTTTTGAAAATTGCTCGGATACCCATGCCGTCGTCGTCGGGTAAAGCAGCAGGCTGAGGATCGCCAACATTAAACGGTATTCCACACTCTTCCCCGGAAGGCAGGCCAGGGGCGATGGAACAGGGTGAGTCGGAGTTGTCCCCGGAAACATGCTCCGCAGCAGTACCTTGTGGATGCCTTTTAAAGAGCGGCTTCTGTGAATTACAAGGTGTATCTGTTGCCCGGGGAGAGGGAGGGGCTGGAACAGTGAGCGTCGTATTGGGCATATCCCCGGATTTGGTAGGCGGTACTCCATTGTCCGCATGCTCGGGGGAGGCATGTTCATGGTCCGTTTGCTCGGAGGAGGCATGTTCATGATCCGCTTTTTCGGGAGAGGCATGTTCGTAGTCCGATTTCTCGGATGGGGCATGGTCATGGTCCGTTTGCTCGGTGGATGATGATGGGCGTAATTCGGCTCCCTGGAAACATGCTCTGTAAAAAGTGATCAGGCCGGGGGAAATCCGGTTTGTTACTTGAAAACGTACCCAGATATCAAGAAAAAGCCCTCCGGCGATCAAGGCGTCCTCCACCGGGTTGTTCAGGCTGTCCTTTACCAGCTTGTAATCCTTTATCAGCCGGTGGTACGGGTTTTCGGGAAAAGCCAGGGGGGAGAGGTAGAGGGTGTCGATCACGGGCAGTTCGAGGAAGGCGGGGCGGGGCCGGTTTTGCCCGATAATGGGAAGATCGTGGGCGATGATATTATGGCCGAGGATATAATCCGCGCCCTGGGCAAACCGGTCCAGCTCCGAGAATGCCTCTTCGGCCCTGAACCTTCCTTTCCGCTCGAAAACACGATCCCCGCGAACCGCCCCGATATGATGAACATGGCCTCCACGGGAAACCTCCAGGTCCAGAAGGAGGCAGCTGTCCAGTATCTTCTCTGCTTCCTCGATGTTTACATCTTCCGCAGCGTTTGAACTGTTGTTCGCCAATACCATTCCTCGTTGAATCCCATTGGTTCGTTTCTGCGGGATCTCGTCTGAAACCCCTTATTTAAACACATACACCCGTTCTCCGCATCCAGCCGGAAAATATGCTAAAAATAGTAATACGGTTGAACTTGCCGTAGCCGGAGAGGGAAGGGGCTGCATGGGAAGGCGGAAACGTTAAAAGGCTTCTCCGTTTCTCTTGGTGTAATTAACAATCGGAGCGCTTTTTAAGCGGGCTTCCGGAGATTGCTCGGAGGCCGGAGGCTCGGCGACGGCAAGGAACGCATCCAGGACCTTGATAAAGGAGGTGAGCTGCTCCTCGATCCTGCCGGGGTATTCGGTATTGAAAAAGGCCAGGGTATCCTTTTCGGTATGCCAGATTTCACCGTGATTATCGGTTTGGGTATACCCGTCCAGCTCCCCGATCTCCCAGTTGGTGGATTCCAGGTAAGCATGGGGAATGCCGAGGGCCTTGAACGGGGCATGATCGCTCCAGTCGCCGGTGGTGCCCGCCGGGTACGCCTCGTTCAGTCCCGGGTTGGTCGAAAGGGAAATCTCCATCTCCGTTGCAATGGAAAGGAGCTGTTCCCTTACCCAGCCCCCGGCATCGGCGTCGCCGTATACATAGATCTTGTCCCCTCCGGCAAGGGTGTCGAGGTTCAGCATGCACGCGGTGTTCGCGATCTCCTCGGCGCTCATCCGGCCGGCATAATCATTGGACCCCTGGAGGCCCACCTCTTCCGCGCCAAAGGCGATGAACCGGATCGTATGGGGAAGCTCCTTTTCAGCCAGTTCCGAGGCCGCCGTGAGCATGACGGCAACTCCAGTGGCATTGTCCGAAACCCCTTCGCCGACCCCCACCGAATCGTAATGGGCGCCGACGATAATCTGTTTTTCGGAGGCACCGGGTTTCACCACAACGACGTTGGCGGAGTTGAGCGTGGCCCCATCCTGCTCGAATTCAAAGGGCTGGACGGTCGCGGTGTAGCCCAGGGCCTCGAACTGACCGACGATATAGTTTCGGGTGGCGGTCTCACGCTCGCTGCCGGCGGTTCTGATGCCCAATCCCCTTGCCAGAAATCCCACATGGCTCATGGCAAGATCCGTTGGCGCAAATCCCGTTGTGTCGCTTTCGGTTGCAACCGTTTCCACATTGGAATAGTCGCTGCTTCCCTGGGCATCACGGGATTTTACGGCAACGTACAGTGACGCCCCTTTCCAGAGCTTGGCGGAGAGGTCGGTCAGGTTCCCCAGGTCCGTGCTCAGTACCGGTGAGCCCGCGGGGTAGGGAGCATAGTACATGGTGTACCCCAAAGCACCCCCCACCTCGCTCCATGACAGGGAGATATCCAGGCCGGAGGTGGATGCCGACAGTTGAGGCTTTTCACCTTCGGCATAACAGAAGTTGGAGACCGGCAGCAAAAGGCTCATGGATAACAACAGCGAAAAAAACCGTTTCATTTTTTCTCCTTTCCAGGGTAAACCATTTAAAATCAATACGCATTCAATCTGAAAAACCGCATGTCACGGATATACCGTGTCGTTTTGAATGTCGAACAATATCAACGTGGGTTTCAGGTATAAAGTGTTTTCTAAGCGCCGGCCCACTTTCTTGCACCGTTCGTTGTCGGCTTCCCGGCAAGTTGCCCATCCACGATCGGGCAGTCGGGATATATGGATCGGGCCGATCATGTGATCAAGTTCGATTTTTCGATTGTTATGGTCAACCCCTTCTTGACGTTGTCATCCGTGAGTTGACCCGGGGCATTGGGGCAAGGGATATTGTAAACGGAGAATTGATAAGTAATTCGGCCTAGGTTGGGTGGCTCGAAACCTACTGAAAGCGCAGGACCTTTCTGGGTTGATGGGAGGATGTTTGATATGCCTTTACTCCTGTTGATCGGCGGTTCATGGGGGCGGACGTGGAGTGCGAAATAATTTGACGGGGCCGGGGATCATCGAATACGGATCGTTGGCAAATAAAAAAAAAAGGAAAAAACAGGGAGCCGGCATGTATGTTGCTGGAATTAATATTCGGACAGGAGATACGAAAACTGCAATCGACTCTCGATCCGAGCAAGCCTCCTTTACCGGTTGCAGTGGAAAAGCAAAGCCCCGATGGAAAATGGGATATACCGGGGCCTATTTGACAAAACTCAACCACGGGGAGGGTATGAAATGGGCGAAAGAGTAAAAGAACACCATGGTCGCAATCTCGGGTTCACCCTCAAGGGCAATAAGAAACAGCTCAGTCTCATTCAGTCCAATATGAAAAAAAAATTCGGCAGCGAGATCACGGTCGGCAAGCTCTCCTCCCAGCTGACGAATTCCTCGCATTCCAGATGGCTGGTGATTCTGAATTCCGGCTTGTAAGCGATAAAACGTTTTTCTGTTTCAGGTGAGATATTCCGGGCCGGCTTCCGGTCGGCCCGGGTTGTCCACACTCCACCTTGTTGTCACATATTCCCGCCTTTCTTCAATTCTGAATATCATGGGGCCGACGCGCACATGTTGAAAACCAAGCCGTATACGGGGCGCTTTCATCGGTGCCCTCTTTTTCATGTTTTGACACCCGACTGCGTAATCCAAACACGTTAAGGTCGCCCGGCCGTTCCCGGCCGTTCCCGGCGGTTGCCGGCCTTCAGCCCGTTCCCGTGGAACCCGGCTCCGGAATTTCCCCTCCAATCGGGATTGAGGATGCGGTTTGTTGTTGATCCGGGCAGGAAAATTATATTAAATGTTAATAAGGAGCGAGCGTTCAATCCTTTCACCTTTTTTTGGCGGCAGGGCTGTTGAACGGTTGACGGGTAAACGCGCTTTGGCGTGCTAAGTGGTTGTAAATAAACTTTATTTGATTTTTTGTGGAGGCCGGGCCCGCGTTAACTCGGCCTTTGCCGGAAATTGAAGGTACCAGCCCGGGGAGCTTGCCCGAGGGGGCGGGAGCCGATTCAGCGATGAAATCAGCTTTGAAAGATTCAATAAATCCGGAGATGTGCCGATAATTCATAAGGGAGTAAAAAAAACATTGAAAACATCCGGGCAGGTATGATTGAAGGATGCGTCGGGGTCCGGATTCGGGGTTGCATCACCACAATGCCGCCGGGAAGGACGTGGCGGGGCGTGTTCGGGTGGAACGCGGCGGGTAGGAAATATGAAAAAGAGGTTACGGATTTGGGTTGCAAACGTTACATAGGGCTTTTGTGGTTTTTGTTGTTCATGGGGGTAATGTTCGGGGGCATTGTTACTTCATATGCCGGGGATATTACCGTCGATGATGTGCAGGTCACCGAGGGGAGCGGGGATACGGTCAAATTGAGCTTCACGGTGCTCCTTGACCCCGCCGACCCCCTTGACGTTACCGTGGATTACGCCTTTACCCCGGATACCGCCCTGGAGGGGACCGATTATACGAACCCCGGTCCGGGAACCCTTACCTTCACGGCGGGGGAGACGTCAAAGGTGGTGGAGGTATCCGTTACGGGAGACCTGCTGGACGAGGAGGACGAGACCGTTTTCATGGACCTGTCCAACCCCGTCAATGCCGTGATTGCCGACAACCAAGCCGTGGGCACCATTGTCGACAACGATCCCTTTCCTTACGTTTCCATCTTCGATGCCACGGTGACCGAGACCGATGCGGGCGCGGTGGACGCCGTGTTCACCGTTTCCCTTTCCGCGCCCAGCACGAAAGAGGTGACCGTGGATTTCGGCACCTTCCCCCTTTCCGCGAAAACTCCGGAGGATTATACGGATATTGCGCCGGCGACCCTGATCTTCGCCCCGGGCGAGACCGTTCATACCCTGACGGTGGATGTGATCGGCGACATTTTCGACGAGGACAACGAGACCTTTTCCGTGAACCTCTCCAATCCGGTAAACACGGTGATCCTCGACGCCCAGGGGCTGGGGGCGATCGTGGACGACGACGATCCGCCCGAGATGTCGATCTTTGACGCGGACGTGACCGAAGGGGACACGGGGTTCGTGAACGCCGTCTTTACCGTTACCCTGACCGAGGCCAGCGGTAAGACCGTGACCGTGGATTACGCCACGGAAAACGATTCGGCGGCCGGCGGCACCGATTACCTGATCATCGGCACCACCACCCTGACCTTTGCCCCGGGTGAAACCGTGGCCACCATCGATGTGCCGGTGAGGGGCGATGCCGTTGACGAGGACAACGAAACCTTTAACGTGAACCTCCAAAACGCCCACGGGGCCGTGCTGGTGGACGACCAGGCGGTGGGGATCATAAGGGACAACGATACCTTTCCGCAGGTCTCCATCGCCGATGTGACGGTGGTGGAAGGGGACACGGGGTCCATCAACGCGAACCTTACGGTATCCCTCTCATGGGCCAGCGGAAAGATCGTTACCGTGGATTACACGGTCACCGAGGGCACTGCGGCACCGGGCATCGACTATACGACCCCGCCCCCGGGCACCCTGATCTTCGAACCCGGGGAAACCGAGAAGATCGTTTCCGTGCCCATCATGGGCGACGTGGTGGACGAGGTGCCCGAGACGTTCGAGGTGAACCTCTCCAATGCCGCCTTCGGGGTGATCAGCGACGATCTGGGGGTGGGCACCATCAACGACGACGACGCCACCCCCGCCATCTCCATCCACGACGCGGCAGTGACCGAGGGGAACGTGGGAACGGTGGACGCGGTGTTCACGGTTTCCCTGTCCCGGGCCAGCGGTATGCCGGTGACGGTGGATTACGCCACAACGGTAGTCTCGGCGACCCCGGGCACCGATTACACCGCCATCGGGACCACGACCCTTACCTTCAACCCCGGCGAGACCCTCAAGATCGTCACCGTTTCGATCATCTCCGATACCCTTGACGAGGACACGGAAACCTTTGGCGTGAGCCTCACCAATCCGGCCAATGCAACGATCTCCGACAACATGGGGGTGGGGGCCATCAACGACGACGACGAGGCGCCCTATTTCTCCATCTCCGATGTGGGGGTGATCGAGGGTGACTCCGGCCCGGTGGATGCGATTTTCACCGTTACCCTCTCCCTTGCCAGCGGGAAGGTGGTGACCGTGGATTATTCCGTGGAAGGGGATACTGCGGTGCCGGAAAAGGATATCGCGGTGGTGGGCAACACCACCCTCACGTTCGGCGCCGGGGAGACGACGAAAACGATTCGGGTACCCGTGCTCGCCGACACGCTCGATGAGGACACGGAAGTTTTTTTCGTGAACCTCACCAACAACAGCTACGGTCAGATCGCCGACGGCAGGGGGCAGGGCACCGTCACCGACAACGATCCCGCGCCCACCCTCTCCATCGACGACGTGGAGGTGACCGAGGGAAACGGGGGCACGACCAACGCTGTTTTTACGGTCACCCTTTCGGCCGTGAGTGAAAAGGTCGTCACGGTGGATTATGTGACCGTTGCGGACACGGCCTCCTCGGGAAGCGACTATGCCCATGCCGTGCCAACGACCCTGACCTTTGACCCCGGCGAAATCGAGCAGACCCTTGCCGTTGCCGTGGTGGGGGACGAGGTGGATGAGGAGGACGAGCGCTTTACCGTGGAGCTTTTCAATGCCCAGAACGGCACCATGGCCGGCGGAAGGGCCGTGGCCGAGGCCCTGATCATCGACGATGAGGCGCCCGAGATCGTGGTGAAGGGCAACAACGTCACCGTCGTGGACGGGGACGGCTCCCCCTCGGACCTGGACCACACGGATTTCGGCGAGGCGGATATCAAGAACGATGTGATTACCCGGGTGTTTTCCATCACCAACATGGGAACGGCGGAGCTGCTCTTCACCGGAGATCCCCACGTAGTCCTTGAAGGGGCGGGGGCGGATGCGTTTACAGTGACCCAGATGCCCCCGGATACCCTGGAAAGGGGCGGCGTTACCTCCTTCGAGGTGACCTTTGATCCCGAAGACCTCGGTCAGATCACGGCCTTTGTGAGTATTTCCACCAACGATCCGCTGAGCAGTTCCCATGATTTTACCATCAGGGGAACCGGCGTGCCGGCACCGGCGATCGTGAGCGAGGACAACCAGCGGGTCCGGGCCGGGGAAAACCTCACCAGCAACGGCAGTTTCACCGGTGTCGTGGTGGATGAGGGGGGCACCGTCGTGAACAGCGGCACCCTTACGGACCTTACCAACAACGGAACCGTGACCGGCGGCACCCTGTCGGGCTTTGTGATCAACACCGGAAGCCTGAGCAACGTGACCCTTGTCTCGGGAACGGTGGTGGACGGCGGCAATGTTTCGGGGACGGTTTCGGGCAGTGGGGAGATCCGCAATGCCCTGGTGGCCGCGACCACCCTCGGCAACGTGACCCTTGGCCGGGGTGTCGTGCTCACCGAGGTGACCGCAGAGAACAACCCGGGACTTGACCTTGGGGCGCTTGTCACGAACCTCCAGGGTGAAAAGGATCCCGACATGGAATTTTTCCAGAACGGGACAGGGGACAGGCAAACCCTGAGCGACCTTATCGCCCGGGGCGTGGACGATTTCATGGGAAATTCCGATACCGAGGTCGAACCCCTGGCCAACGAAAACATCGCCATTATCAACGAGGATTTTGGTGAATTGAAGGTGCTCAGCACCCTCCGATCGGTCGTGACCTCGGACGGGACGGACGCGCTGGAGATGACCCAGGCAGGGGAGCTCCTCATCGTCCGGAGCGGTATTGCCGTGACCCTCGTGCCGGCCCCGGTGGACCGAAGCTCCTTTCTGGGCGGCCTTCTGGGCATCGGCATACTGGGGACCATCGATCCCTACGGCGTGGTTACGTTCAAGGCGCCGGGGGGAGAGCGGTTTGCCCTTCGCTTCGACTTCACGGCCCGGCTTGATCCCGCTCAAAGCAGGGTGGGCGAAGGGGCGCAGACGGCCACTTTTGTTGCCGAAGGAAGCCCCGCGTTCCGGGAAACCTATCGCCTCAAGGCGATCTACCCCGACGGCACCCTGCAGTTTCTTCCGCCGTACATCCATGCGCCGGGTTCTTTCCGGGAGATCGCGGATTCAAGGGGCCTGAACTACCGGATCGATTCCTTTACCGGGATTATCCTGCTCTTTGACGAAAACAACAACCTCTCCTGGCGGGGCATTCCCGACTACATCCTCTATGATCCGCCCGCCGGCACAACGGGTAGCGAACTGACGGCCGTGGGGGATCTCAACGGCGACGGGCGCGTGGATTTCGGCCTGATCACCACCTCGGGGGCCCAGCCCATCTATACCCTTCCGTAATCGAAGAGATCGGCGGAGGCAGATTTTGCCTTTGCCGTTTCAGCTCACCCGCGAGCAGCTGTCGTAACCTCAACATCATCTTTCAAGTGCTTCGTAAACCCGGCGGCCCCGAATTAATCGCGGGCCGTGTTGTTTTCCAGGTGTTCGTGCAGCAGGCGGGCGAACACCTGGACTTATCGCGGGGTCATCTGCATTGAACGGTGGCCGTGGATCGGCTCGTTAACGGTCCATGGAGATCGGGCGAATGCGAGTTAATCGCCCTTGACTTTGATCTCATCGTCCTTCTCGGACGACAGGTCGATTATCCTGATCTTGAAATCCCCTTTCATGTCCACGCCGGTTGAACTGCCGCCATCATATATTCTAGGAATTGAAGGAGAATCCCACTTGTCGCTTTTGTTTTTGCTGTACTTGTGCCGGTGTCCGTGAAGCAGGACGTCGACGGGGTGTTTCTCCAGGCTCCTCTTGAGTTCGTCGGCATCATTGAGCTGGAATCCGGGCATTCCTCCCCATCCGGCGGATTCCACGGGGTGGTGATGAAGAAAAAGAACCTTGTGGACGCCTTCTTCAACCTCATCGATGCGTTCTTCCATTGAGTTGAGCTGAGCTTCTCCTATTTTCCCGTCCGCGAATTTGGGGGAGACAAATTCCCCTTCCATGGAATCAAGAGCGATCAAGGCGATATCGCCGATTACTTTTTTTTGGGGAAAACGGGTTATTCCTTCAGGGAAAAACTCTTTAAATTTCTCTCTGAAGGAACTCACCGACGAGGGGTGTATGCCCTTTAACGCGGTTCCATAATCATGATTTCCGGGAACGATGAAGAGTTCATAATTATCCTCCCCGTTATCACCGTCCCTGAGCTTTCGCAATTTCGAGAGGGCGGAACCGTAAATGTTTTCATCGTCGGTCGAGGGGTTCTTCGGGGGCTTGTCGATGATGTCGCCCGTGATCAAGATAATGTAGTCGGTGCTGGGTCGGCAGTTCTTTCTCAGTACATCAATTGTTTTTTGAAAATTCACATCATCTTTTCCAAGATGAAGATCGGTTAAATGGACTATTTTCTTAGTCTGTGTCATTTATTCTCCTTCAAAAAAAATGATCGATTCCTGCTGAAAATGCCTGTGGCCGCGGTGGCTTGCGCCGCTTTCAATTCGCCGGACATCTCGGCCGGGCGGGTGAGGTCCTTACGTGAGTGATGCCGCCGAATGATCCGGGATGTATCCGGCGATACATAAGGATTAAATGGCGAGTCCATGCAATATGCTGAAAAGATATAGCAATATAGAATTAATTTGTAAAGGCGACTCCGAAGAACAGGGCATGGTTAACGGATGTAATTCCGGCACGCCCGCCAACCGCAGCTCAGGTTTTTGAAAAAACCGACCGCCGGTTTAAAACGACATGAAATCATTTTGATGGTTTTGATGGTGGCCTCGCAGGGCTGTTGCAAGAACGGTCTCTTTTCGCCCTGTAAAAGGCGCTGTCGCGCTTTTTGTAATCCAGCACATACCTGGCCTCTTATGCCCCTTTGGGTTGGCTCCGAAAGCCACGTGATACGACTTGATCACCTCCCCGTGGGAGTAGAGCAGCATTCTGGACTTGGATTTGACCACCACGACACGATCGGCTTTCTCGAGGCCCAAAGAGATCGAAGGAAACAGCAACAGCAGTAAAAATACAATTTTATGGATCAACACGCAATTCCTCCCGTTCAGCAACATCAGGCGCCAACCCCTTTTCTTGCAAGGGGAAGAAAAATATGAAACGCGCTTCCCTTTCCCGCCTCGCTTTCGACTTTTATCATGCCCCCGTTGTTCTGTACCATGGCGTGGGCCACGGACAGGCCGATTCCGTCCTTTTCGCTGATATCCCCGGTGGTGAAAAAGGGATCGAATAATCGCGGCATCACCTCGGCGGGGATACCGCGCCCCGTGTCGCTGACGGTGATCCCGACAAAGATGCCGGGAAGAAGATCCGACTCCCTGAGGTGTTGCCCATCGCTCAATTCCACTGTTTCCAGGGATATCCCGAGAACCCCGTTGCCGTCTGCCATGGCATCCAGTGCATTGGCGCAGATATTTTCGATCACCGTCTTGAACTGGGCCGGATCGAACTTGATGACCGGGGAGTCCTCGGGGATCCGGGTGTCCAGCGTAATGTTCCCGGACAGGGATTCCCGGATGGAATTTACCGCCTCGAGCAGGGGGATATGCGGTTTGAACAGCTCCTTCCTGGAGACTTCCAGGTGGCTGAACGTCAGTATTTGACTGACCAGATCCTTGGCTCGCCTGCCCGAAATAAGGACCCGCTCGATGGACCTGTGGGCCTTGGATGTCTCGGGCAGCTGTTTTTTGGCCAGCTCCGCATATCCAAGTACGGCAGCGAGGATGTTGTTGAAATTATGGGCGAATCCACCCGCCATGGTGCCCATGGCTTCCATTTTATGGGCATGGCGGAGCCGGGATTCCATTTTTTCCCGCTCCCTTGCGCTCCTCTTTTGCTTGGTGATGTCCTGGAGGACCGTGAACCGCAGATTTCGGTTGTCAATAACCATGCTCCGGCCCCGGATCTCCAGGTTGATCCGGGTTCCGTCCCTTTTGAGCCCCTCGATCTCATAGGGTTCCTCCCTGCCGCCGGCGATATTCTTCCGGACCCTCTCCTTGAACTCCTCCGCGCAGAGTTTTTCGACCCTGGTGCCCGTGATCTCTTCGAGGCTTTGGAAACCGAACATCTTGTAAAGGGCGGGGTTGGCATCCAGGATAATTCCCTTTTCGATGATGCAGATCCCCTCGAACGCGGCTTCGGAGAGCAGGCGGAACCTTGCCTCGCTCTGGTGCAGCTCCCTGGTGCGCGCCTTTACCTGCCTTTTGAGGGCCAGGCGCTGTTTGCGGATCTCCCGGACCCGCAGCCTGTAAAGCGCCCCAAGGCTCGCCAGGAAAAACAGGGAGGCGGTCATCCTGAACCAGAACGATTTCCACCACAGGGGAAGCACGGTGAGCACCAGCGACCTGCCGGTCTCGTTCCAGATGCCGTTGCCGTTGGAGGCCTTGACCCGGAACACGTAGTTTCCCGGCTCCAGGTTGGTGTACTGGGCAAAGTGGTGCCCCGCGTCCCGGAAGTTCCAGTTTTTGTCCAGTCCGTCCAGGCGAAAGGCGTAGCGGTTCAAACGGGGGGCGCCGTAACTGAGGGCCGCGAACCCGATTGCGATGACCGAATCGGCGCGGCTCAACTCCACCCTGTCGGTAAGGTTGATATGGCTTTCGAGGGGACCGTTTTTTCCGATGGAAACGGTCCGGCCGAAGATATCCAGATTCGTGAACGCCAGGGGCGGCGGCATTAAATCGCCGTCGAACTCCCTGAGGGAAAAGGTCAGGAGCCCGTCCCGGGTGCCGAACATCAGCTCGCCCGAACGGGTCCGAAGGGCGGCAGGATGACGAAACATCCCTTCGGCAATGGGGTGTTCCGCGAATGTGCTGATCTTTCCGTTGGCGGGATTGTAGCGGTTCAACCCCTTTGATGTTCCCAGCCAGATCCGGCCCGCTTTATCCTCCAGCATGCTGTTGACCCGGTTGTGGGAAAGTCCTTGGCGGGTGGTGAAATGCTCGAACCCGCTTCGATCCGGGGCCATGCGGCTGAGGCCGGCGGTGGTGGCCACCCACAGGGCTCCCCTTGAATCCTCGAACAGGTTGATCACAAGGTTGCCCGAAGGAGTTTGGTCGAGGACGCCGCCGGTTTGATAGCGCGAAAAATCGCCGCTCTCCTCCCGGAAACGGTTTAGCCCCCTGTCGGTGCCGACCCAGAGGACTCCCGATCCGTCCACCAGCAGGGTCCAGATTTTATCACCGCCAATGCTGGACGGATCGGCGGGATCGTGGCGGAAGCGGGTAACCCGCGCGGTATCGGGATCGTAGCGATACAAACCGGCATGGGTGGTGCCGATCCAGAGGTTGCCCTTTGGGTCTCCCCCGATGCAGCGCACCGAAATGCCGGAGAGGCTCATGTCGTTGCCGGGCTCGTGATGAAAACGGATAAACCGATCGGAACCGGCGTCAAGGCGATTGAGCCCGCCGTCGAATGTTCCGATCCAGAGCCGGTTCTTTAGATCCCGGTAAAGGCTGCTGATCTTGTTGCCGCCGATGCTGCGGGGATCGGCGGGGGTGTATCGGTAGCGGGTTGTTTTTCCGGCGCCGTTCGATTGGTCGTATCGAAGCAGCCCCCCTCCCAGGGTACCGATCCAGATGCGGCCCGAGTCGGGCTCCCCCAGCAGGGTGAACACGTCCTTTCCGCCGAAAGCCGCGTTGTCCACTATCCGAAGGGGTTGGGTAAAGGGATTCAGCTTGTCGACGCCGCCCCCCCAGGTCGCCGCCCAGAGGATTCCGGAGCGATCCCTGTACAGTGCCCGCACCACATCACTGCCGATGCCCCTTGGATTGCCGGGGTCGAAGGGGGAGCGAAGGAAGCGCCCTGTTTCAGGGAAGAACCGGTTGATACCGCCGTTCACGGTTCCAATCCAAAGGGTATCGGCGCCGGCCTCGGCAACGGCATAGACTCCCGTTCCCCCGAGGGAATCGGGGGCATCGGGATCGTGGGCGTGGTTTTCGAACCGGCCGCTCGAAGGATCGAAGAGGCTCAGGCCGCCCGCAGTGCCCACCCAGATCTCTCCCCCGCTTCCGGCGCGGCGAGTCAGACTCCAGACCGTATCGTGCCCCAGGCTGTCGTCCCGGTTGGGATCGTGGTGAAAATGGGTAAAGCTTCCGGTTCGGGTATCGAAACGGTTGAGGCTGGACTGGGTTCCGATCCACAGGGTGCCGTCGGCCATGGGCAGGATGGCGTTGACCACGTCGTGGGAGAGGCTGTTGTCGTTGTCCGGATCATGGCGATAGGCGGTAAAGCGTCCCGTTTCAGGGTCCATGCGGATCAGCCCGCTTCCCTGGGTGCCGATCCAGAGATTTCCCGAGGCATCCTCGCAGCCTGCCCCGTGGCTCAGGTAATCACCGGTAATGCCGTCCGTCTTCCGGGGATCGTGCCGGAAGCGCTTGAACCTTTCGGTGGCGGGATCGTAGCGGCTCAGTCCGCCCGTGCGGGTGGAGACCCACATGAATCCCCTGCGGTCCTCGAAAAGATGCACGACGGCATCGTCGCTGAGCGAATGGGGATCGTCCGGATCGGACCTGAACACGGTGAACCCGTTTCCGTCGTAACGGTTGAGGCCGTCCTCGGTGCCGAACCAGAGGAACCCGTGCCGGTCCTGGAGAACGGTGTGCACCACCGGGCTGGACAACCCCTGTGCCGGGCCCAGGTGCTCAAACGACGGATTGGCTTCGAAGCCGGGGGAGAGGTCGGGAACGGAGGGCGCTGCCGCTACTCGGGGGGCTGAAAACAGGCCGGCGAGAATGCAGATGAGAACAAGGAGCAATGGACTGAATGACCGGAATAAGGACCGGTGTTGTATTTCGGTGCCGTGACGATTCACCGGGGAAGACTTCCCCCTTGATTTCAGGACGTGTGCGGGTTCCGGCAGGTAGGGGAGAGACAAGGGCAGGCTCCTGTGACATGTTTTCATTTAATTAACCAAAACCTTCGGCTTCCATGGGACATCGGGAGTTTAACCGCGAAACATATTTTTATCGTCCATATTCAAGGTCAATGTACATTATAGCACTGAGTTCCAAGGAAATTAACCTTGAATCTCCATGGTTGATGGTCTCGTTAAAAGGTCCAAAGTCATTTTTGGGGCCACACCATGGAGCGGAACAAGCAGATAAACACAATGACCGATTGCGGTCGGTTTATTTATCGCTGACTTTTCCAGTGGCATCACCGTTTCGTTATTGTAGGGAAATTTCGAAAAAGTATTTTCCCGTGGCTTCAGGATTCAAGGCCATGCTTGCGGCCTGGGCATCGAAGTTGGGAGGGGTGTCGATGAACTGTTTGCGGAACAGGGCCAGGTTGTCCCGGGTCACCTTGATCAGCTTGAGTTTGACCACCTTGTATTGTGACTTGGGCTGGTAGCCGTTTAAGAAATCGTAGAGCATGATCAGACCGAAGCCGCCCTGCATCCAGTGGCCGCCGAAGGAGGCGGCGTACTCGCCTGTTTCGATTTTCTCCAGGGCATCGGGCACGAGATCCATGCCCACGACCGATATGTTGCCGGGTACCTTTCCGCCCGCAGAGTCGCCTGAGCGGATCGCCTGCATCGCTCCCAGCGCCAGTGAGTCGTTATAGCACCAGACACCGTCGATGCTGTCGCCGAACTTCTTGAGCGCATGGGCCATGGAGTTGTTGCCGTGTTCCTGTGTTTCGCCGACCCAGTTCACCTTGAGCAGTTTGGCTTCCGGAAATTCCCCAAGAGCCCTGCTCAGCCCCGAGAAGCGGCCTTCGGCAACCGAGGCGCCGTGTACACCGTTCAAGGCAATGAAGCGTCTTTTCCCAAGATCTTTTATGAGGGTGCGGCCGATGCGGTAGCCGGCATCCCTGTCGTCCGGCCCGATAAACCCCACATAGCCGTCCCAGGAATATGCCCGGGGATCGATTCCAGGCCAGCGGTCGGTGACCACCAGGGGAATTCCGGCTTTCTGTGCCCGGGTGATCAGGGCGGGGCCGACATTGACGGTCTGCGGCGTGATAATAAGGCCGTCCACGGGCCTTGCGATAAGGCGAGCGATATCCCTTAACTGCCGATGTTCGTTGGTTTGAAAATCGAGAATCTCAATGTCGATTTCGAGCTGATCGGCAATGGCCCGGGCAAAGGTTGCATAGCGTTCCCAGAAGGGGTTGTCCAGGGTGGGAACCGAAATTCCGATCCTCAGTTTGCCGCCGTGGCTCACGGCGTGGGCCGAGGGGGCCGCGAACAGGGCGAGCGAAATGAGTATGATTGAAAAAAATCTTCGTAAGCAATCGTTTGGCGACATAAATTCACCCATATGATGCAAAAGTTTGATTTCCGGTGACGCCATTGGCGTCCTCTGCCCGGCATGTTTCCCTTTGTGCGTCTGTTGAAATCGTTATCGGGGTCCCGGCTTGTTTACCAACCATCGATTAAGCAGGGAATGTTCGGTGAATTCCGGCATGGGATATGCCGCGTGGTTGCCGGCGAAGATCAACGGGTATGCTTGAAGCTTACGGGCCAGTAGAATCGTTTTGAGTTTATTTCCACGCGAAAAATCTCACCGGAAAACAGCTGGAAACGAGTTCCCCATGCCCATGATTCCCACATAACTATAGAATTGTATCATGGTTTATTGTGGTGTCAACAGAAGTGGGCTGGTCATGCAAAGGGCGATCACCCTGCAATTGGTGCCGCCTCCTTCGTATCGTCCATTCACGGCGCACGCCAAAGCTTAGATCCGGCAGTCCATATCCGGCTGCTGGATCGGCGATTTTGACTGGTTATTGCCTGTGGTAAAGATGTGATTCACCAATTGCAAAAAAAATGCCGCCTGAAATAAAAAACATTTAAACCTTGCCTTTTTCTGGCGTTCCTATATCCTTTGCGAGGTTGCGTATCCTTATGTGGAGCGCATGTCAATGGGAAATAAAAAGCATATCATTTCTGGGAATTAATAACCGAACCCCTTTCCTTTGAATGCTATTCCAGGTACCCGGTGGTCTCCATTTAGCCGGCCTGTTTGTCAAACAGATCCTTGTTCGCAAAAGAGATGAATGAATTACCGCAAAATCGGTAACTCTACCCCCCCCCTTTGATATCGACGATCTTACAATGCTGTAAAAACCGCGAGGTGTCTGCCGCCGGCCGAAGCTATTGTTGCGTGCTTCCGACGGGAGACTGCTTTTTATATCGGGCCCGGGCGAATTATAAGGACCGGCAGGTCTTCTATTTCGCCGATCTTTCCGGGAACTTCTCCGATCATCCAGGCCGCCGGCAATTTTAAGACAGATTGCCATATGCCCTGATCCGGGATGTTTTTGCTGTGGGGCATAGCATCGCGTTTCACCCACGGCCAATGGGGTTCATCACGCTTGCCGACACGAAAATCCATCTGTTGCATTATTAAATTTCATCCTCTGAAAATACTGTAACACGTCATTATTATTTAAAACGTAACGTTTGAGAAAGAGGAACTATATGAAATCAAAAAAGAATCATCATACCAATGAACGTATAACAACAGCCCTGCTCCTTGCTGCCGGCACGGGAAGTCGTCTGTTTCCCCTGACGGATAAAGCCCCCAAATGCCTCACGCTGGTCAATGAGACGTCCATATTGCAGCGATTGCTCACAAGCCTTATGCAGCATGGTTTCAAGCGCCTTGTCGTGGTCACGGGGCATCTGGAGGACCATATTCGCGCGTTCCTTGCGAGCTGGTCCAGAAAAATTGAAATTGAGTATGTATTCAGCCCCTTATACAAGACAACGAATAATATATACTCCCTGTGGATGGCCCGGAAAATTATCAATGAACCGTTTTTGCTTCTTGAAAGCGATCTGGTTTTTGACCCGTCGTTATTGACCGATATGCTTTATCCCGACAGGATTGCGATCGCGCGCATGCAGCCCTGGTTGAACGGTTCCACGGTCACAATCGATCAATCCAACAGGGTTGAAGCTTTTCACAGTGATGCCGCCTGCGCCCCAAGCGAGAAAAGATATAAAACAGTGAACATTTACAGCCTCTCCCTCTCTTCCTGGAACAGGGTTGTGGAAAGACTTGAACAGCATGTTTCAGAGGGGAAAGTGAACAGCTATTACGAAGTCGTGTTCCGGCAGATGACGGCTGAAAAGGCCCTGTCGTTCCAGGCGGTCTTTTTTGACCGCAAACCATGGTATGAAATCGACACCATCGAAGACCTTGCATCGGCGGAGAGGATGTTCTCTCCATCAATTCCCAAAGTAGTTCCCTTTCACGACATAGATCCATACGGCTTTAAAAAATCGGGATTACCCACCCTCGGAACAGCAGAGAAAGGAAGTATTCATGCAGCATCCTGATTATACGAACCAGGCGGAAAAATATGAATTTGTTTCAGGCCAGCACGGGGGGTATTATCGCCATGATTTCATAGATCATGCGTACCTGTACAACCTCTATTTTCCGCCGGAAGAAGTGTTTACGGGTTTTAAAAATCGAATTCACGACCTTGTCCTGAACTACCCCGTTGCCCAGGACGCCCTTGCCGACCTCGTGGGGAACCTGATCGACCAGCCGCCCGAACGTATTGTGGTGGGTAACGGCGCGGCGGAACTGATCAAGATCGTCTCAGGACACCTTGCCGGCAGGATCATCGTTCCCGTGCCCTCCTTTAATGAATATGTGAATGCCGCGCCGGACGGCCGGGCAATTGAATTTCCCCTTGAATTTCCCTCCTTTGAACTTGATGTGGATAAGTTTGCGGCCAAGGCCCGTCAATCAAGGGCGGATATCGCCGTCGTGGTAACACCGAACAACCCCACCGCAATGGTGGTTCCCAAGGCCGATCTCATACGCCTTGCCAAAAAACTGGCCGCCCATGGCTGCCGGCTGATTATCGATGAATCCTTTATCGACTTTGTCCGGGACAATGATCAGGTCACCCTGGAACGGGAGATCGCGGCATACCCGAATGTTGCTATATTTAAGAGTATGAGCAAAGCGTACGGCATCTGCGGCCTTCGGATCGGGTACCTCCTGACCGCTGATTTGAAATTTGCCGAAGCTGTGCGCCGGGGAGTCCATATCTGGAACATCAACGGTTTTGCGGAAGAGTTCCTGCGGGTATTGCCCGATTATCGTGAAGCGTTCACCAGGAGCTGCGCAAAGGTAATGGAGGACCGGGACAGGCTTTATGAAGATCTCAAGAACTCCGTGGGGGGCGTGATCTACAGGCCGGATGCCAACTATATCTTTTGCAGGCTGCCCGACGAAGGCCCGGATGCTCCGGAGGTGACAAGGCGGCTGTTCATGGAGCACAACATGTACATAAAGCATTGCCGGGGTAAAACCATGCCCGATGCCGACCGCTATATTCGTATTGCCGCCCGTACTGAAACAGAGAATTCAAACCTTGTGGATGCCTTGGCATCGATCCTCGGGTAATAAGAGAAAAGAGAAGCATATGAACAGTTTACAACACAGACAATCGCACCAATCCGGAATGCTGGTTTTTGCCAAGGATCTTCCGAATATCTGCTCCCTCGCAGGACTTTTCTGTGCTCTTCTGGGAGTATACTTTGCTGTTCTGAAGAACTTTCCGGCGGCCGTCATAGGAATGATCTGGGCTGTTCTCTTTGATTGGGGGGACGGCATCATTGCCCGGAAGATGAAGGGCAGGACAGAAGCGCAAGGGGCTTTCGGCGGGCAGCTGGACTCGTTGATCGATATGGTCAGCTTTGGAATCTGCCCTGCTGTTTTTCTCTTAAGTTACGGCAATTTCAGTCCATGGTTTCTGCCGGGCGCCTTCGTGATTCTCGCCACCGGTGCCATACGCTTGAGCTATTTCAATGTTTTCGGGCTCGTGGACAAAGAGACGTACATGGGGCTGGCGCTTGACAACAACGTTATCATATTTGCCTTTTTCTTCCTGTTCGAAGGTTTTTTCAGCCCGCAGGTTTTTTCGGCCCTTATCTATGTGATGTTCCTGGGCCTTTCCGCCTTTAACCTTGCGCCGGTTCGAACGCCGAAGTTTACCGGCAGATGGTTTTATGTTCTCACGGTTTACACCGTTGTATTGACCCTGCTCTACGGCCGCATCCTTCTGGCGGGGGTATAATGGGTAAAGCATACGGCACAGGAGAAACGCTTGGCTTATAGGAAAACAGATATGACATATCGCAAATCGTTCAGGCAATGCATGCAGCAGGAAGGCAATGAGCTGCTGGTCTTCGGGGCGGATAATTTCGCTCAGTTCCCGAGAAGGGACGGCTCCGTCAGCGCCAGATGCGACAGGGCCCTTGCCGCGGCAGGAAAGGATGACCTGGTTGTTTTGCGCGGAACACTGGACCATGCCTACGGGGAGTGGCTGGCCGGGCTTGGCCTTGGCCCGGATCATGTGGTTGAATACGGGACCCGATCAAGGGAGATGACGCTCTCTGAGCTGATCGTCGCGAATCCCGAGCCCGTAAAGAAGATTATTGTAAAAACCGGCCGAAAACCGGTTTATGTGCCCTGGTATTCAGGGAATATGGAAAGTGAGGCCGCAAAAATTCTTGGGGCGGATCTTTTCGGGGCGCCGGAATCGATAACCCTGAAATATAATGACAAGGCCTCCTTCAAGGGGATCTGCGAGGAGTTGGAGATTCCCGTTGTCCGAGGCGGAACCTTTGAAATATATCCGGACAACCATGAGAACTTCCTTGTGTTTCAAAGGCTCGTCAACAGCCTGCCGGCAGCCTCCGGAAACGTCATCATACGGGGCACCCTGGGTGAAGCAGGCATGTCCTTATACAGGACCTGCGGCAATGATATTGAGCAATTACACCGGAAGATAGCCGATAGCGGCGAAAAGGTCGTTATCATCGAGCCTTTCCTGGATGCAGCCTCCTCCCCCAACGATCAGTGGATAATTGACCGCCGGGGGAGAATAAACCACCTTGGCATGCGGCAACAGATTTGTGAAAGGGGCATGGTGTACATCGGCACCGTAAAGGGCGAAAAAGCCTCACGGGCTGATTTTGACGCCGTCTCGAACCTTTCTCGAAAAATCGTAAACCATATGGCCCGGTCCGGGTATGTGGGGATTGTGGGCATCGATTATATTGTGACGGATCAGGGGGTCTTTCCGGTCGAAAATAATGCCCGTTTCAACGGCTCATCCTATGCGGGCATGATCGTTGAGAACATTGAAGAGAAGATGGCGATTCCCGTTCCATGCTGGAAGTTCATAAAAACCGCAACGTCTCCATGCACATTCGAAGAACTCGCCAAAAAGATGGAATCGATACTCTATGACGGCAGGCGGACAAGTTGCGTTTTCCCCTTCAACTGCAAGCCGTTGCCCGTCTCGGGGGAGTTCGCCCTTATACTCATGGCGGAAAAAATGGATCGAATCACCCATATGGAGGAATCCCTGGGGGAGATGGGGATAAGAAGATGATCCGGGGAAAGACGGTTGTGCGGGTTGAAAATACCCGCTGCCGCCGATCCGTCTGACAAACGGGGCAATGGCGCTCCTTTGAAAAATGGTCCGAAATCCCCCGGCAAAGATCCGGCATTAATACCGGCGGCCGGCATCCGTTCGTTGCATCGACCGGCGGCAGGCCGTTAATATCTTGCTTTCCCATGGCGAAACAGGATAGGGTCCCCGGGGGAAAGGTGACGAAAAGTTGTCCGCGAAAACATAAAAACAACATTTTAAACTGCACACGGATGGTCAAAGCAAAAGATGATCGATCAATCAAACGACAGCAAGGGAAAGAAGACGGCGGTCCTGTTTTCAGTTCAAATTCAGGGCGTTTCCGATGGGGAAAACGAATCGTCCCTCCTTGAACTCGGACGTCTGGTTAAAACCATGGGCCTTACAGTGGTTGCAACCATGACCCAGCGGCGGCCAAAACCCGTGACGGGAACCTTGCTGGGCGCGGGAAAACTAAAGGAACTTGCCGGCTATACCGGCGGCACCGGTATTGTAGAAGGATTCAGCCGGAAATCGGGCGATGATGACTTGGATGATATGGACGATGATTATCCGCTGGGCGCTCCGATGGATGTATATGATGAGGACGCATATGATGATTCTGATGATGATCAGGCGGCTGAAAGCGACGTACGAGCCGATGTTGTTATCTATGACGGTGAGATTTCCACCAAGCAACTGCAAAACCTTGAACAGGCGACCGGCGTCGAAGTTCTGGACCGAACCGGTGTGATCCTCGAAATATTCAGCCGTCATGCCAAGAGCCGGGAGGCCATGATTCAGGTGGAGATCGCCAAGCTGGCCTATCTTTCGCCAAGGCTCAGGGCATCCCAGATCGGAGGAGATCGTCAGGGCGGCGGTATTGGATCCAAGGGGACAGGGGAGACGTCTCACGAACTCGATAAACGCCGCATACGGGATCGCATATCCGAATTAAAAACGCGCCTCACTTCAATTCGCGACGAACAGAACCGGCGCCGCAACCGCAGGAAAGAAAATTTTCAGGTCTCTCTGGTGGGATATACCAATGCCGGCAAGTCCTCGCTCATGCGAAAGCTGACCGGCAGCGATGTGCTGGTTGAGGATAAGCTGTTTGCAACCCTTGATACCCGTGTGAAATCCCTGCATCCAAAGTCTTTTCCGCCGGTACTCGTCTCTGATACCGTTGGGTTTATAAAAAAACTGCCCCACGATCTGGTTGCATCGTTCCAGTCTACCCTGGATGAGGCACTTGCCGCCTCTTTGCTCTTGTTTACGGTGGATGCCTCTGATCCGGCTTTTCGGTCTCAACTGGAAGTGACGCAGGCGGTCCTGAAGGAGATCGGCGGTGAAAAAATCCCGGGCAGGCTTATCCTGAACAAGATCGATAAACTCACGAGCGAAGAGCTGAAAGAGCTGCAAACCGAATTTCCCGATGGAATCTTTATCTCTGCGCATAATCCCGGGGATGTCACATTTTTGCGAGAGATAATTCTTCTTTTCTTCGAATCAAATATGGTTGAAGCCACGATGGTGATTCCGTATGCCAAGGGGCATCTCCTGGGGCAGCTAAGAAACAAAGCCCGCATTATAAATGAATCCCACGACGAAACAGGATCGGAAGTGACATTTATGACGTTTCCGGAAACACTGACCTGGTTGCAAAAGAATATGGGTTGAGTAGATGGGGGATTGCGCTTGGGGCGTAAGGGAGGGTAGGGCTACGTCGCCGAGTAGAGCATTCTCCGTTTGTTGGCCTGGATTGTTTGAGGAGGCTGAGACGGAGTTGGTTCTCCGTCTCGGATTTATAGTTGCAGGCGACATCTATCCTACCACAGGGGGCGAACGCCTGGGCTCAGGGGCGATAAAAAGCGTAGCGAGAACGAGCGCAGCTTTTTGACGTCCCTTGGAGCCCATTGTTATGATCTTGAGTGTGCTTAGGCAGACAGGTGTCCAACCATGCCGCCGACTCCGATAGGCCCACATTGTTTCAAATATGAAACTTAAAAAAACGCGAGTATGGACAGTTAATGTCTTAACCATAGGCACTCCTTTTCACTGTCGCTGGTAGCCAGCAGGACCACGTAAACGCTGATATAACGCAGTAAAATAATTAGAAAGATACAGAACCAACAAGCGCTATGGGAATCGAACCCATGCCTGCTACCCCTGTTGGCCTAAGCACACTCCTGGTTATCTATTTCATGTCTTTTGGTGGGCAAGGATCACCACCATGACTATCTGGATTTTGTATTGTTCCGTCTTTTTTGTGAACAACCAATTCTGATTCTTGGTTTTTGCTCACTCCCCTACCAAAGTCCACCGCATCCTGCTTTTTATCAAAGTGTTTGATAGATCTCTCACCACCACCTTTTTTTACGTCCCAACCACCATCTGAGTTGGGAACTACATGATGTGTTTTTCTCGTCACGATCTTTCTCCTTTTGTTTTTAATTGAGATAAAAAATCTTTACTTGTTTGCTCGATAAATGAATCAGATGGAATCTGGTCCCCGATACTCATATTGCTGATTGTGGTTCCTTGTTAGATAATCGAAAAGAACTTCTGATGATCCTAACGCAATATCAAATTCTGGGACTGGATTCTGCTTGCATTCAGGGTCAAAATGAACAATCCACTGATTTCTGAAACAAACAACTGATTCCCAGTAATTTCTGAACGAATCTTCTGTGATATTTAACTCTTTTAATAAAACGGTTCTGAAGTCGTCATGATTATTAAAGAGTTTTTTCCAGTGGCAATTTTCACTATTCGCACCAAAAACCTTACACCAACTCAAGAAAGCATCTTGAAGAAAAAGATTTTGGGTATGTGTAAAAGGATGAGTTATTTCATAATCTAGGTTTTCACTATGATGCTTAAGAGCATCATAGCAAGCTTTTGAACGGAAGAAAGAATACAGAATTTTGTATCTTCCATTCAATTGATTTAGTTCTTTCAAATTATTTCCTTTTGTAATCTAATGTTTGAGCTTAGGCTCACCGAGCGAAGCGAGGGTACAACTGCGCAGCAGTTGCGGTCCCCTACAGTGATATGTTGTATTTCTATGCGGTCATAAGCTTTGTGTATGAATATGCAGGTTGACCAGAAAAAGAATCCGTACATTCCTCTGGAGTTGAAGAAATTATCTTAGACGCAATTTTTTGAGATGCTATATTTGATCTGCTTATAATTGCTTCGAGATAAAATTCAGAAATTCCATTTTTCCCAAGTCCATTTTTTAGTTCTTCGATACTTTTTGTCAAAATTTCAGTTCCGAGCCCCTTGCCTCGATTATGTTCAGGAACGGCATAACCAAGATTAATACACGTAACACCCTCTATTGGCTCGACAATTACAAAAACTGCAAATGCTTGAACTGAGTTGTCTATGACTTTAGCGTAGCTAAACCTATATTCACCGTTAGGCCTATCAAAAATTACCTTTACATCATCAAATGATTCACAATCCTCCAGTTCAACCCACTTATTATCCATAGCAAGTTGCAATTTAGTAAGCCCGTCCATTGGGTCTGTCATCTGTGTCATTAATGCCTCCAGATTGTGTTACAAATGAAATACAACGGCGCTAATCAGCCGTGCGGCTTTTTGCATCGGCTGTATTAGCATTGTTATAAAAATATTTTAAAGTGATACTTTTCATTTCCATGCTGCGTTCTCAGCAAAACGAGCGATTCTTCTTTTTGCTCGCTCCAATTGATTTACTGATAGGTTTAAATCATCAATCGTCTCTTTGTAGCTTTTATAACCAAACTCAAAACCTAGCTGATTCCACGCCGATTCTGCTTGTTCGTGAGCTAATTGTAATGATCGCTCAACTTTGTTCTCATCAATCTTAGGATGGTGGTGAAAAAAAACAGTCATAAGTTGTGATATAATGTAGACCACTCTAACCAATGCTGATGGGTGGGAATCGGTGGATTTCACATTTCTTTGTGTTTGGCTGAAAATAAAAAACGTAATCGAAAGTGCGTATACAACTCTGCTTAGTAATTGAATTAGACCGGTTTCGCCGTTTTTACATTTTAAATGTTTTTTGAAACGTTTCTGACGAGATTCATCAACGAACATGTAATTATAAAGAAAGGAAACAGCCATTTGATCGGCTTCAATTTCCCAAGCTTGACTAACCCACTTGCCGACACTTTTGTTTCTATTTTTATAGCGAACTTCATTCAGAAGATTGTTGCCGCACTTGCTGTTTAAGTATGTATGCCCTAAAAAAATATGACTTAGTTCATGAGAAACTATAAACGCTAATGAAATTTCTGCCATGATAGTGGACATTACTCGTTGCCATTTTTCATTTGGCAGAGTTTCATGAATCAATTTCTGAAACGCCTGTTTAAATGATAAGCTATCGTCTACAAACTGAAATACATCAATAGGAAATCGGACTTCACCTAAAGAAACATCATCAAATCCTCCATGTGTTGTTGCAAATGGATTTTTAACTGTAATAACCTGATGGTACACAGCTTGTAATAACGTAGGAACACCTGCGGAAATGCTAATATAGTTGCCACATCCACTATTGCTATAAGCAGCAAAGGCCTGGAATGATGAATCATTCACATATTCGATTATGACCTTCTTACTTTTATATGACTTTAGCATTTTGCAATACGCATCAAAAAAATCGTATCCTAACTTATGTGGATAGAAATAAAGATTGCTATAAGCTTCCTCTAAATCTTCATAATAGTAGGGCGTATAATAATATTTACTGAGAAAACTTATAAAATCAGAGCGTTCTTGTTTCCTTGTTCGCTCTGCTGTCAAAGTAGATATTTTAAATGAGTCTGGCATTATATCTCTTTGTCTTCACACAATTTATCTAAACCTAACTTTACAACAAGAATAGACACGACCACAGGTGAAACACCAAGTTTTAGAGAAACAACAAAATCAGCAACTGCCGCTACTGTCAGAGATGTTTCCCAATTCTTCGAATTATCTTTTATATAACCTATCAAAAACGAATGGCATATTTTTTCACTGATGATTATATAATTATCTTTTAACCACCGTTTCCCCCTTATCACCAATACTTCATTATTATTACTGTCTATCCCTAGACCAACATGTAGTTCTTTACCAATTATGAAATACAGATCTTCTATTTCTAATTCCATAAGCCGTTCAATTGATTCCATTCTTGATTTATCACCTCTATTCTGATTGTTTCTTGATTTATAACAGTTTTAGCATGTTACACATTCCCACTCTAAAAACTCAATATTTATGCCTAAAAAGATAATATCCATTTCATACTCTTTCACCAGTAATAGGATGAATTTTAGAACAACACTTTTTATACTTTGAACCACTACCGCATGGACATGGCTCATTTCTACCAATTTTTGCCTTGGATTTATGCAATATGGTATTTTGAAGTTCCGTTTCACTTGGAATTTGAAATAGATCGTTATTAAGCTCTTTAGGTTTGTTACCTGTTGTTTTAGTAAAAATTTCATTTGAAACTTGTTTTAATTTTACAGCAAAGTCTACGACATCATAAATGCTATATTGAATTCGATGTCCTATAGAAAATTCTTTTTCTACTCCAATTTTTTGTAGCGATACAAGAAACCCTTCATTTATAATCCCTCTATTATGAATCAAAAGATTCCGCACTTCTTTCCAATAGTATATATCTTGGAAAATGGTATTATCAAAATCGAGTTTTACTCGAAAACCTCTTGATAAAAAACCAATAATGTTTTGTATACTCTTATACATCACTTGACGGACTTTCTCATCTATCAAGAAATTACGTAAAATTTCGATATCATCGAAATTCAAAAGCTCAGATGCATTTATTTGTTTTTCTTTCGAAAGAGCTAACTCAGGTCTCTTTACTAAGAGATTTTTAAGTAAGCCTTGTAGATAATTTTCAAATATTGAAATTAACTCGATCAGAAAATTCTCTGACATAAGAGAATACATGTTTTGGGGATTTTGAGGACTTAGAGTTTGATAAAACTCACCAATAGTAATTGGATCGTCTTTTGGGCAAAAAGGACGTATAATTTTTTGAAACAGAACTTCATCTTTGAGGTAAAGCTCAGTTTTAACTTCTTCGGTCGCAATACTCTTATCAACCTCTATTCCTGTTCCACAGTACATTCTGGCAATATTAACACTTTCAACGGAAAAGGCATAAATTTTTATATACCTCCATAGTTCATAGTTGAAATTTTCGTTAATAACTTCTAAGGTTTCACTCATTTATAATATCCAGAACAACTTAGATACTCATAACCCACGCATATCTTAAGTTATTTTTAAATTTCATTATTTTATAGTATTAGCACTTTATTTCAAATAGAATAAATGTGCTGATTCGCAAAAGAATGCTAACGCCCGGATCAGCTGTCCCCAAAAGCCGCCAGCAGTCTCTCATATTAACGAAAAATTCCGTTAGCTTATTGGGGGCAGCTGGAGCCGGAGGTTATAAGTCATTACAAAATTACTATGCTAATTCACAATATGATCTGGAGTCAAAGTTAAACCACATTTTGGACATGACGGTCGCATCTTGACAAAAAGACTATTTGCCCCTGAGTATTGCCCTCTATGTTCAAGATCTCGAAGACTGGTGGAGGACCATTCTTTTGAGTAAGGTTGATCATTCTCACTTTCAACTATCGATCCTATATGCCCACAGGAACATTGGAGTCGTGTAATAGTGTGCATTGTCATTGATTATTAATCCTCTTGACTTATAACATCGGCAATAGGTGGAAATGATTCCATCATATCAACCTTATAGCATGGATAGTTTTCCATCTATTGTGATATTGAAGGGTAAAACATGGAAAAATACATGTTGATTTTCCACCTATTACATTTTGGTGTGATCGCATGGAAATAAAACCGAAATCACACTCTCTTTTTGATGGCCAAATCCATGGCCGGTGCTTCTTTCTCTTACCGGGAAAAATTACGCGTTGTGGCTGATTCCTCTGTTTTACCCGGTTCCATGGACCAATTACGCACAGGAATATGGTGAACAAGGTTAAAGCCTCCCTTTCGGCGCTGCCTACTAAGCAGAAAGTCGTAGTGAGCCGACTCTTTCTGTTTGCTACGTTCTTAAAAGACTGAAGTTACAAAAACACAACTCATCCGTTATTTCAATCATTTTCAACATCTTTGAATTATAACGAAAAACGATAGGTAAAAATACTTATAGGGAATGCGTAAAAATACCTGTAAAATACTATACCCTCGACATCACGGCATTAATGGACCAGTACCGTGCTCCGATGAACTCAGCAATATCCTCGTTATTAATCAAGTTCAGTGTGCGCAACTTGCGGTCGTTTTTAAAATGATCTTCGCCCAACCATTCGTATGCGCTTCCCAGCGGGAGCAATTCTCCGAGTAACGACAATTTCCTTGATCCCGTTAATTTGAAAGCCCAAGGTAGGTTTGAGCCATCTTTAGGCGTGAACCGTTTTTGCTGTCGATCAGCGTCGGTTCAAGTTTTTCGATCCTGCCCAACATCCCGACAATTTTGATAATGGACTGAGAAGGCCGTTTATTGCCGAGACGGATCTCCTTTAAAACCGGCAAGAGGAGATCGACGGCGCCTTTTACATTGCCGGAATCCAGAAGATGGCCGGCCTTGTAAAGATGCCCCCAGTAGGTGCGGGAATCTTCGCCGTTTGAAATGCCGATCAGCTTGTCGGAAACGGAGAGAACTTCCGGCGTGTTGTCCGAATCCCCGAGGGCCGCGAGTTTCAATTCCAGTAGGCGGGCGTAGTGATAGTCTTCATCCCCGGTAATTCGGGGATGATATTTTTCGATAAGTGCGAGTGCCGGGTCCGTTTGCCCGCTGTGGATAAGATAGAGTAAAAAATCCTCCATCCTGGACCAGTCCATTGCCCAGGGTTGGTCGAGAACGGGCGCAATATCCTGTTCCCACTTTTGCTTATCCCACTTAAAAGGGGATACGGCGGCATCGACAAATGAACGGCTTCCCACGCTCAGGCGATCGAGTCCCATGGCCCTTGAAATCTTGTGGGGATCAAAATCCGGCCGGTAATCGCTTTTCTCTTCATAGTAGTTTCCGATCAGTGATTTTTGCCACAGGGCGTATTTTTCCCGGTTGTCCCGAAGCTGCGGGAATTGTTTCATAAATGCCGGCAGGTCCTGTTCGGGGATCACCACGCTCATAAGAAAACCGCTTTGCATCCAGTCCTTTTGAAGCTCCCAATAGGTCTTGTCGTTCCAGCGATTGGATTTTGCCGTATCGTATGTGAAAAACATCTCCATCCGCGCATCATACCCGTAGAGGGTATAGACGTGGCCCGGGACATAGAGAAGAACGGGAAAACCCGCGTCCAGAAGCGAGATCAGCATTTCCCTGTTCTGCCAGAATGTCGTAACGAGGCCGTAACCGTTCTCGGCCAGAAAGGATTCCGCCTTCCAGATAAATGTTCCCGAGGAGAAATCCTCCTTGATGGCATAGCTCAGTTTTCGGGTGCTTACGGGGTTCTCCTCATAGAAGTTGAGGATAACCGAAAGGGAGTTGGGAAAACAGGACGCAGCCTGCTCAAAGGTACTGTGCTTCACAGACAGGACCCTTTTTTCCCCATTGGCCCGCGACATATTCCTTTCATGGCTTTCCACATATTTTTCGGCCCGTTCATATACATCGTAGTGTTTCGAATAGTCGGCAAGCACCCTTTTAAAACTGCCGAGGGCGGCCGGGTAATCCCCCCGAAGCACCTGGAGGACCCCCTGCCTGTGGTGGAGGGATGCAAGGAGTTCATCATAACGGATGTAAGGAATGCATTTCTCGTAAAGCTTCCTGGCCCCGGCCGTCTCCTGTCTGTCCTCAAGGATTGAGGCAACGGTCAGGGTAAGGGTGGTTGCATATCCCGAGGCGATTACGGTATGAACGGAGATAAGCAGGAGCCCCAGGACAAAGGTGGCGATGACCCTTGGGAGGCTCTGCCCGTGGGCCGTTCGGATAAGATGGATTGCGGACAGGACAATGGAGAAAAAAAACAGGGCGTAGAAAAGAAAATCCATTGACTGGGGAATATAGGAAACGGGCGTAAGGCGCTGCCGGGGGTAGATGATAAAGAGCAGGATAAGGCCGCTGTACAAAACAATAAAGAACAGAATCAACCCCAGGGTTTTGGTAAATGCGGAAAAGCTTCGATCGGCGTACCTGTTTTTCGTATCAAGGCCGTATATGAAACCGTGGATAAAGCCGATGTAGATCCAGAACAGGAATATATTCCCCCGGGCCGAGGCGTAAACGGCGATCCGGTCCCCCAGAATCCAGTAATAAAGGGCCTGGGAGAGGGTGTTGAGGGCGTGGTAAGCAGCACCCATAACGATCATCCAGGCAATGGCCCTGGAAATTGAAAGGACCCTTTTTTCCCTTTCCGTGGGGGCGGCATCCCCGGTGTCCCTGCTCCAGCAGTAAAAAAAGGAGAGCCCGACGAGGGCCGTGTGGGAAATCGCGTATATGATCTGCACCGTAAGGGGGGAGGTGGTAAAGGTGGTGAGCAGGTACAGGCACGCGGCCGTCAGGATAATCGATACCGGGGCAAGGACCCTGGCAAGGGGATAACCCGCTTCCCTGAAATAGAGGACCGGAAAAAAGGGGCCGAGAAAAAGAGAGTACAGAAGAAATTGCGGGCCTTTGATCTTATGGCTGGTGTTCATTAGAGTCCCTCCGGGGTGGGAAAGAAGTGACGCGTATCAAGGGGGCGGTTGAAATACTTATCGAGCAGGTGGTTTGCCATGATATCGTGGCTGTCCTTTTTCACGGCCTTTGTCAGGCGTTTCAATGCGCCTGCCTCGTTATCGTTCCGAAGATCGGCAAGGGTTTTATAGTAGAGCGCCGGGGCCGGCTTTCGATCCAGGGGAGAAAGAAGGGGGGAGGGGGGCAGGCCCTGTTTCAGTCCCGAGATCCGGTACCACAGCTCATATTCAGAAAAATAGGGGTGGCGCAGGAAGGCGAGTTCCAAATATTCATGGGCCGCCTTACCGTGGCCGAGGAGATAGAGCCCGCGCCCTATGGCAAAGGCATCGCTGCAATCGATAAGGTCGCTCAATTGGGGTTTTGGCGCGGCAAGCGCCACAAAGAGCTCCGGCACGGCTTTTACATGGTTGTTTTTTGCCAGGAGCGCGGCAATATCCAGCCGGTCGCTCTCGTACAGGGGCGTTTGCTTTTTGATCAGGTCTTGAATTTTGCCTAAGATGTCGACTTCCGGGGGGGCCGGGGAGCGGCCAGCCTCCGAAAAGAGTTCCTGGCCGTGCCGCCTGGGCCGCAGCCTGGATTTTATCCATGCGGTGGTCAATCGGTAATTTGCGTAGCGCATGAACGGCCCCTCTCCTTCCCCGGGCGGTTTCGGTTTCTTTATGCGCTGCTTTCCCGAAACCGCGCCGATCGCGCCCTTGACCGCGTCCAGATTCCCCTGCTCTGCCCACTGGGGCATTTTTTTCTCCCCAAGGCCTCTTTTACTGAAAACAATGATGGGAGAGCCGTTCAGCGCCATGGTTTTCCGAAGGTAATCGAGGGGGAGGGCGATGACGGTGCGGGAAATGATCTCATCCCGCAGGGATTCGTGTTTCCCGGCGTCGAAGAGCTGGCGGATGGATTTCTCCGCTGTCGAAGGGGTCTCGATGCGAAACCAGGCAAGTTGGGCTTTTCTGTCCATATGGAGAAGGGCGACCCAGTATTTTTTGCCGGCGAGGCGAATGGAGAGGACCGGGGCAAAGCCGTTGGCTGCGAGATCCTCGAAATATTCATATTCGGGGATGATGAAGTCGACCTCCGTACCCGAGGCAAGGGCGACATAGCGTGTGGAAAAATGTTTGTCTATTTCGGGCAATACCCCTTCGGAGGTGTCGGGGAGTATTTTCTTGAACCGGGCAATGTACTGGTCCATATCCCCTTTCTCGATGCTGCCCTGCTTGAGAAGGGCTGCGAGCATCACATCCCAACCCCCTTCCACCGGCCTGAAAAGCGGCACAGTCCCGAAGTCCATCCCGGGCCCGTCCAGTTTGCTGTTTGCGAAGGCGGCGGATGTCTGCCGGATATGGGAATCATCCGGAAAAGGATTGTAACTGTGGTTTTCCATAACCCGGCCAAGGGCGTCAAGGGCTGCCCCGTCCTTGTCCAGAACGGCTTTGGTGGACAGTACCCTGATCCTCCGGGCCGCGTGATGGGCACTTGTAAAATGATCCTGCTGGTCAAAGACAAGAAAACGGGGTGAAATCCGGACGGGTGAAGGCTTTGCCTTGTTGTAATGGAATTCGCTGAAAACAGAGGCGCATTTCTGGGGAAGCCCCAGAAGGCAGAGCCAGAGAAAGAGAAAGGTGAAACCCTTGGTGCAGGTGAGGAGGAAATAGCGCTTTATGAATTGGCCGATTGTTTTCGCATCCAGGAAATCAAGGGCAAGGATCGCCGCAAGCAGTCCTGCCGTAAGGCTTATTCCGAATCCGGCCTGAATTTTGAGGAATCTGGTTGCGAGATAAAATATCAGAGTGATGGAGCCGGATATGGCACTATAGCAGGCGTAGAGGATAAGTCCCCGGTTTATGGAAACACCGCCGGGAGAGTTGATGGTATAGCCGAAGAAGAGAGCGATGAGCCCGCTGAGCATGATCAGGGCATCCTGCCATGGGGGCAGATCGACAAACCAGCTGTTCTGGTACACTGCCGCCTTCTGGTTCAGCTCGATCAGGTTCAGGAGGGGAATGGCGTTGAGTATTGTAAGAAGAAGGACAAATCCCCCAATGAAAGTCCACCGCTCCTTCAAAAGGCTCACGAGGTTTACGGCGGTGAACGCGTCAGGAGGAATCCGCCGGCAAAGCAGGATTCCGATACCGGACAGGGCCGGCAGGATCATCCAGAACCGGCCGATATCCGGGAAAAATATTTGGAGCAGGGCGGCCGTGATAAGCAGTAGAAACAGGAAAAGGGAAACGCCAAGGTGAAGAATGTTGTTCCCGAGCCCTCTTTCTCCGAAGCGAAGCAGGCTGAAATGGGCCGGTACCGGAAAAAGGATAAGGTTAAGGAAAAACCAGGGGCGGCAGCCGCTTTGGGCGTGGGGCCCGAGGTTTTCGGTTTCCGGGATACTGTTTTTTTCCGTCATTGTCTCCCCTTGATTGTTTACTTTCCCGTAACCCCGGCTTGCCCTTCAAGGGCTCCATGCCCTGTTACGGCAATATCTCGATGGGCGTGCCCACATCCACGGCATTCCAGATTTCGTCCATCTCCTTGTTGGTTACAGCGATGCATCCGTCCGTCCAGTTGAACATCCGGGTGATAAAGCCCCACCGCCCCCAACCGTTGGGTTGCCCGTGTATCATAATGGCCCCGCCGGGATCGACGCCACGCTTCCGGGCCGCCTTTCTGTCGGAACTGTTGGGATATGATATATGGATCGCCCTGTAAAAGGCGCTGTCGCTCTTCTTGTAATCCAGAACATACTTGCCTTCGGGAGTCCGTTCGTCTCCCTCCTGCATCTTATGTCCTTCGGGGTTTGCACCGAAAACCACATGGTACGCCTTGATCACTTCCCCCCTGGCGTACAGCATCATCCTGGACTCAGATTTGATGACCACTACATTATCGGCTTTCTGAAAGCCAGGGCAGATGGCCGGCAGTAGGAAAATCAGTATTAATAAAATCTTATGGCTCATGGTGCGCGCACGGTCCTGTTTGTTCAGCAGGTCCTTTTCCTTATTATTTCGAAAACAGGTAGTTGGTAAATCAATTGCAGTCGATCATGTCTTACCAAGACGGCAGTAAATGTCAATATCTAACGAATATCATTGATAAGAAGTCTAATCGTGTCTGGGAAATTCGAAAAATGTTTATTTACGGTGGTATATAAGCTTGTTGAAGGGGCTGCGATATTGCGAACTAATACCTATGGCGGGGTAAATCGATAGTCGGGGGGAGGCCGATTGATTCCCTGTTTAAAAATGAATCCTTTGATGCGAATTCCGAGCTTCTCCCGGAACGGTTCAAAATGCCAATTGCCGTTGAGCGGCCATTGCCGGGTATTCAGCCGATTTTACGCGGCGGTTTTGGACAAGTCGTACGAGCCCCGCCTTATATTCGGTTTAAATCCGGCGCCGGAAAGGGATACAGTTTTGATCGCGGGGTCGGTAATCCCGACGGGCCGAGTGTTGAAATGTTGCTTTTTTATGGCAATATGGGATAGGGTCTTCATGCTTAAGCAACCCGGTTGCAAAGGGTTTCACGGGTAAAGGAGTGCCGGTTCAGGGGGGGGGCCATAATATCGGCCAAGTAGTTGTGGGCTCCGTCCCGCACGGTCCCGGCTTCTCCTGCGCTATCCGGGGGATGCCGCGGCCATTACGCTCACGCGCAAAAACTCGCAAGCGGTGGCAGTTTTGCGCCCAGATTTTATAAGATTGGTCACACTTCATGGCCTCGGCATCTTTTCCTCGGATAGCGCACCAGTCTTATAAAATTTGGCGTACGCCGGAAACGGGCGGGACGGAGCAACTACCGGCATGGGCTTATGGCCGGTCTTATGAGCAAGCCCCGGTTCAGACAATGGTCTGCGGCATGGGCGATGGAATTCCCCGGGTTTCCGGGATGGATGGCGAAAGCTGTAACGGACGAACAGAACGAACAGGATATACGGATTTGGTGAACGAACCTGATAAAAAAGAGTTGCGGGTGGAGATCATGCCTCTGGGTAACCTCAACCTGGAATGGTTCCCGTGCGCGGGACGCATGAGTCAAAAGCGAAAGGCCCTGAACGGAGAGATCCACGGGGCATTCCGGGAGGAGCGGGACGGCTGGCTCCTCCTTCTGGGGCTCAGCGATCCTGCTGTCCCCCTTTCCGCTTCCCTCTCCTGGACCCGGGAGCTTGCCGCCCTCTTTATGGAGCGCCTCAGAAAGACAGAGGATCTTGAGACCCTTCGCCACGAAGTTGCGGTGAGACCTTTTCCGGGTGATTTTGCACGCCTTCTTGAAAAGGCCCCGCCCATGGACGGCGGGGAGTACCTGGATCACGGGCTGCTCGAAACCCTGTGGGATGAAATGGCGGCGGCCTTTGCCGGCAGGATCACCTCCTTTGACGGGAGCGTGGAGGCGTTCTTTCATAAGTACAGCTCCCGCATCAACGTGGCGGGGCGGGTTTACTTCCATCTTGTGGAAAGCCGCGAGCAAGACCTTCCCTTTGCCTTTCTCGCCACCTATGTGCCGGCGGGCAAGGGTGAGAAATCCCGCCATATTCCCCTGAAGCACGCACTTACGGCGTTTTCAGAGGACAAAGAGGCGTTGCTCGAACTTCTCGCAACGGTTCACAGGGCGGCGAGTAAAAGCCCCGTGGCCGACCGTCTGGTTTCGTCGGGAGACCTCTTCCACCCCCTGAAGTGGGACGCGGACGAAGCACTGGAGTTCCTGCGGGAGGTGGAGGTCTTCGATGAGTGCGGGATCCTCTGCCGGATTCCCGACTGGTGGAAAAGCAGCCGGGTTCCGGTAAGTGTCACCGTGAGCGTGGGGGAGAAGCCCCCCTCCAGGATGGGGCTCGATGCCCTCCTGGATTTCCGTCCGCGCCTCTTTTTCGGTGAGGAGGAGATCACCCGGGAGGAGGCCCTGCGTTTCCTCGAAGAGAGTGAAGGGCTGGCGTGGATCAAGAATCGCTGGGTCGCCCTGGACCGGGAAAAGCTGGAGGAAACCCTGGCGGCCTACGACGCGGCGCGGCAGATGGTGGCCGAGGGGGGCCTCACCCTGAAAGATGCCCTGCGCCTCCAGATGAACCCCGGGCAGATCGGCCCTGGCGGCGAAGGCGGGGAGGCCCACAGTGAAGTTTCGGTGACCAACGGTGAGTGGCTGACCCGGGTGACGGAAAAGCTCAGGCACCCGGCCGGAATATCGGGCACAAAACCGGGCAAGGGGTTCAATGCAAAACTTCGGGACTATCAGGAAAAGGGTACGGGCTGGCTCTATTACCTCCATACCCTGGGATTCGGGGCCTGCCTCGCAGATGATATGGGGCTGGGAAAGACCGTCCAGCTCCTCGCATTTCTTAATATTCTCAAGTCAAAGGAGCCTTCGGCCCTCTGCCTTCTGGTTCTTCCCGCCTCCCTTCTTTCCAACTGGAGCGCCGAGATCGATAAGTTCTATCCGGAGCTCTCCGTGCTTGTTGCCCATCCCGGGGCTAAGGCAAAAGGCAAGGGGGGAAAGGCCAGGGAGAACGAATCCAAGATCAAGGGGAATGGAACCAGGACCAGGGGGAACGGAAGCAAAGGTGTGGGAAAGAACAAAAAAGCCCCGGATCTTTCCTGCGTGGATCTGGTTATCACCACCTATGCCATGGTGCAACGGCACGAATGGGTGCAGTCGATTTCCTGGACCGCCGTAATCCTTGACGAGGCACAGGCCATCAAGAACCCGGGTACCCGGCAGACCCGGGCCGTGAAACAACTTACCGCCGAAACCAGGATCATCATGACGGGAACACCGGTGGAAAACCATGCAGGCGACCTCTGGTCCCTGTTCGACTTTATCAACCCGGGGCTCCTGGGCAGCAAGGCGGAGTTCAACCGCTTCTCGAAGGGGCTTGCAAAACGTCCCGATGGATACGCCCACCTCAGGAAGATCGTGACACCGTTTATTCTCAGGCGGATGAAGACCGACCGGTCGATCATCTCCGACCTTCCCGAAAAGGTAGAGATGAAGAGCTATGCGGAGCTCTCCAAACGGCAGGTGGTCCTCTACGGCGAGATGGTGGAACACCTGGAAAAAACCCTTCCGGGTGCGGACGGGATCAAAAGGCGGGGCATCATCCTCTCCTCCCTGATGAAGTTCAAACAGCTCTGCAACCACCCGGATCACTACCTGGGAGGCGGCGCCTTTGTGGAGGAGGAAAGCGGCAAATTCGGGCGTCTCAGAGAGATTTCCGAGACGATCCTGGGAAAAAGGGAGCGGGTTCTGGTCTTTACCCAGTTCAAGGAGGTGGCAGGTCCCCTTGCCGATTTCCTCGAAACGGTCTTCGGGAGGAGGGGAGCGATTCTCACCGGCGTCACCCCGGTCGCAAAAAGGAAAGAGATCATCGAAGACTTCCAGTCGGACGCCTACGTTCCCTACATGGTCCTCTCCATTAAGGCCGGCGGGGTTGGCCTGAACCTGACCCGGGCAAACCACGTGGTGCATTTCGACCGGTGGTGGAATCCCGCCGTGGAAAACCAGGCAACGGACCGGGCCTTCAGGATCGGGCAGAAGAAGGGCGTGATCGTTCACAAGTTTATCACCCGGGGCACCCTGGAAGAGCGTATCGACAAGATGCTGGAGGAAAAAACGCGGCTTGCAGAAGAGGTGGTTGCACAGACCGGAGAAAAGTGGATTACGGAGATGACGGACGACCGGCTGCTGGATCTATTCAAGTTGGATTAAAAATAATAACGGGAAAATGACGATGGCAAGAAGAAGAAGCAGGCGATCCTACGGGTATGGGCCCTACGTGAGCGTTGAGGAAAAGCGGGCCAAGGCACTAAAGAAAATCGAACAACTGAAAAAGAAGAATCCGGATATCCGGCCCGTGCTCATCGAGGGGCGAACCCTGGCTAAAAGTTTCTGGGCAAAGAGTTGGAACCAAAACCTGGAGCGTTATGCGGATTACAGTAACCGCATCGAGCGGGGCCGCTCCTACGTTCGCCACCGTGCCGTGCTGGACCTCCGGGTCGAGAAGGGAAAGATCCGCTCCCTGGTCCAGGGCTCGGTCGGTTCCCCCTACAAGGTCGAGATCGGCATCGACGCTGTCCATCCAGGGGACTGGAAACGTGTGGGCAACGCCTGCCTCGGAAAGATCGACTCCCTGCCCGAACTCCTTGCCGGAAAATTCCCCAAGGATCTCATCGAAATATTTATGGAAAAGGGGCGAGGGCTCTTTCCGGCGCCCAAGGAGATCCACTTCGCTTGCAGCTGCCCGGACATCGCCTCCATGTGCAAGCATGTGGCAGCCACTCTCTACGGCATGGGTGCGCGCATCGACGAGGACCCTTCCCTGTTTTTCCTTCTCAGGGGAGTGGATATTCAGGATCTGATCACCTCCGCCATGGAGGAATCGACCCGCGACCTTCTGGGCAAGGCGCAATCAGGGGATCGCAAGGTGGTGGATACCGAAGACCTTTCGGAACTCTTTGGAATCGAAATGGACGACGGTTTTGCCTCTCCCGCCGAAAAAATGAAAGGCGCCCGCCCCAAAACCACCGCCGGGAAAAAACGGAAAGGAAAGGTTGCGGCGCCCAAAAAAACTAAAGCGGCTTCAGCCGGCGAATCCTCCCCGGGTAAAAAGTCAAAGGCTGTTGCACCTGATCTTTCAAGGTCTGATGCGGGTCCTGCAAGGAAAAAGGGGAGGCCTGCTTCAGCCGATTCTCAAAAAAAGAGGGTTGCGGTCACTCCTGCCGAGCGAAAACCTAGTGTAAAAGCGGTAAAAAAACCTACGGAAAAAGCCGTAAGAAAAACTGCTGGAAAACAGGTCGCTTCCACCGGGAAAAAGAAAACTGAAACGACATCGGGAAAGATATCCAACGGAATGCCGAACAGGAAATCTCCGTTCGACACGGTGGTCGGCGTGATTCGGAGAAGAACGGTAAAGGGGATCGGTGTGGCGGAGATCAAGGAGAAGACCGGGCTTACGGAAACCCAGATCCGAAACGCGATTTACAGGGCCCGGAGCAAAGGCCTTATCGAGAATCAGGCCCGGGGTCTTTTTATCAAGGGGGCCAATGCCCCGATGTGATGGAGCCAAACGAATCGGCCCCGGGTGCGGCACATAATTTATTGTCCGGCCTTTCAGGCCGTAAAGTCCTTGGCTTTAACCTTGGTAGCAGTCACTCCCGATGGATGCCGATTTGTTCCGGCGGATACTCGGGACCGATCCTGCTCAAGTGAAATCGCGGTGAGCTTTCCGTCGATTACCTTGCCGTGATGTCTTGTCATGCTTGCGGGGTAGGTGAACCCGAATCTGAATGAGCAAGTGAGGATTCCGAGTATCTTTAATGTTTCAGGAATACTGCCTTGTTCATATCCGAGTTTACATTTATGCCTACCGTGTGGTAGTGTTGACGGACGGGACTTATAGCGGGATACGTTAAAAAAACGATTGCATTGTTGATACGAACGATTTGGTTTTAACGTCCCTCCCGGGGAATCCAAAATGGCGGGTACCCGCAATACGCGGAAATCCTTTTGGTTTCGGGGGACCGGCCGCCGCCCGGGATGAAAAACACCGTTGGCTTTGTCTCTTGGAATTTCTTCAGCCATATCATGTTCATTACGACTGTCTGTTCTTAAGAGGAGGTTCGGTATGAGAATAATAGTGATGGTTTTTGCCGTGCTGATAACGGCCTTTCCCGTGTGCGCACAAGAACCGATGAAGTTTGCCTATGCCGATACGGCCATGCCGACCTGCTGGAAAGAAGACAAACGGATGTATGGAATCCTGATTGATATTGTCAATGAGGCCGTTCAAAAACGGATGGGACTTCCGGTGTCTCACCAGGGGCACCCCTGGGCAAGATGTCAACACCTGGTAAAGCAGGGGAATGTGGATGCCCTGGTTACCAACGGCCCCCTGCGAAGGGAGTGGGCGGAACACGGCAATGAAACGGTGATATCGTTTGATCAGAAATTATTCGTAAAAGCCGGCGGCCCCAAACTCGATCAATTAAAAAAGGTAAAAAGCCTTGGGGATTTGAGGCCTTTCAAGCTGGGCATTCATCGCGGGGATGGATGGAATAAAAAAAATGTGGTCGATAAAAACTTCTCGACTCACCTGGCCACCGATCATGACATGCTGTTCAAACTGCTGGCCAAGGGAAGGGTGGATGCCGTTATTTATGAGCATTATGTGGCCGCTTACAATATCAGGAAGATTGGGCTGCAGGATCAAATCCTTGAACTGCCCGTTGTCATCTTCAGCATCCCTTTCCATCTGGTTGTGGGGAAAAAATCACCCTATACAAAGATTATCCCCCAATTCGATGAGACGATTCGCGAGATGAAGCAAGACGGTTCCCTGCAAAAAATCCTCGATCAATACAGGTAGGGCGTCATTCGAGGGGCCCGGTAAACAACAAAAGCGCCGGACAAAAAAATGATCTGTTACGTCTGCTTCATCACCAGCAATGTCAGGTCATCCTTGATGTTGCCCTTGATTCCCATATGCCGCTTTACATCTGCAATAACGGCAGCCCTGATCCCCTCGGCCGATTTGTCCCAGTTGCGGCCGGCAACAAGGCAGAGCCGGTCCAGACCGTATAGGTTTTCCGGCACGGGATCGACGCCGGCGGGATACGCCTGCGTAATTCCGTCGGTATAAAGGACGATACCGTCGCCGGCGTTTAACGACACATTGGCTTCGGCGACATAATCGGAAATATCCTCCACCATTCCGACGATCATTCCCAGGTCAACCGTATCCACCCGTTCCACCCGGCCGTTCTTGCGCACCAGGATCATCTCCTCATGATGGCCGCTCAGTTTGACATGGCCATCCCGGTAATCCATCAGGGTCAGTGTCATCATCCGGTCCATTCCCATGCGCGAAACGTTGCTGTATACGGCGCTGTTGAGTATCCCGAGGAAGCGAACCGGGTCGGTCTCCCCTGCGGTTATGAGCGTGCGGATCGCCGTTTGCACCATCAACATCATAATGCCGCTCTCAAGGCCGTGGCCCGTCACATCGCCGATACCGATCTTGAGCCTGTCGTCATGCTGGATAATATCATAATAATCCCCCCCCACCTCCTCCGCCGATTCCATATGGCAGGCGATGTCCAGGTCCGTGATCCGCCGGAGCTCTTCGGGTGCCGGCAGAACCATTTTCTGGAGCTGCCGGGCAATGTCCAGCTCCGCTCCCATGCGAACGTTCTCGTCCATGAGGGCCTTCAGGTTCAGATGCGTTTTGATGCGCGCCAGCAGCTCGGCCTGGGAGATCGGCTTGGTGAGATAGTCGTTTGCCCCGCTCTTGAGGCCTTTTACCAGGTCGGTCACCTGGTTTTTCGCGCTCAGCATGATGATCGGAAGTTCGCTGGAGGAAAATTTTTCACGGATTTTTTCACAGACTTCATACCCGGACATCATGGGCAGCATAATATCCAGGAGGACAAGGTTGAATCCCCGGCGGGTTTCAATTGCCTCCAAGGCCTCTTTTCCGTTTAACGCCTGGGTTACGTGGTAATTGTCCAGTGAGAGAATGTTGTTCAGGACTTGCTGGTTAACCATTTCGTCGTCCACGACAAGTATTCTATACGCATCCTCCATGGCCGCATGATCCGCCGGGGCGGGCAAGGCCTCGGTGCCGTCCGTTGCCCCCGCCTTTTCCGGTTCTCTGCTTTTTCCCGATCCCCCCGGATTTTCCGGTTCTCCGGTTATTACCGATCCCTCCGCCTTGCCCGCGTCAATGAGCTTTGCGATCCCCTTCATCCGCCCTGAGATTTCCACCTTGGTCCCGGATAACGGCAACGAGAAGGTGAAGGTCGATCCTTTTCCCACTTCCGATTCAACCCGGATGGTTCCGCCGTGAAGCGCCACCAACTGCTTCGTCAGGGATAGCCCCAGCCCCGTTCCCCCGTATATTCTGGAAACGGTTCCGTCTACCTGCTCGAAGGATTTGAAAATATCATCGAATTTATTGCCGGGTATACCGATGCCGGTGTCCGAAACCGAAATCTCGGCCGTTTGATCCCGCATCCTCGCGGAGATGATCACCGAGCCGGATTGGGTAAACTTGATCCCGTTTCCGATCAGATTGTATAAAATCTGCTGCACTCGGTTTTCATCCACTTCGATAAATGGGAAATCCCTTGGGATCCGGTTTTCCAACACCAGTTCCTTTCCGTGGGTCAAGGGGGTGCAGAGTTTAAGGACAATCTCGGTGAGCACCCTGATGTTGACGGTTCTGGTCCGGAGTACCAGGGTATGGGTTTTCAGTTTGGAGAAGTCGAGGATATCGTCAACAAGGGCGGCAAGCCGTTTTCCGGAGGTTGCGATCAGCAAAAGATTTGAACGCATCCGCTTGTCCGGTCGGCCGGCGCTGCCCTCCAGGAGGGATTCGGCAATGCCGATAATGCCGTTTAAAGGCGTGCGAAGTTCGTGGGAGGTATTGGCCAGGAACTCATCTTTCAGCTTGTCCATGTTTTTCAATCTTTGGATCAGCTCCTTCAAATTTTCGACCATCTCCCGCAGCGCCACGTCAAGGTCGGCCAGCTCCCCGAAAAAAAGCCCCTCGGGCCTTGCCGCCTCCAGATTCCCGGCGCCGACCTCGATTGAATATTCCCGAAGTTTGCCGATGGGATTGACAAGGACGAGGCGCAGGGCCACAAAGAGGATGAGGATCACGATAATGTTAATAAAAATCACGCTGATAATCATGTTTCTGAAAAGGAGGCGCAACTCCTTTTGGAGGAAACTATCCGTAATCACAACCGTTACCGTATTGGCGGACCCATCTTCCAGTAAAATTGTCCGCGTCGTCGAAATGTAATGGCCCGTTTCCGGAAGGCTCCCGATCTCTTTTTCCGCAAATTGCCAGTTTTCATCCCGAACGCCCGAAAAAAAGAGCACCTCTTCAGGCTCCGTCAGGACCACCGCGAAAAGATCCCGGTTCATCATCTCGCTACGGACAATCGCCCTGATCTGCGGCATATCCATATCGTAGAACGGAGAAAGCAGGTTGATTTTGAGCCGGGCGGCGATCCTTTCCATGGAGGCCTCCAGCTCATCGGTCATTGAATTCTTCGTTCGGCTGTAGTTGTAAGCGCCAAGAAAGGACGTTATGATTGTCAGCGTGAAAAAAAGGACCAAAACCAGAACAGTTGAAATTGTTGTCGACGATCTCTTCATAACGCCCCGACACTTTGATAACGGTTATCAAACAAACAGCCTGCCCGGAAACAACACGCGTCGCCCCGTGCGGGGGTAAGGGGACCCCTGGCCGTTATCGGCCCGGGATTCACCGACGTTCACCTTCTCTTTATCCTTCGGCCCTTCCGGGATCACATTTCAAAACCCGTTGCGGCGGCCGGAAGGGGGGAGAAATCCGAACATCCCCTTCCTGCCATATCTTATTTTTTTGCAACTGTACACGCAAAGGCCCGGCCGCGAATGAATCGTCCGGCCGTTGTCCCGAAAATGGAATCGACCCGTTTTTGGCGGGGCTTCCCTTGCCATGGACGAATCCGGGAACCGGAGTGACGGAAGTTTCAATGACCGATTGCACCGCGCGTTTCTTTAAACGCAAAGCTAATGATTTTATATTACAACATTTTCAGTTTTCAACAAACGGTTGTTCCCGGTTCATGCGGCACTTGAATGAATGAAACGAAAATGGTAAGTGTTCGTAACAGGAGAGCTCATTATGCACGGTACCATAAAATATTTCGGTAATTACTCAGAAAGGCAAATGGATGAAGAGCATATGACTCTTCAGTTTAAAGCGGCCACGCTGGGCAGGGACGAACTTTGGGAAAACGGCACGCTTTCGGCATCTTTCCTTTCGAAATACTGGGGGAATTTTTTCCCCGAGTGCGACAGGGCGTCAAGGGCGGGAATAGAAGATTCGGTTCGCTATATCGCGGGCGAGCTCATTGGGAATGCCGTCAAATTCAGTTGCGAGCCCGATTTTTTGGTGCGGATCGCACTGTGCCTGTCCGATTATGAGCTTCATTTTTTTGTTACAAACAGCCTCGAACCCGAGGACGCCGAAGAATATCAGCACCTCATTCAACAGCTGCTTGGTCGAGATCCCGAAGAGATGTACCTAGAACAAATGGAAAGAACAGCTCGGAACGGCAGGGGGAACTCCCGTATCGGATTCCTGACGATCATGCTGATTTACGGGGCAACCCTTGCGTGGAAATTTGAAAGAAACATGGATACGGACATTATAACTTCCACCTCAATGGTGCGGATGCCCGTCGTGAGGCATCTGAAACCGGAATCGAGAGTGGGATGATGGAGATTACTGAAAACAAATATACACTCCGATATGATGCCTCGACCTTCACCATCATTTGTGAAGGCATAATGGATCTGAGGGATAAAGGGGATTACGCATCGCTGCTGGATCTGTTCAGTGACGTTATCGATCAGGAGCCTGAAACCATCACCTTCGATATGAGGGGGTTGAAATTTTTGAACAGTTCGGGCATTACCGCGATCGGCGTGGGTCTGGTCCTGAAAACCCGGAATAAAGGTATGAGCAAACTTGTTGTCCGGTGCAGTGAAAAGTATGAGTGGCAGGAAAAAACAATGAGGATCATTTCAAAACTCATGCCGGGTATCGTATTGAAATACGGATAATACCTCATCTCCTGGTTTTATCCGCCGGCGCCGTATTAAATTCCAGCACCCATATTAAGACGTAAAAAACATGGATGGTAAAACAAAAGCCGAACTGCTTGAGGAAAACAAACGACTTCATCGGAAGATCAGCGATTATGAGATTCTGCTGGAGGCCACTGTCGGACATTCGGACGGTCTGGAAGCGGATCTGCTAAGGGAAGTCGACGATGCGATAAAAGAGAGTGAGAAAAAATTCCGTTCCATAACGGAGACGCTCCCCGTTCCGATTCTCATCACATTGAAATCCGATGGAACCATCATATACGCCAATGAGCCGGCGGGCGATTTTTTCGGTCTTCCAACCGCCTTATTGTTGAATCGCAATATTACGACATTTCATGATCCCGGCGAGGGGCAAAGGGTGTCAAGGCTGCTCGCGGAACAGGGACACCTGAAGCATGAAGAGCTGAAGGGACATGATGCGGCGGGAACCCCCTGGTGTGTGGAACTGACCACGACTCCCATGGAATTTAACGGCCGGCCCTGCCTCCTGAGCATCTATCACGACATCACCCGGCGAAGAATGCTGGAGCAACAGCTCAGACAGGCCCAGAAAATGGAAGCCGTGGGAACCCTGGCCGGGGGGATCGCCCACGACTTCAACAATATTCTTCTCATCATATCCGGCTATGCGCAGTTGTCCCTGGGGTGTGTCGAAGAGGACACACGCGTGCACGGCAATCTTGAGGCCATCCTTGTCGCAAGCGATCGCGCGAAGAATCTGGTCCGGCAAATTCTCGACTTCAGCCGCCGCTCTGAACAATCGTTTAAGCCCATTCAGGTGGGAACGATCGTGGAAGAATCCCTTAAGCTTCTTCGGGCGTCCCTGCCGGCAACCGTGGGGATAAAAGAGGAGATTTCGAGCCGTTCCCCCATAATGGGAGATCCCACCCAGATCCATCAAATCCTTATGAATCTGTGCACCAATGCCGGGTATGCCATGCGCCGGGAAGGCGGCGTGTTAACGGTGGCGTTGACGGATTTGGTGCTCGATGACAAATTTGCCTTCCTCCATCCTGAAATCAAACCCGGGCCTTACCTGAAGCTTTCGGTCAGCGATACGGGCCGCGGCATGACGCCCGAAACACGGCAAAGGGTTTTCGAACCGTTTTTTTCGACCAAGGATAAAAGTCGGGGGAGCGGCCTGGGGCTTTCGGTTGTTCACGGCATCGTGACAAATCACGGCGGCACCGTCACCGTCCAGAGTACACCAGGGGAGGGCGCTGTCTTCAATGTGTTTTTACCGGTAACCCAAAAGCATCGGCTGCCGAGCCCCGTGACAACAACGGCGACTCCCGAAGGTTCCGAGCATATTCTGATGGTTGACGACGAAGAGGCCATTGTGGAAGTCGGCCGGAGCATGTTCAGCTCCCTGGGCTATGAGGTGACGTCCGCTTCGGGAAGTCTGGAGGCCCTGAATCTGTTTAAACAGGATCCCCACAAGTTTGATCTGGTTGTCACCGATCTGACCATGCCGGAGATGACCGGTGAGAAACTTGCCGTGGAGATGATGAAGATCCGCTCCGATATCCCGGTGATCCTGTGCACGGGAAATGATGAAACAGTTCTGAAAAAGAGGATCATGGAAACCGGCGTCAAGGCCGTCATCATGAAACCTTTCACCATCGATCAAATCAGCAGGCTTTTGCGAAAGGCCCTGGACGGTTAGATGGTTTGCGGACGGTTCCCCATTATCCCGCCTGGGCGTTGAACGCCCGGATTCCATTATTTTTCCCCTTGCCCGCCGTTTTGTTTTTTACGGGAAAGCATATTTCCCGGGGTTCCCCATGTGCCGGCCCCGGTCAGGCAAAATTGCGGTGCGTTATCCGTCCATCACCTTGCCGTCATGTTTGTTCATTCCAGCGGGGCCGTTGAGCCCGTACCTGGATGAGCAAATGCAAATGATCCCTAAGAGCTATTGGAATAAAGTCCGGCGATGTTTCATGTTGGCGCCATAATGATAACATGTTATCATTTGGAGCGTTATATTTGCTTTAATTGATAAAATATTGATCGTTAGGGTGATGATATGAGATTTTTCCTGAAAACACCGGAAAGCGTTGCCGAAGAGCTTGGGGCCCGCCTGAAAGCCTTGAGACTGGCCAGAAAATGGAAACGGGCAACGCTGGCAACACGTTCGGGGGTAACGGAAGCCTCCCTTAGACGGTTTGAACAGACAGGCAAGGTCTCTCTGGACAATCTACTGAAGCTTATGTCGGCATTGGGCAGGATCGATGAAATCGACGGTCTGCTCACTCCCCCGGCCGCTCGGTCGATCAGTGAACTGGAGAAACAGGATAGGGAGAAGCTGCCCAGGAGGGGGACGATTTGAAAAAGTTGAATGTCCTGTTTCGCCGTAAGAGTGGGGATGAAGTCCCCGTGGGACAGCTTGCCGAGCGTGATGGGAGAATATACTTCGAGTACGATCCCGGTTTTCTGGCAAGGCCCCTGCCGCTTTCCCCCTTCAAGCTTCCTCCCGAACCGGGGCTCCATGAGCACAAGGACAGGGACTTCGGGCCGATTTTCGGGTTGTTCGACGATTCACTGCCCGATGGCTGGGGGCTTTTGCTGATGGACAGGTATATGCGAAAGATGGGGATTGCCGTGGAGGGGATCTCGGTATTGGATCGCCTGTCGTTTCTTGGGTCGGATACCATGGGGGCTCTGATTTACCGGCCGGCGATGGACAGGGAGATGGGGAAACGGTCCATTTTCGATCTCCATGACCTTTTCAGGCAGTCCCGTCGAGTTTTCTCGGGGGAAAGCGATCTTGTGCTTCCCGAACTGATGAGAGCGGGGGGCAGCCCCGGTGGAGCCCGGCCCAAGGTTCTCGTTGGGGTGCGCGAAAACAAAATGGTTTCGGGTGAAAATGCGTTGCCCCCGGGCTATGATCACTGGATCATCAAATTCCCGGGACACCGGGCGTTTCCCGACGAAGGGCAGGTGGAATTCGCATATTCACTGATGGCGAAGGCCGCGAATATCCGGATGACCGAAACCCGCATATTTGAAGCAGGAGAAGGAGATCGTTTCTTCGGAATCAGAAGGTTTGATCGGGACGATAACCAAAGGTTCCATATCCACACCCTCGGAAATATGCTTCATGCGAATTTTCGCCTGCCCTCGCTGGATTACGTGGATTTTCTCAAAGTTGTCATGATGCTGACCCGCAACCACGAGGACCTGCTGCGTGGATTCACCCAGATGGTATTCAATGTGATGGCAAACAACCGCGACGATCATGTGAAGAACTTCTCGTTTATCATGGACGGTAACGGCGACTGGTCGCTCTCTCCAGCATATGACCTCATGTTTTCTCATGGCATGGGGGGGGAACACACGATGGCCCTGATGGGGGAGGGAAGATCACCTGGAAGAAAAGAGATTCGAAAGATCGGGAAAACTGTCGGGCTGAAAGCCAGTGAAATAGATGCCGTTATCGATCGGGTGAGCTGTGCCGTTGAAAAGTGGCCGGAATATGCCGATTCCGCAGGCGTTACGGAAAAGAGCATGGAGTACATATCGTCGTTGACATCCTTCGGATAAAACACTGGTGAATAACCAGGAACCCTGAAAAGGGGACGACGTGTGAAAAGGTTTAGATTGAAAGTAGTGATGACACATTGCGTCTGTGGGTGCAATTGGCTTGAAGATCCTTCAGCAGCCTCCAATTAGCTAGTTTCTGTTCGGGAATCACCGTTTTTAGCAGTGGGCTATGCACATAGCGTAGACCCACAAGGCCAGTTTTTGTTCTTTGACATCTAAAATATGCAAAATCAGCTCATGAGCAGCTGTGGAGACCCTTTTTTGGTCGTACCTCTCCATTGCGGATGATGAAATTAAGTTTTTTTGGAGGAAAAGATTATGCTGGGCAATCTTTTAATCTGAGTCTGGCAAGCGTGACCAAGTTTGCCGAGACAATTGATGCCCAAACATAACTTTTAAACGAGCTATGCCCTTTCCAGGTGCATACCCCCAATCCAAAACATCTTTTAAGCAATGAAATTCCAGCTTCTACACCGGCTCTAAACTTTCGTAATCGCTTGTAAACATAATCGCTGCGGCACATATCCTTTTTATCGATACCGCGTCGCTTGGCAAAGCAGATATCTTTTACTCCACGCTTTTTTGCAATCCGAATGTTGTCTTTCGAGGTAAAACCCCCATCCAGAGCAGCCTTCAGTGGAGGCTTGCCGTATAGCGAACAATGGCGGTCGATCATTGTTTCAACGAGAGTTGAGTCCGCTGGGTTGCCGTCAAGGATTTTGCAGTCAAGAATCAAGTTTGATTTACCGCCGGTTAAGCACAGTTTGTGACCATAATGTATCTCCCTGCGATCTTTGATGATAATGTCCGTGTGAGGTTCAAAAATTGAAACGATCTTATCCGCTGCCGGTACTTTTTCATCATCAATGACTCGTCTTTCTGTTTGGCTGATCACTTTTTCGGCTAAGGGGATATAGTGATCGAGTTCATGAACAGCCGCTTCGATCTCCAAATCAACGTAGGTGGCTGCCCCAAAATAGGATACAGTCTTTTTAGCGTATCCAACTGTTTTATGAGTTACTTTCAGCAAATCCCTGTAGAGCTTTTTACGGGCTTTTTTGCGATTAGCATTCAAAATGCCAATCATCCGCCGCTTAGCTCTTAACGTGTGATTTGAAAAAACAAATGGTAGCTTACCGCTTCCGAAACAACGCTCCCTGATGGATTCAATTATTCGCGCAAGAACGCGGACGGAATCCCAAAGCAGGCTTGAATCAGTTGGTTCGTGAATGTTGGATTCAGTGACGGTACAATCAATTCTGACTTCTTTGCCGTCTTCATGTTTTCCATCTTGTGCGGAGAGTACCCCCATGCAATTGATCATTTCCCAAGTTTCGGGGGATATTCTTTTTATGTTGCTGCACAAGGTTGAGCTGCAAAATCCCTTGTCGGCGATACCGACTCGGCAAAAATGGCTGTACGTTCTGGAATCCGTAATGTGAAACGCAAGGGCTCTATATGAGAAACCCTCAGTTTGCTTGATAATAGCTGCTTTAAGCACCTGCTCAGTGGTCATCCCGTGAGCTCCGGCCTTATCATTTGTAACATCACTGGTAAGGTCCGTATGAACAAGATCGAGGATGATCTGGTTTTCACTGAGAATCTTGTCGATTTCCTTATACTCCCTGGTCAATGGGTGGTCTGGAGCAGGTGATAACAACGACGTTTCTGCTTGCTTTTTTTGCCTCATTTGCGATGTCCCGGATTTGCGTATGGTTCATATTTTCAAACATTTAAGTTAAAACCACTATACGCTTTCCGGTAAATTTGTATAGCTTTATTAGTAAAAACATCTAAAATAATAGAGGGTTAGATCCCCGAACAGAAAC
>PPCM01000340.1_pt1 | contig 51837 bp, 47 predicted proteins | sample 1555541 | NCBI WGS metagenome assembly PPCM01 (sample SAMN05284479, study PRJNA326546) | Marine sediment metagenome, whole genome shotgun sequencing project. | isolation source: marine sediment | place: Germany: Wadden Sea | collected 2012-09-05
AACATGAGAATGCTGCTCCTACTTTGTGTGCACCAGTTGGGAAGTACTTACCACTTACCACAACGATCTTCGCATCAACACCTGTGATTTCTTTTGGTAACACCATATAGTTACCACCTTCATATAATCCACCAGTTTTTTGTGGTGCATTATGCCAGTTGATACGGAATAAGTTTAATGGGTTAATGTCCCATAATCCCACAGATTTTAACTGCTCCTTAATTTCAGCAGGAATTAAATCTGGGTTTTTCATTTGAGCATATGTAGGAATAATGATTCCTTGCTCTTTGGCACGCTTAATCGCATTTGCCAACTTCTGTTCATTAATCGTTAAGTCAATTAAATTAAAATCTTTCATGATACCCTCCATCAAAATATTAATTAGAATATTATAATAGTGCCAATACACGCCGAAGATACAAAAAAAACTACCGGCATATATGTAAGCAACAGACTTTCCTAGACGAGTAACGGAAAGGGTTGGGTGAGCCAAATACTATCATTACTCACACACTTAACATTCGATAGTTTAGATTTATAATATTTAATTTTTACACCTAAATAATACCAATAACGTAAACCGTTTTCAAGATGGTTTTAACGAAAAAATTATTTTTTTGTATACGTTTTCATAATTTTGACCTTCAAAGTATTTCCGAGTGGACAAACCATCCAATAAAATGTACGTTATTTATGTTTCTTTACCACATTGTTAATATGTGATCTCTTCTCTTAAAAACATCGCCTCAAACTCATACAACTCCCACCTTGTAGTGAAAACTCTATGGGTTACTTATTGTTAAGTAGTTTAGAAAAGAAATAAGTCATTGCCAGTAAGTCTGCACTTCCTCCCGGACTTACATGGATTTCTTTTAAATTATTATTTAACTCGACAAGGCTCTCTTTTCCATCAATTGCGAATAATCCACCATTAATAATGATAGCCCTAACTTTTTGTTGTACATATTCTAATGTTTCATAGTCCCGTCTATGCAATATAGTAGTATCCTCTGTAGTGGATATTAAGATTAATAAGGTGTGTAATAATGCATCATTTAAACTTAGTTCGTCTCTTACTCTTGTAAATACTTCTAAAGCATTTAGTACATTTGGAAACCCTTCAACCACTTCTCCACGAATTCCGGTAACTTGATAACTTTTATAAACTCTCTCTCCATGAGTATCGCCACTATCACCTAATTCATTCAAAATATTTCTTGTCATATACTGAATGTTTTTTATTACTTCGTCCAGTTCCATATTAGGACATAAATAGCCAATCACACCCAATGTTACTCCCATTAGGAATATTATACCTTTATGTGTGTTAACTCCGTCTGTAGCCTCATACATTGCCTTCTCAGCAGTTTTACCAAGCTCTCTTAATTGTGGGAACAGTGTGTCTAAATCTTCTTTATGAAGATAACCTAATTCAGCAAACTCATATAAATATAGTGAGATTGCATTAAGACTTCTCATAAAAGAATCAAAATCCATATCATCGTGAGAACCATTGTCCAATCGATCCACTAACCCTGGTTTAGGTGTTGTATACACTTCTAGGAATATTGACTCAATAGCATACCCGACAACTCTAGCAATTTTGGGATATCTTTTTTCCATAAACGAATCAATCATTCTTTGATACGCAATAAACACTTCAGCAAAATCATGTTTTCTTGAACGAACACACTCATGTGCAACTTCATCACATATCCAGCAAACCCTTGGTGGCAATCCTAAATCCCTTCTACTCATAAGTGTTACTTCATTTTCAAACACATCGATGTCATAAAGACGACTATAATTTGAAGACTCTTCAATCACTATCATTTTTTCTTTAACAGAGTAGGGATCGTTGTTGATAACAAACAAACTTGCATACCCAAATTCTAATTCAACAGTTCTTATATAAAGAACTTCTTCTTTAAAAACTTCTTTAATATGATTACAAGCATCCTCTAATAAATACTCTATATAAAAGGCATCTTTAAAATAGCTAGGCGCATTAATTGTCACACTAACTACAGTTCCACCTCTATGTAATAATTCTTTTTGGATGACTGATAATTGTTCTTTTGAATCTAAGATTCTATCTTGTAATATTTTCATGATCATACCTCTAACACAATTAAAGCACACCCGAGGGTGTGCTTACAATTATTTTTTATAAGGAGTTTGTTTAAGTGGTAATTCTTTTCTTAAAATTCCATCTTTATTTCTATAAGCAGCGTTAATCGCAGCAGCTGTAGGAATAGAAGAAATTTCTCCAATACCTTTAGCACCAAATCCTAGATCACTTGGATTCTTCTCAATAATCTTAACATCAATTTCAGGAACCATTGGTGCTTTCCATAACCCTAATGTTCCGAATTTTGATTTTAGATATCCATCTTCCATAATGTAATCTTCAGTTAGAGCGTATCCTAAACTCATTACTACTCCACCTTCGATTTGACCTTCGATATTCATTGGGTTAATTGCTTTCCCTAAATCATGAGCAGCAACAACTTTCTCAATTTTCATCTCATCATTGATTGTAACTAATTGAGTGGCAAATGAATAAGCAACATGATTTTTCGGATGTTCCTTATCTGTATACAATCCATCTGTAATACCCGCAAACTCACCCTCAAACAACTTACCATCTAAATCCGCTAATGATTTATCGAGTAATGCTTCTTTTAATTTCATCCCCGCTTGTCTTACAGCTTCACCAGTAAATAATGTTTGTCTAGAAGCAGTAGTAGCTCCAGCGTCTGGAGTTTTAATACTGTCAGATGGATGCATTTCTAATTCGATACCTTCTCCAACAGTTTCTCTTAAAATTTGTAACATAGCGGTACTTAAACCTTGACCAATTCTGGCTGCAGCTGTATGCAATACTACTTTACCTTCTTTAACTAGTACATTCGCTCTACCAATGTCGCTTAACCCTACACCAATACCAGTGTTTTTATGGGCACAAGCTACTCCTGCACCAGGATTAGCATAATACTCTTCTTTTACTGCATCCAGAGTTTCTTTTAACGCTACATCTTCTTCTAACAACTGACCTGCTGGTAACGCGTCACCAGGTTCAACAGCATTTTGGTATCGTATCTGCCATGTATCAATACCAACTTTTTCAGCTAATAAATCAATCGCAGCTTCTCTAGCAAAGTTTGACTGTGGTACACCAAATCCCCTAAACGCTCCTGCAGGAGGATTATTTGTATAAACACAATATCCTTCTAAATCAATATTTTTAATTTTATACGGTCCAGCTGCATGTGTACAAGCTCTTTCCAATACCGCTGTCCCCAAAGAAGCATAAGCTCCCGTATCAGCTGTGATTTTAGCTTCTACAAATGTAAAGTACCCTTTTTCATCACAACCCATTTCCATATCCATATACATCGCGTGACGTTTTGGATGAACACTCATAGACTCTTGTCTTGTTAGCGTTAACTTAACAGGTCGTTTTGTTTTTTGTGTTAATAAACAAGCATGGTGTTGAACAGATAAATCTTCTTTACCCCCGAAGCCTCCACCAATCATCGCAGCTTCTACGCGTAACTCATCATGCTCTATTCCAAGCACTCTAGTAATCTCATGATGATCATGGTGAACAGACTGTGTTCCCACATAAACAACTAACACGCCGTTTTCATCATAATAACTCACAGCACTCTCAGGTTCTAAAAATGCATGTTCTGTTGCTGGTGTAAAAAATCTTTCCTTTACAATATGTGCACTTGATTTTCTTGCTTCTTCAACTGATCCCTTTTTAACATACGTTTTACTTAACTGATTCCCTTTTTCATGAATCTGATATGTACTAACCAATGCATCGAATGGATTCGTGATTGGTTCTTTCTCTTCATATTCTACTTCAATTAATGAAATTGCTTCTTCCGCTAACTCTTTCGTATCAGCAGCAACAATCGCAATCGCATCACCGATGAATCTTGTTTCTTCACCAACTGGCACCATCGTTGGCCAGTCTTTAAAGATATACCCTTGATATACTTCACCAGGAATATCAGCAGCAGTCATAACCGCTTCCACTCCCTCTAAGTTCTCTGCTTTTGATGTATCAATCGCTTTTACCAATGCTCTTGGATATTGAGCTCTTAATACTTTTGCATGAAGCATATCTTTCATGAAGATATCGTCAGCATATAATGCTTCCCCTCTTGCTTTAGGTATTGCATCAATTCTTACAGCACGGTCCCCAATTTTATCACCTTTTGGCAATTCAATTGGTTCCCCAGTTTTCAAACTATTTGCCGCCGCCATAATACCATCTATAATTTTTACATATCCTGTACAACGACAGATATTTCTATTGATTGCTTTTTTGACATCATCTCTTGTCGGTTCTGGGTTATTATCTACTAATCCTTTCCCCGCAATAACCATACCTGGAATACAGAATCCGCACTGAACAGCCCCCTGTGCTGCAAATGCTTCTGTATAAACTTTCTTTTCCTCTTCCTCTATACCTTCTACAGTCACAACGTTAGCCCCTTCTAACTTTGCACCTTTTAAGATACATGCTCTAGCTGGTTTTCCATCTACCAATACAGTACATGTCCCGCAAACACCAACCTTACATCCATTTTTAACACTTGTTAAGTGTAGATCATCTCTTAAAAAATCAATCAACTTAACATCATCTTTTATGGTCTGTTTTTTACCATTAACAGTTAATTGTTTCATCATTATCCCCCCTAGCGAATTACTCTACATATAAAGAATACTACAATAAAAACAAATTTGCACATCATTTTGTCAAAAAACTAAAGCCCTTTCAAAAAGTACCCCAAAAGTTTTACACCTCTTTTTTTGTGTGTTAGAATTTAAACACAAATAACACTAAAACACTAAACAAGGGGGGATATAATGGCAACTGGTAAAAGTTTAAAAAGAGTTGATGCACTTGACAAAGTCACTGGTAGAGCGAACTACGCGGACGATTTAGTTCCAGTAGGTGCATTAGTCGCAAAAGTATTACATAGTACAATTGCCAATGGTTTAGTAACAAAAATCGATACTTCAAAGGCTGAAGAACTTCAAGGTGTCGAAGCTGTTTTCACATGTTTCGACGTACCGTATATCGAATTTCCAACAGCTGGACATCCATGGAGTACTGACCCATCTCACCAAGATGTAGCGGACAGAAAATTATTAAACACTCGTGTTCGTTATTATGGGGATGATGTTGCAGTCGTAGTTGCGGATAACGAAGTAATCGCACAGAAAGCATTAGATTTAATCAAAGTTGAGTATGAGGAATATGAACCTTTAATGACAATTGATGCTGCTATGAGTAGTATGGGTAAACCTATTCATGATTTTAAACCAGACAATATTTTAGTACGTTCAAACTACAATGTTGGAGACAAAACATATGATGAAGTGGTAAGTGAGGGCGACTACATCATTCATGAAGACGAGTTTTATGTACCAACTGTACAACACTGTTTTATGGAAAACGCAAACTCATACGCCTATATGGAAGGACCAAAAGTTGTAGTTGTATCTAGTACACAGATTCCACATATCGCAAGACGTGTAGTAGGACAAGCTTTGGGAATCCCATGGGGGAATGTTAGAGTAGTGAAACCTTACATCGGTGGTGGATTCGGTGGTAAACAAGATGTACTATACGAACCATTAAATGCATGGGTATGTAAACAAATTGGTGGAAGACCAGTAAAATTAGAATTATCACGTGAAGAAAGTTTTCTAAACACACGTGTTCGTCACGCAATGAAGATTTCAATCAAATCTGCATTAAATAAAGAAGGTAGATTAATCGCAAGAAAAGCGCAACTAATCTCAAACCAAGGTGGATATGCTTCTCACGGTCATTCAGTATGTGCAGGAGCAGCTCACGTTACAAAACAGTTATATCAAGATGAAGTTGCTACATCTGTAGAATTTATTACTGTATATACAAACTGCTCTGTCGGTGGAGCAATGAGAGCATATGGTGTACCACAAATCACATTCGCTATGGAATCTCATATGGATAATATCGCGAGAAAATATGGATTTGATAATATTGAACTCCGCAAAAAGAATATGATCAAAGAAGGTTGGGTAGATCCACTTAATACTATTCCATCACTAACAAACGTATTACCGGAATGTATTGACGAAGGTGAAAAGTTCCTAGACTACAACCGTAAACATAAAGAGTATCAAAACCAAACTGGAGATATCCGTAAAGGTGTCGGGATGGCAATCTTCTCTTATAAGACTGGTGTATATCCAATTGCTTTAGAAACTGCTAGCGCAAGAATCACTCTAAACCAAGACGGTTCAATCCAAGTTCAAATGGGTGCAACTGAAATTGGTCAAGGTGCAGATACAGTATTCAGTCAAATGGCTGCTGAAATCTGTGGTGTATCTATGGACAAGGTACATCTAGTTTCTACTCAAGATACAGATGTAACGCCATATGACAGTGGAGCGTACGCTTCAAGACAATCTTATGTATCAGGTCATGCAGTAAAAAAAACAGCATTAAAGTTCAAGCAAGAGGTATTAGATTATTGTAACTACTTTACGGGAAAAGAAAATGCGCATGATATCCAAGATAATCACATCATTGATATCAATGGAAAAGACATTATGCCATTAGCTGAACTAGCGGTAGAAGCAATGTATCATACAGATAATTCAAAACACATCCAAGCTGCTGATACACATCATTGTAATACAAACACAATTTCACATGGTGTATGTTTTACAGAAGTTGAAGTAGACTTAAAACTCGGAAAAGTAAAAGTATTAGATATCGTAAACGTTCACGATAGTGGTAAGATCTTAAATCCACAATTGGCAACTGGTCAAGTATATGGTGGTCAATCAATGGGATTAGGATACGCACTAAGTGAAGAACTTTTATATGACGAAAAAGGAAAACCATACAATGGAAACTTCTTAGGATATAAAATTCAAACAGCGATTGACACTCCAAAATTAACAGCGAAGTTCGTAGAAAAATACGATCCATCTGCTCCATTTGGAAACAAAGCGCTAGGTGAACCACCTACAGTTCCAATTGCCCCAGCAATTAGAAATGCAATCGCAAATGCTACTGGTTTAGAATTTAGTCAAATTCCAATCACACCAGAGCGTATCTTCAATAAATTGAAGGAGGTTAAATAATGTATAATTTCAAAAATATATTTAGACCTTCTACTTTAGAAGAAGCCAGCAAACTATTATTAGAAAAAGAAAACACTCAGATAATAGCAGCTGGAACAGATGTACTTGTCATGACAAGAGAAGGTCGTTACAAAGACAAAAACTTAATTAGCATTCAAAACATTCCTGATTTAAAAGGAATTAAAGTTGTAAATGGTGATTTACACATCGGGGCTTTAGAAACATTTACTGACATTCAATTTAACAAAGATGTTCTAACATTAGTTCCGGTGCTATCTGAAGCGTGTGAAACAATCGCTGGACCACAAATCAGAAACTTAGGTACAATCGGTGGAAACGTATGTAACGGAATAACAAGTGCAGATACGCCACCTACATTATTTGCTTATGATGCAGTCCTAGAAATCTTTGGTCCTAATGGATTACGTTACCAAGATATTACTGATTTTTATATTTCATTCGGTAAAGTAAAATTAGCTCCAGGTGAAATCTTAACGAGAATCATCATCAAAAAAGAAAACCTAGATAACTACTATGGAGCATATCAAAAATACGCCGCAAGAGAGGCAATGGATGTTGCACTTAGTGGTGTAAGTATCAACGTAAAACTAAACGGTAAAATCGTTGAAGATGTACGTATCGGTTTCGCTTCAGGTGGACCAATCCCAATGAGAGGATACAACACCGAAAAGCTAATTAAAGGTAAAGAAATTAGCAATGCATTAATCGAAGATCTTGGAGATGCTTGTAAAGAGGAAGTTGATCCACATAGTTCTTGGGATGCACAAAGAGATTATAGATTACAAATTACACATACAATTAGCCAACGTGTATTCAGAAAAGCAATCAAGAAAGCAGGAGGTGACATCAAATGGTTGAAATAGTTAAGTGTATAGTAAACGGGAAACCTGTTGAAGTAGCAGTAGACCCTAGAGAGTCCTTAACAGATATGCTTAGAAACAAACTTGGTTTAACTTCTGTTAAAAAAGGTTGTGAAGTAGGAGAATGTGGAGCATGTACTGTCTTAGTAGATGGCAAAGCAATTACTTCTTGTGTTCAATTAGCTGTATGGGCTGAAGGTAAAACTATCATCACAGTTGAAGGATTACAAGCAAAAGATGGTACGATTAATCATGTTCAACAAGCATTTGTGGATGAAGCTGCTACACAATGTGGATTCTGTACCCCAGGATTCATTATGACAGCTATGGAAATTATTTCTCACAACAAACGTTACACTAGAGAGGAAATCAGACTTTTAATCTCAGGTAACATTTGTAGATGTACAGGATATGAGCAAATCATCACTGCAGTTGAAAAAGCAATCGAACAACATTTAGCACAATAATCAAAAGGGCAGATTTTTCTGCTCTTTTTTTGGATGAAATTTAGAATAATCATCCCCTTGTCTAAAAAGCCAAAAATAAATCTTCCATTATGTAAGGGTTTTTGGTACACTTCAAGAAGTGCGTAAAAAACGCAAGCAAAATTACATACGGGGGAAAATATGTTTAGAATTAAAAACAAATGGCTAGTATTGTTAGGGGCTTTATTAGCACAATTAAGTATTGGTAGTATTTATTCATGGAGTTTATTTAATGGTCCAATCGTAGAAGCATACAATGTAAGTTTAGATAAAGTTGTAACAACATATCAAATTGCAATCTTCTTCTTCGCATTTGCAACTCTATTCTCTGGTCCTTTATACATCAGAAAAGGTCCAAAAGTAACGGCTTTACTAGGTGCTGGATTATACGCAGGTGGGGTATTCTTATCAGCATTTGCAAAAACACCAGAAATGTTATATTTAACTTACGGTGTTATTTCGGGATTAGGTGTAGGAACAGTATACGTTGTTCCGTTGGCAACATTAATCAAATGGTTTCCAAATAAAAAAGGGACATTCACAGGAGTGGCAGTAGGAACATTTGGAGCAGGTAGCATTATCTTCAAATATGTTATCGAGTACTTTTTAGGGAATGGACCTTATACACCAGCATCAATCCAAACAACATTTATTAGTTTGGCTGTTGTATATTTGGTTATCGGTGGAATTGGTGCTTTATTAATTGATTTACCAACGGAATCTACAAAGGAAAAAGCAGTCAGTGAAGGTGATTACAAACCATCTCATATGATTAAAACAAAGAACTTTGCATTTATGTTTATCGGATTCTTACTGTGTACATTACCGGGAATTTTAACAATTGGTTTAGCAAGAGATATCGGTATTGAGTTAGTAGGACTAGATTTAAAAGTAGCTGGTACAATCGTAACAGTAGCAGCTATTGCAAATGCATCTGGTCGTTTAATCAGCGGTATCGCATCAGACAGATTTGGTGCTCATAATGTTATGAAAGTAATGGGAATTGTAAGTGTATTGGCATTAGCAATGTTCACATTCATGGACTTGAACTACTTTACATTCATTATCGCAATCTTAGGAGTTGTAGCTAGTTATGGTTCATTCTTAGCTCTTTATCCAAATTTAGTACAGAAAAAATTTGGTCAATCATACTACAGTGCAAACTATGGTATCGTATACCAAGGGTACGGGTTAGCAGCATTAGCCGGAGCATTATTAAAATCAAACACTACTGGATTTAATCAGACATTCATGGTAGCAATGATTATTGCACTAGCAGGAGCATTCTTCGTATTTAGATTTAAACCACAACCTAAATATCAAGCACCTCTTTCTACAACAAAAAAAAGACGAGCATAACAAAAAGACAGCGAGAAAATCGCTGTCTTATTTATCTTTATACAATTTTTCATCTACATAGTTAACAACATCTTCAAATGTTTCTTTCACTCTGTACTGATGAATACCAACAGAAAACGTATATTCTAACAAATCATCTAAATAGTGAACTCCATTGTTTTCGTATCTCATTCGCTCAATTGCAGATCTTACATCCTCTTCTTTGGTGTGTGGGAATAAAACAATAAACTCGTCTCCACCCCATCTAGCAATAAGATCCTCTTCTCTAAATACTCGCTTCATTAATGTCGCAAAATTTTGTAAGAACAAATCTCCAACTGGGTGGCCATATGTATCATTTATTTGTTTAAACGCATCTATATCAAACATCGCAACTGTAAATACATCACCAGTTCTTTCACACCTCGAAATCTCTTTTTTCAAAAACTGATCAAAGAACATTCTATTACAAAGCCCTGTCAATGCATCATGATTTGCTAAAGCAACTAAATCTTCTTGTAATTTTTTATTACGCCTTCTAGAAATTGCTAACAACATTATTATCACAAAAGATGTCGCTAATAAAATCGCTAGAGCAACAACAAAACCTATCAATAGATTTCGGTCTCTTTTTTCATGTGCAATTTCATCAGTTACATCAAAGATGGTACTAAACAAATATATTTTACCCTCTACCGTTATTGGATAAGAATAGACATCGACATGACGTTCTCCAGTGGCTGTTAAGTGAACAAAATGAAAATAACTTCTTTCCTCTTGTTCCGCGGCTAACAATTCTTTTTCAACTTCTTCGTCTGAAAGCATGTTGAAATCTTTTATGTTCATCGTAAATAGTTCTTCTTTTGAATAACCATAAAAGTCTTCCGCTGCTTTATTCACAAACACAATACTTCCTGTTTCAGGATCAATGATTAATATAACATTCACATTTTCATCTAAAATATGAGCTCTGTCTATCCCTAGTGCAGATACATTTACATGTACTAGTAATCCCAAGACACATAAAAAAATTACACTCATTATTTTTTTCATAGCACTTCCCCCACACCTAAATTATACACTATTCTAATTAGCAAAATGAGTCGAACACTTATTTATAAAAATAAAAGCAGACCAATAAATCTGATCTGCTTTTTTTAGGGAGAATTCACTTTCTAATATCATTAGAAAATTGTTTCTGTGTTACCCGGTTCCTTAAATTATATTATTTTCTAATAAATGAGACTCTAACTTAGTCATAAATGAATCGTCCTGCGAATCAACTGTTAACACAATCTCAGAATCTTTTACGATATGTAATCCCATTACACCCATAATTGATTTCGCATCACTCTTTTTACCATTACAAGAAATCGTTACTTCTACTGGAATCGTAGAAGCCACTCTAACAAAGTTTGCTGCTGGTCTTGCATGTAATCCATTCTCGCTAATTATTTTAAAAGTTCTTTCCATTTTAAGTCCTCCATAACGATGTTTCTAACATCTTCATAACTACTAGAGTCTTTTGCTTTTTCAAGAATTGCTAATAACTCTGATTTATTTAATTTTGAGATTAACTTTCTAGTTTTTAATATATTCGTTGATGTCATACTCAACTCTTCTACTCCCAGTGCTACCAACAAAGGAATAGCTTCAATATCTGAAGAAAGTTCTCCACACAATCCTACCCATTTATTGTATTTGTTTGCAGCTTTTACTACCAACTCGATCAACCTCAAAATTGATGGGTGTAAAGGTTGATATAAATGACTCAGTTCTTGATTCATTCGATCTGCTGCAAATGTATATTGAATTAAATCATTTGTACCAATACTGAAAAAGTCCACTTCCTTAGCAAATAATTCGGCACTAATAGCAACAGATGGTATTTCAACCATGATTCCTAGTTCAATAGCTTCACTTACTTTATGACCTTCTTCTTGTAATTCGGTTTTTACATTCATTACAATATTTTTTGCTTCTCTATATTCTTCAATTGTGGCAATCATCGGAAACATTATTTTTAAGTTTCCATAAATTGACGCTCTCAGTAGTGCTCTTAGTTGTGTCTTAAAAATATCTATTTCATCAAAGCAGAGCCTAATTGCTCTTTTTCCTAAAAATGGATTTAACTCTTTTGGTAGATTTAAATATGGTAATTGTTTATCTCCACCAATATCCAGTGGTCTAATCACAACACTTTTTCCATTCATCTTTTCTAACACATCTTTATACTCATCAAACTGAACTTCTTCACTTGGAAGTTGTTCTCTATCTAAGTATAAGAACTCTGTTCTAAACAGACCAATACCTTCTGCTCCATCATCTAGAGCTTTTTCCACTTGTTTACTAGAGCCAATGTTTGCATATAACTTAAACTTCTGATTATCTAAGGTCGAAGTTAGTTTACCCTTAAATTCTTTTAAGGATTCCTTTTCTCTTTTTTCTAAAAGATGTTTTTTATTATAGTCAGAAATCGTTTTAGTATCAGGGTTTATTATCACTGAGCCTACATCTCCGTCTAAAATCACTTGTCCACCATCTTCTACAAGTGTTGTAACATCTACTAATCCACAAACTGCAGGGATCCCCATTTGTCTCGCAATAATGGCAGAGTGTGAAGTTTTTCCACCGATGTTTGTTGCGAACCCTTTTACAAACTCGGGATTCATTTGTACTGTTTCTGATGGCGTCAAATCATGCGCAACAATAATCACTTCTTTATCGATTGTACTCAAATCTACAATACTCAAACCTTGAATGTTTTTAATGATTCTATTTGAAACATCCATGACATCCGCAGCACGCTCTTTAAAGTATTCATCACCGATATTTAAAAACATATCTGCAAACTCATTAGTCACTTGTTGCACCGCGAATGATGCGCAAATTTTTTCGTTATTTATTAAGTGATATACTTTCGATTTAATCTCTGGATCATCTGCGATTAGTTTATGCGCAGAAAAGATCTCCGCCGTCTCTTCATTTATTCTGTTTTTTGATTCTATGTATAAGTTATCTAGTTGAGTGACTGTTTTTGATATTGCGTCATGATACAGTTCAATCTCTTTTGAAGTATCCTCAATGTATTTTTTTTCTACTTCGATTGAATCATCTGTTAATACCAAAGCCGTACCAACTACAACTCCCTCACTTACACCAATTCCATTTGTCTTTATCATAATATCTATCTCATTGATTGAATTACCAACTCATACTTGTTTTGATCTTTATAAGAATTTGCATACTCATATATTCTTCCGTTTGATAAGTATCCCACTAATTCTACATATATCGTTGGTTCATTTTCTTTTATATTTAATGTACCTTTAAATTTCTCAGGTAAAAATTCCGCTCTAATTTCTTGAATTGCAGAGGAAATCTGTAATCCTAAGTTCTCTGTAATGTGTTTGTAGATTGACCCTTTAACAACATCACTATCTAACTTAATAATATCAGCAGGAAAGTATGATGTATCCACCATAATTGGAACACCGTCTCTTTTACGAACTCTAACTACTTTGTGGATCATATCTCCTTCTGCTATTTGTAATTTTGCTGATACAACTTCATTCGCCGGTTTAAAACTGTATTCCAATATTTCATTTTCCACAGTAGCACCTGAATCTTTAACCTCAGTTGTAAATCCCACTAGTGAGTTTACTACTTTATACAGTTTTGTATCCGCAATAAATGTACCCACATTATTAACGCGGTAAAGTTTTCCTTGATTTACCAATATTTGAACCGCTTTTCGGACAGTCATCCTAGATATATCCAAGCTCTCCGATAAAACTCGTTCTGATGGAATCAAAGAATTGACTTCTTGCGTTCTGATTAACTTTTCGATTTCTTCAATAACAATTTCGTATTTAGGTTTCATAAAAATTCCCCTATTCTGTAATTACTGTAATAAATGTTCCTTGTTTTTTTTCTATCTCGTTCTTTGTTGTTAGCGTTGCTTTTTCTACGAACACAATTGGAGTAGCTGGTGAATCTGCATGTTCCTTTATATAATCTAAATCAAACTTAACTAATAGTTCTCCTTGTTTTACTTTTTGGTTTTCTTCAACAAATACTTCAAAACCTTTTCCTTCTAATTTAACTGTTTCTAATCCAATGTGGATTAGTACATCTAGTCCTTTATTACTCGTCAATGTTAATGCATGTTTTGTTGGAAACACAGACTTAATTGTACCATCAAACGGCGCAACTACTGTACCCTCGTCTGGAAACACAACTAATCCCTCTCCTAAAAATAAGTTTGAGAACACCTGATCTGGTGTCTCACTAATATGTTTAACTGTACCTTTGATTGGTATTAAAATCTTTTGTTTCATTATTATCCCTCCAATAAACTAGCAGCTTCAGCATCTACTAATACTACTACATTTGCGTGTGTTTTCAAATAGGAAGCTGGTAGCGAAGAAGATGGTTCTTCTTCTAATAACCTTTTAAATATTTTCGCCTTTGTTTTTTTTGTGATAGCTAAAACTATCTTTTTAGCATTCAAAATTGATTGTATTCCCATTGTGAGTGCTTCTGTTGGAACATCATCAATTGTTTCAAAGTATATTGAATTATTTTCTCTAGTATTTTCTGCTAATATTACTCGATGAGTTAATGAATCCATATCATCACCTGGTTCATTAAACCCTATATGTCCATTTTCCCCAATACCAAGAACTTGTAGATCTATTCCACCACAATTGTTTATATGTTCATCATAATAGGATAAATCAATATCATCTACATTGTTTAGGTTTGGTAGAAAAGTATTTTCATTTTTAATGTTTATATAATTAAATAGATTTATGTCCATAAATGTTCTATATGAGTTTTTGTCCTTTGAATCAATTCCAACATACTCATCCAAGTTGAACGTAACTACTTTTGAATAATCAGTTTGGTTTAACAAATAGTCTTTAACTAACTCATGGTACGCTAACGTTGGTGTAGAGCCCGTAGCAAGTCCCAGAACAGAGTTCGGTTTCGCCTTCACTTGAGCCAACAACATTTCAGCTAATGCCTTTGTCACTTCTTCTTTTGTTTTAAATCTTTTTATTTCCATAGGGTACCTCTTCAAACAATGATACACGAGGGGAAACCCCTCGTGCATATAAATTGTTTATTATAGTTTACTCATTTCATCTGCTACAAATTGTACGTGAGTTCCCACGATAACTTGAACAGCAGTGTCTGATATTTTCATAACTGCAGTTGCACCAGCAGCTTTTAAAGCAGCTTCGTCAATTACACTTGCGTCTTTAACACCTAAACGTAATCTTGTAATACAGTTATCTAATTCAGTAATGTTTTCTTTACCACCTAATGCAACTAACATTTTAGCAGCAGTTTCAGCATGTGTTGCTTTTCCAGTAACATTTCCTTCATCCATTGGTTCGTCACCACGACCAGGAGTTTGTAAGTTAAACTTAACAATCAACCATCTGAATAAGAAGTAATAAATTACAGCAAATACAACACCTTGAATTAATAACATCCACCAGTTGTTCGCTAATGGGTTTCTAGCACTTAACACCATATCAACAAACCCAGCTGAGAATCCGAATCCAGCGATCCATTGGAATGAAGCTGCTAAGAATACACTTAAACCAGTCAATGCAGCATGCACTACGAATAATAATGGAGCAACGAATAAGAATGCGAACTCAATTGGTTCTGTAACACCTGTAAAGAATGAAGCCAATGCTGCAGCTAACATGATAGATGCAACTTTAGTTTTATTTTCAGGTTTTGCAGTATGAACCATTGCTAATGCAGCAGCAGGTAAACCGAACATCATAACTGGGAAGAATCCAGCTTGATACATACCAGTAGTACCTAAGATACCAGTTCCAGCATCAATTGAAGCTTGTCCACCTAAGAAGTTAGGGATATCATTGATACCAGCAACGTCGAACCAGAATACACTATTTAATGCATGATGTAATCCTACAGGGATTAATAATCTATTGAAGAAACCATAGATACCCGCACCAACAGCATTTAAACTAATGATTGATTCACCGAATCCAACTAAACCAGAGAAGATTACTGGCCAAACGAACATTAATACTATAGAGGCAATTAAAGAAAATACAGCAGCCATGATTGGCACTAATCTTTTACCACTAAAGAATGCTAACGCTTTTGGTAATTCTACTCCACTAAATCTATTAAATGCAGATGCACCTAATACCCCAGCAAGTATACCTACGAATTGGTTGCTAATTTTCCCGAATGCAGGATTTACTTCAGCAACAGCAACACCAGTAATTTGTGCTACAGATCCTGTAGATAGTACAGTTGTGATTACTAAGAATGATACTAAACCTGCTAATGCAGCTGAACCATCTTTAGTTTTACTCATACCATAAGCAACACCTACAGCGAATAAGATTGACATATTGTCAATGATTGATGCACCCGTTTTAATTAAGAATGCAGCGATTTGAGAATCTCCACCCCAACCATTAGGGTCGATCCAATATCCGATACCCATTAATAGGGCAGCAGCCGGCAATACAGCTACTGGTAACATTAGTGATTTACCAATACGTTGTAATTGTCCTAAAAATTTTGAAAAAAAGTCTTTCATATTTCCCTCCGAATAATAAAATAAATTTGTGTGGTATATACCACTACTTTAAATTTATTATACAAGGGCTTACATTTTTAGTCAACTAAAATTACTGTATTTTTGATATTTTGATGCTCAAATGAAAAAGGTACAAATAAAAAACGGCTTATTTAAGCCGTTTAACACCTTTACAGTATGTTTCCAAAATATTTATTTCTTTATCTACTAATAACAAATCCGCATCTTTGCCGACAGCAATAGACCCTTTTTTGTGGTATAGTCCATGTAGTTGCGCAGGATTAACAGACGCCATTTGAATGACATCGTATATAGAGTATTCCGTAAAATCTAATACATTCCTTACAGCGTGATCCATAAATAGTGTACTTCCAGCTAAAGCACCATTTTCTAGTCTTGCTTGATGGTCCTTTACAATTACTTTTTGTCCACCTAAATCAAATTCACCTTCACCTAACAATTTCGCTCTCATGCCATCTGTAACTAATATAATTCTTTCAACACCTTTAGCTTTAAATAACACCTTCATTGCGTTTTCTGTGGAATGAATTCTGTCGCAGATAACTTCAGCATATGCATCATCATTTAAAAACATTGCTCCTACTGCTCCAATGTTTCTGTGGTGATATTTTCTCATACCATTGTATGCATGAGTAAAGCAAGTAGCACCGTTCTTGATTGCTTTTAACGCTTCCTCACCTGATGTGTTTGTATGACCAATTGACGAAACAATTGAATTTGCTGACATAAACTTTATCAATTCTTGCGCATTGTTTAACTCAGGTGCAATCGTAACTTGTTTGATTAAATCACCTGACGCCTCTAAGTATTCTTTAAACAGTTCGATTGAAACTTCTTGAATAGCATCACCACGCTGCGCCCCTTTGTATACTTCTGAGATAAATGGTCCTTCTAAATGAACACCAAGCATTTCAGCATTACCAGCTGTTTGATTATCATTGTACTTCTTAATAGCACCCAGTGCTTTTTTAATTACCTCTTTTGTCTCAGTCATCGTCGTTGCTAAAAATGATGTTGTTCCCTCTAACGGAAGTTTATTCGCTATCACTTCAATCGCCTCAACCGTTCCATCCATTGCGTCATGTCCCATTAGTCCGTGTGTATGTTGATCAATAAATCCTGGGATTAATAGTTTCCCTTGCATATCTAAACCTTCGACATCACCTTGACCAATCTCGTGAACAGTTGAATCAAAACGAATATAGGCGTTTTCTAAAATACCTTCTTCTGTAAAAATTGTTACGTTTTTAAGAGTTATCATTGATATCCCTCCTTGCTGACACAAGATTATCAAAAATAAATTGTCCTTGCAACCATTATGTTTGTTTGCTATATTGTGTTTGAGGTGAGAAAATTGAAAATAGAAATCATAGCAACCACACTGAAAGAGGCCGTTGATGCTGAAAAATATGGTGCCGATCGCATTGAATTAGTCAGCGGAATTTTAGAGGGAGGATTAACACCTTCTTTGGGGTTAATAGAACAAGTTTGCAACACAGTTAAAATCCCAGTTAATGTGATGGTTAGGCCACATTCTAAGTCTTTTGTTTACGATGAAGACGACTTCAAAGTAATCTTAGATGATATAAAAAAAATTACAAATACTAATGCAAATGCGATTGTTTTCGGTTCATTAAATGAAGACAGAACAATCAATTTCGGTCAATTAGAACAAGTCCTAATCGCGAAGAAAAATCTCAAAATAACGTTCCATAGAGCTATTGATGACACAGACAATTATATGTGCGAGTTAAAAAAATTAGTTCAATGTGATATTAATACAATCTTAACTTCAGGGGGAAATCCAAAAGCAACTGATGACACAAAAGTCATGAATGAAGCGCTAGAAATCGCAACTGCCAATAACGTTATATTATTAGCCGGTTCTGGATTATATTTACACACTGTTAAAGACTTTGTGGAAAATGTTCCTATTTCAGAAATACACTTAGGAAGTGGTATTAAATACGACCAAAACAACTTAAAAGAAATTAGTTCTGAAGCAATGAAACAACTAATAGAATCTGTTAAATAGACATATTAGGTAGTCAGTTATGATTACCTTTTTTTATTTAAAAAGAGAAACTATAATAGTTTCTCTAATCTTATATCTTTATGCCATTGTCCATCGTGATAGGTAAAATTTTCAAGTTCTGCGAACTTCTTATATCCCATCTTTTCATACAACTTAATCGCATTTTTATTAAATTCGAATACACCTAACTCAATTCTTATTAAACCTAACCTTTTACACTCAAACTCTAGGAATTCCATTACTTCTTTTCCAATTCCTCTTCCTCTTCCAGATTTCTCTCCTATCAAAAGTCCTACCCAGCCAGTACCTTCTACTTTTCGTTCTAGATGGCGAGGGTCAATCATAATATTACATTCTCCAATTAACACATCATCGTCGAATACTAAATAATCATAAACATTCGCTTCTTCAATTCGAAGTATACTTTCTATATATGTAGTTTCTAATGTTCTTTCGTGAAGTTCTTCTTCCTTAAAATTCGGTGTCGTAAAGTGTCTTATTTTTGGGTCATTTTCCCATATATTTCGCTTTTCTATAATCTCATTTGTGATGTACGATTCTACTATCTTAATCATCTTGATTCGAGTACATTCTATACATCCCGATATCTTTATATCCTAATCGGTGATAGATGCTTCCTGCTTTTGGATTATCAAAGAATAAACACAATGATTTTTTTCTTCGATTTAAAAATTCATCACACAACTCATTCATCACAATAGATGCATACCCTTTTCCACGAAGACTTTTATCCGTGGCAACACCTACAACCATTCCATTTACAGTAGTTTCTGCAACAACACTTGCTACACTTACAAGTTTTCCATCAACACGTAGTCCATATGTTACATTTTGATCTTTTTGAGCTAATGCAGATGTATGTTTTGCATAACTATCTTTTTCTTCTCTTTCGGTAAACTCTTCAATCGTCCCTAAAAGATCATGTGAGTCACAAAAATCTTCATATGTTAGGAGTCTTGATACATTAGAAGTATCAATATCTTCTTTTTCAAACTTTGTTAATGAACAAAAGTACATATCTTTAATACTCCATCCGTTCAAATACTCTTCAAACACTTCAATCACTTCAAGTTTTCCATTTAAAATATCAAACTTGAACCCTTCCATCACTTCTTTGAATGGATCAATACTTCTTGTTTCTGGAGCATAATAAACTACATTGGTTTTATACTGCAACAATACTGCCACCAACTCGTTTTGTTCAAACTCTCCCCAAACAGTTTGGAAATCGCTCTCATAACCAAATTGTTCAATATCCCCGATAATAAAAATATTAAACTCTGGTTCCTGATTTAGAAATGCCATAACTCTTTTATTATCTTGATCTTTAAGTTGTCTTACCACCTTGTACCACTCCTTTGATAATGATTGGTCCGCAATCACGTTTTAACAATGATACATCAATTTTTTCATTAGTCAATAAGTTTTTAAAAACTCCCTCTCCGAATGATACGTCTTTATTACTAAAATTAAAGATACCTGTCATTACTTCTCCATTGAGTTCATACTGCACATGTGCTACATCTAACAGATTATAATGTACTGTATAAACACCTTCACTAAAGATTTTAGTATTTGATATTTTTGCTAACTTCTTAACTAAATCACTAATATCCTCGCCAGTTCTACTCATTACATCTTTGTCAAATAAAGATGGTAATTTTGCATCACTGAATTCACTACCAGCATACACCATTGTTGCACCTCTTAAAAAGAAGATTAATGAATGCCAATTTTTAATTAAGTGAGATTCATTTACATAAGAGGCAATTCTTGGAAAATCATGATTGTCCGTGTTTCGCATCTTAATGTAGTTTGCTGGATAAATATATTCTTGTTGCTCGGTTGCTTGTAAGTATGCATTTAACTTTACGTTACCCTTTAGATATCCTTCATACAACGTGTGTATATCATAATCATAAGCCATATCAAAAACGTTATATACTTCACCTTCCGATGCACAGTAGAAACCATTATCTCTGATATACTTTGTAAATGATCCATGAACAGACTCACTTACCCAGACGGTATCGGGATTAATCCTTTCTACTTCTCTTCTTGCTTTTATCCAGAAGTCCATAGGAACAACACTAGCTACATCACAGCGGAATCCATCAATACCTTGACTAGACCAATATTTTAAAACATCAATCATATAATCCCATAATTCTAGTTTAGAATAATCTAAATCTGTAATGTCGGACCAATCTCCCACTTTTCCAGCTAATCTACCATCTCTATAATAAAACCACTCAGGATGTTCCTTTAATAAAACCGAATCATGTGATGTATGATTAAATACGATATCAATCATCAACTTCATCCCTTTAGCGTGTATTGCGTCTCTTAAAGAGTGTAGATCTTCTAAAGTTCCTAATTCCTCAGCTACCGAATAAAAGTCTTTTATAGAATATGGACATCCTAAAGAACCCTTCTTTTGTTTAACTCCAATTTCGTGAATTGGTAATAAGTAAACATAGTCCACACCTAAATCTTTAATTCGAGCCAGATCTTTTTCTAACGCTTTAAACGTTCCTTCTTCTGTATGATTTCTCACATACACTTGATAAACGAATTTGTTTCTTAAGTCTTTACTTGTTGTCTTCATAACTCCTACCGAATACTGGCCAATCAGCAACTTGCTTAAATCCAATTGCAAGATAAAACGGTAACTCAGCATACACATAAATACGCTCTGCACCAAGTGCCTTTATTCTATTCATCCCTTCATAAATTAATGCCTTTGCTAAACCTTTTTTTGTATGTCTTTTATGTGTTCCGACTGGTTCCAACACAGCACACTTGTTGATTTTATCAAACCACAAACATGCGAATGCTACAACTTCTCCTTCGTACATCATATGTAGATCTAACTTTTCTCTATAATCTGCCATATGCATCATTCTTTCAAAACCTTCAGCAAATAACTCTCTGTCTTTTCTACCTCGAGTATATCCAAATGCTTTGTGATGCGCATCACTCTTCATCAAACCAGTTACATCTTTTCCATCTTGAATTAGATATCCATCTGGTACACTTACAGGAAAATCATTTTCTAATTCAATCATCGTTAGAGTTTCTTTCCATTTCATATACTCGAATCCTCGATTCTCTAACAATTCCATAAAACGAGGAAGAGCAGTACTTACTCTGACTTCTACTTTCTTTTCTTCACCACTTGCTAGTTTACTTTCAATAAAGTCGATCATCTCATTGTAAATAACCTCACTAATGTGCAAGTGTCTTACTTGAATGAAGGCTTCTCCTCTTCGTTCACCTTCCCAGTTCACTACAGCCAATATATCTCCATCTTCTTCCCATATTTTGATACCAGCCAACCACTCTTCTAAGGAATATTCCTTTATCTTCATTACAACACTATAACAAAAGTTCCATCTATCTAACTGCCAATTAACAGGATATTCACTTATATTATGTGTTTGAATTGAAAAAGCACGTAGACGATCAAAATCTTCATTTCTTGCTAATCTAGATGTAATCATATACTGTACCCCCTTATGTTTAAATGTTATCACACCACAAAAAAAACACAAGGTATTTTTTGCATACCTTGTGCAATATTAATTTTTACTCAAAATAAATGAATAAAAACTAAAACTAAATTCTTGCCTCATCCCAATCTGCACTACCATAACCTAGTACAGGAATAACAATGTACGGGAATAAGATATACAGAATCGCATATAAACCATCTTTCCCAAATGCTTTACAAGTTCTAATAATAACAATGATTGCAAATATTACATTCACACCTGGAATTAAATAGAATAAAAAGTACCATCCAGAGAACCCTGCCATTTTAACTTGAACAATAACATTCCATATTGGAATAATTACCGCAATACCTGGTTGTCCTGACTTAGCTACCATCTTCCAATTTGCGATCAACATGAATAATGCAATAACTAAAGTGAATAACCAAAACCCCATTCCTAAACCTTCAAAACCGTAATTACCTGTGTAATCCATAACGCCCTCCTCAAAATAATTTTGTACCTTAATTTTACCATATTTAACGACATTCAAAAGTGGATTTTTTTTCACTTTTCAAAAAAAAGGATGCTTTGCATCCTTTTAGTTGCTCTCTCTTTTTTTAAACAGTTTTAACCCAAAGTATATTGCATACACAAACACAAATACTAATCCATATTCAATAAATGGAATTCGGAACAATTCATTAATCTCATAAAACTCAAATCCTCCACCTAATACTCCTGAATAGGTTAACAAGGCAATAATCACAAACAGAGCTTGAGACAGGTGAATCCAGAACTTCGATAATCCTATGCCATATATTTGAGTTATAAAGAAGATTGCTGCAAACCCAAATAAGAACATGCTCCATGGTGCATTACCAGAATAGAGTGCAACACTTGTTCCATGGAACAACACCATAACTTCTAATGTTAAGTTAAAGTATTTATTCTGATGTATTTTCGTTCTTGCAAATGACATCTGAATAAATAGTAAATACATATAAAAGAATCCAACAATATGCCAAACTGTATTTTCCATCGGGTGATACCAAAATGTAAATATGGTAGCTAATGCAATATACACACCGTGGTACTTCATAACTGTTCTAGTAGACTCTTTTGGAAATGGTATTTTTTTACCAAAGAATAACCCTCTTCTATTATTTTCTAAAATCAAGACCAACACCAACATTATGATAACACTACCTTGACTACTCCAAACAGGAGTATCCTGAGCAAGTGCATCATACCAAACCATCGTATGGATATAATGTAAGATTACAAATCCTGCATTTGCCAATAAAAGCCATACATTATATTTGGAATATCCTTTTTCTGGATCTCTTTCGTCTGCTTGTAGTTTTTTCAATAAGAATAAAACAGTTCCAAAATGAGCTAAAAAGAATACCCAAGCTGTAATTTGAGCGATAATTGATTTATCCTCAGGTCTAAACTTCCACAGATAATAATTAAACCCTGTATCATATATTTCAGGATTCTGATAAAAGTCATTAATCGATGTTGGCATAACCATTAAAACAACTGTTAACACTACCGTTCCTAACAACGCATACAGAAATAACTTATCTAACTTTTTCATACATTCCTCCCCTTTTTATAACCAATTGTATATTAGATATGTAAACAACCCTACTAAGGTACTTAATGTAGTCCCCCATATTAAATCAACTACTGTAACAGTAATTGGCCAATCTTTTAAGGTAGCTAAATTGGTTAAATCATATGTAGCATACGTAATGAATCCAAACAAGATTCCAGAAACCAATAGTTTCGATATGCTCTGTGCTTCTACCGCTGGGTTTACTACAAAATAAACAACACCAACAATAAATATCAAATAAAATATCAACGCTGCAACAAAATTTGGCTTTTCACTCATTAGATGCCCTATCTGCGCTTTATAAAACTTTGGAGCTACAAACCCTAACCAAATCGCATCGATCACTAAGAAAATTAGAAATGCGATTATATACATCTTTACATAATTCATCTTCTACCTCCAACAAAGGGGAAGAACATTGGTGTTTGTTTTGCGTAAGTATTCCAACCCTTTCTTTTTTTCATTCTTTTTTCTAATAGTGGTGTACTTATAAAGTATAAAACAACTGTAATTGTCAATGGACTGATTACTAAGTACCAAGGTACTCCATTTAATACACCATATATATAAATTCCCCACCACATTAGTGATTCACCAAAATAGTTTGGATGTCTAGTTACAGACCATAAGCCTGTTTTCATTAATGGTTCTCTTTTTTTTACTGAAAGGTATCTTTTTAACTGGGTATCTCCAACAACTTGGAAAAAGTAACCAATTATCCATACAACTACACCAATCAAAGATATATAATTCATCCTAGTAGTATTTATATTTAAATAATATGGTACAGATCCAATCATAAATTGTAACATTCCTTGAAGCATGAATACTTGTATAAACGCTCTTGGAACTACCCATTTACCCCACTGTTTTCTCCAGTTTGCATATCTAAAATCTTCTTTATGAAAGATGTTTCTTTTTAAAATATAATAAAACAGACGTAATCCCCATAAACTAACCATCAAGTTTACTATCAAACTTGAAAGTGTATAATTACCAAAGATTGCATATAGTATCCATGAGGTTAAAACAAACCCGAATCCCCAACCGATATCCACAATACTATTGTTTTTCAGAATGGTCGCACCAATGAAGATCAGTGTAAAATAACCTAGTGTTACATAAAGTGCTAAAAACATCTAATCCCTACTTTCTTTTGTCTTATGGTTGTAAAGTTCCGATTAACACTAACCAAGCTAATACACTTTTTGCAACTAAACTTAAAACAATATAAACTCTTTCGCCATATAAGTAATCTTTCCATTTACCTTTACCTAAATATTGCATTACCATATTAATCGGGAAGGTATTAAAGGCAACAAAGTATGTTGCAACAATCGCCCATACAAACCATGGAGTTTGTGCAGTTACTTCAGCGCTTGACCCTGTCATATATAATACAATAACTATCCAAGGTGCTAACCCTGAAATTGACCCCCATACAAATGGACCCCAATTTACATTCTCTTTTGATGCTCCAGAATTCAATTGTTCCATCAATAATCCAAATAGATTCATCGCTGCGTTTACGATAAATATTAATACTAATGTAGCAATATCCCATACACCGAATAAATATGCAATTGAAGTAATCATAATACTTGAACTTAGGGCATATTCGAACCATCTGAAGCGATTGATTCCTTTCGCAAGATCTTCATTATATATATCATTCGTTTTTTTAGGAATCGATATAACAGCATGTGCTATTGCTGAGATTAATAAAAATGCAGCAACTAATAGATATAGAGGTACTTGGAATATTTCGCTTCTAGCAAAATCTAAGTACCCACCTTGAGGAGTCTCAACGTATGTTAAATAATGCTTAAATACAGTGAATTTAAAATCACCTAACTGTGTTAATGTTAATCCCATGATAATCATTAACACTCCTTGAACTAGGTGGAATCCACCCATAATAATATTAAATCTTCTTAATTTTAATAACTTTTCATTCATATAACTTTCCTTCTTTCTAGTCTATACGAATGTATATTATCTTATTGTAATTTCTTTAAGCTTATTCACGACATAAACATTCGTATAATCTTTAAATACATCATGGTTGACTATTCCTTGTCCACCAATGTAAATCGTTACGTCATTATCTAATATATTTAATAAACGTAATAAATTATTTGTATAACTTTCTAACGTAATAGAGATAAAAATATAATCTGGTTTTAACTGATGAATAAAATCTAATACACTTCTGTCTGGTAAATTACTACCAATGTAATGCACTTCAATACCTAACGACTCTGCATAGGTATTTACCATTTCTACACCAATTGTATGTAGATCAGATCCAACAACAAAAGAAATTGCCCTTTTCGTTTTTATTACATCCTTATTGTTGTAACTTAACGTTCCTATAATCTTTTGAATCATATTGGAAATAAGGTGTTCTTCTACTTCTGTAATTGTCCCATTTTTCCACATCTCGCCAGTATTATATAAAACATCCTTTAAAACATCCTCTAGAATAGTTTTTAAATCAAGACTCTTTTGTAATTGTTCTACTAAAGTCCACAACTGCCCTCTGTTATTTTGGAGTATACACTCAATCATTTGATTCGATAATTCACTCATACTTAAATCAAGCGTTGCACCTTCAGATGATTGTTGAACCCCAAGAAGAGAATCCACTGAAACTTGAAATGTTGAAGATAACTTTATAAGCGTTTCAATTGTAGGTTGTCTCGTACCAGCTTCGTAATGAGCAACTGATGTTTGAGACACATCTAATTTAGTTGCTAAATCAAACTGACTCCAACCTTTTTCTATTCTTAGTTTTTTTAAATTATTACCCAGAGTAATCATAATATCACCTCTACTCAATTACATATTAGCATAATCTATGTAAAAATATCTCATATTATGCTCATTAGTAATATCTGCAATCACTACGGTTTATTTAAAAATAAGGGCATGATTTTAATAATCACGCCCATAAAAGTTATCTATTTAATATATTCTTCCCATAAACTAATGTTAAATGGTGCACCAGAAAACCCTTCATACATTTCCACAAAAACATCTGGGTCTGTAATATCAGTGTCACCCCACGTCATAATTTCAGCAACACTATAATATGGTTGTCCTGTTAATGCTTCAATTTCGGCTTGTACCCACATTACATCATCGATTTCTTCTAACAACCATCCTGGACTATCAAAGAACTCTAAAATATCAATTTTATTGTCAAAGTAAGGGGCCAATGCTAACCCGTTCATAATGTCATCTTTATTCTTAGCTCTGTTTTGTCCTAAGTCATCTATAACACCAATATAATCAAATGCACCACCATAACCCGGCAATCCCAAATCAGATGTAGCTATTATCCTTGCTTCCAAAAACTGTTCATATGCACTACTATAACCTTCATTTAACAAAGATTCACCATTGTTGTATCGTTCCATCAAACTATCATATTGAACAGGGTCATATCCTGCTAACCAGATATTATCATACATATACGTTAAATCATCACTACCTTCAGTGATATCATCATATTTATCATATGCTACCCAAACTCCATCTAATAACACTTCAGCTCTACCATGAAGTCCACCGACTTCTCCCGAGCCTCCGCCTACAAGAAGACGCACAACTTCATATGGAAAATCATCAACACTGTATCCTTCATCTTCTAAAAAATCAGTGAAAGCATTATACTCTTCCCCGCTCATCCCAGTAGGACTTAACGTACTATAGGGATTATCCACTAAATCGGCAAACGTCTCAACGCTACTTCCGATTCTAACTGTTAAACCATAATAATCGGCTGCGGCCGCAAAGATATTTGCATAGTGATGACACACACCATAGATTTTACCGTCATCTGTTAGCTGTCTATCTAGGATATCATTCGTATCATAAATCCCAGGAAACGCTCCTACCCATCGCATTCCATAGGATACATCATTATATCCAGCATTCATATCAGCATATACCATATAATCTTTTTGCCACTGCAATATACCATCTGCGATTTCTTTATCTGTACCTGACAAACCATCTAATCCTAATTCAATGATTTGTTCTTCTGTAAATGGAACAACCCAACTACTTGAATAATAAATATTCATTCCATTTTCATCTACTTGTGACTCATTAGAATCAACCATTAACAGTTTCCCTAAGTAGTATTCATACAATGGAACATATTCATCTACAGGGTCATCTGCTGGTTCCTCTGGCTCTTCAGCGTCTATTTCCGGTTCCGGATCAGTTTCAGAATCCGTTCCTTCACCTGTATTATCTTCATGACTACCTTCTTTAGAAGAATCATCTTCTACAATAGGGTCGTCTGACTCTACCTTTTTACCACTATCTTCAGCAGGACTACACCCCACAACAAACATACATAATACTAATATCCATAACTTCTTCATATCAATCTCCTTAATGTATGACTTATCTAATTTTATCATACTCAAGAAACCAACAAAAAAGAGGACAGTTTGTCCTCAATTCATCCTCTATTCTAATAGATCAAATTCTTGTTGTTCAGGAAACTCATACCTGCTAAATAAAACAAACACGTATCCTAGATTTGTGACAACAAACAATGCTAAAGCAAGTACGTTGAAATCAAACTCTACAAATACACCAATAATATCTATTATAAGAAATACAGCTGTGTAAACAGACATCACCAGGAAGAATCTACTTTTAGTCTCCTTCAAAAGAATGTACGCAACAACAAGGTCGATAACCCTACCAAATACACCGTAATATATCATATGTTCAGTTACACTGATACGTATTGCCAATCCTGACATATCTAAAATGAATGGATACACTAAAGATGACAACACCAATAACCCCAGCCATTTTTTTTGTGAATGCTTAGTTGCATAAGAAACAAGCATCACAAGGTAGAAAATAATTGAGATACTATAATACGGTAAAAACGATTGAAGCATCTCGAAATCACCATTACTCATTAACACATGCAACATTAATCTTGTTATTACAGCAAATATTATTGAAACCGAAAGAACTACATTTATTTTTTTCATTTAGAAACCATCCTTTAAATTGTAATTAGTTACGATATTTTCTAAATAAAGTATATCATCAATACAAGAATAATATGGTTACAAATCTTACACTTTTCAGAAAAAAAGAGGACCTATTCGTCCTCAAGTGTTATTTCTACTCTAGCTCCCCAAGTATACTCTCCACCACCAACGATTGCTACTATTTCAGCGGTAATGTTTTTGTCTTCATTGATTAAGTCGGTGATTTCTTTACTATTTTCTTTTGGTACATATCCTAAGTCTCTACCTTCAGCATCTACAATCATGACTGCATTATCATCAAACTCATTGTTTAACTGTGGCATTAAGAATACTTTTTGTCCTTCTTTGATTTCTTCAAAGAATGGTTGTCTATCTTCAAATGTAACACCTTTGATTTTAATAATCATCTTCATAAAAAGTCCTCCAGTACTTCTTATATTATACCTTAAATAACAAAAAATGGTCCAATGGACCATTAATTTATTTACTTAGTTTCATTACATCTCGCGCCATCATTAATTCTTCATTTGTACTAATAACCGCTACTTTGATTGATGAGGCGTCTGTACTGATAAATGTATTTTTAGGTCTACTTTTGTTAATCTCACGATCAATTTCAACGCCTAATACACTTAATTTATTTCCAACATACTCTCTTAAGTTTTCTGAGTTTTCACCTACACCGGCCGTGAAGACGATACAGTCACATCCACCTAAAGAAACAAAGTATCTTGCGATAAAATCAGCTACTTGTCTATTTTGTCTTCTTAATGCCATTTGTGCTCGTGGGTTATCCACAGCTGCTTCCAAATCTCTTCTATCGTTTGATAAACCTGAGATTCCTAATAATCCAGATTCTTTATTAAATATTTTATTAATCTCTTGAATTGTTAACCCAGCATTTTCTGCTAAAAATTCTGGTATAGATGGATCGATATCTCCACATCTTGTACCCATTGTAATACCAGCTAATGGCGTTAATCCCATTGTTGTTTCAATACTCTTACCGTATTTAACAGCACACATACTTGCGCCATTTCCAATATGAGCAATTATTAATTTTAATTCCTCAACTGGTTTACCTAACATCTTTGACGCTTCTTCTGTAATATAACGGTAACTTGTTCCATGGAATCCATATTTTCTTAATCCATATTCTTCGTAGTATGAATAAGGAATAGAATATAAATAAGATTCAGGCTCTAATGTTTGATGAAATGACGTATCAAAAACCGCAACATGAATTGCATTTGGTACAGCTTCCATAAACTCTTTAATAGCTGTTAAGTTTGCTGGATTATGTAGTGGTGCTAATCCACTTACAGCTTCAATTTCTTCTATTACTTGATCTGTAATAACTACAGACTCAGTGAATTTTTCACCACCGTGTACAACACGGTGACCAATACCACTTATTTCATCTAATTTACATATGTTTAATTTTTCAAGTTTATCAATTAAATGTAAGACTGCTTCCTTATGATTTTGTAAAACAACTTCTTCTTCGAACTTCTCAGCGCATTTGATCGTAACTTCACTCATTTCTTCTCCGATACGTTCATATACACCGTCACACAATACTACTTCACCATCAAATAATTTAAATTTAATCGATGAACTTCCTGCATTAATACTAAGTACTTTCATTTAGTTTCCTCCACATAATAGACAAGTCTTTTTCTCATTTAATGTTAACTTAAAAAAATATGAAGACTTCTTCAAAATTATAACATAGTTAGATAGCCTTTTCACATTGTCCTTTACAACAAAATGAGTCTAAAAAAGACTCATAACATTGTTTTCTTTTAACCACTTTTTAGCCGTTTTATAATCAGGCATTTTTTGTTCTACTGCATTCCAAAAAAACCTTGAATGGTCTAAGTGATTTAAATGTGTCAGTTCATGTACAATAACATAATCAACAACAAATTCGGGACAAAAAATTAATCTCCACGCCAAGTTTAAATTCCCCTTATTATTGCAAGATCCATATCTTGTTCTAGCATTACTAAGGCGGACGTTTTTAAATGTATATCCCTCATTTAATGCTCTAAACCTCTTTAGAACAAATTTCTCTGCTTGTACTCTTAACCATTTCTCTAATCGTTCTACAGTTATATCTTCTGGTAGGAAAAGTTTTCCATTTGCTACTTGAATGGAATTTATTTTATCTAAAGTAATTTCCAACAGATCTCCTTTAAAAAGAATTGTACTTCCATTCTCTAATGAAAAACCATACTCTTTTATAGAATCAATCTTTTTCTCTATCCAGTTTTTCTTTTGCATAACAATATCACTTATAATACGTTCAGATACACCATATGGAGCTCTAACAATAATTTCTCCATTCTTCAACTGAATTCCTAACGTTTTTCTTTTTGACCTTATAACTTTATATTCCATCATTCTCACCACAACCATTATAAAGAAAATAAAGACAAATGTCTTTATTTATCTATAGCGTCAAATTTTGATTTCATAGTTGGATTGTTTCTTGTTAACTTCTTTACAGTTAATCCTTCTGCTTTGTTGTTCGCTATTCTTAAATTGTTTTCACTGCTTAATAGTGCATCTTTCACTTTTTGAAGTCTGCTGATTGAATTATCAATTTCTTTGATTGCATCTCCAAACTTTCTACTAGCTAACTCATAGTTTCTTCCAAAACTATCTTTAAACGATTGTAAATCCTCTTCAAAGTTAGTGATATCAACGCTTTGTTGCCTCATTAAGGCAACTTCTTGTTTATACTCTAATGCATTTAAACTTGCATTTCTTAATAATGAAATAATTGGAATGAAGAACTGAGGACGAATCACAAACATCTTTTCATACTCATAACTCACATCTACAATACCATTATTATATAGTTCATGGTCTGCTTCTAACAATGATACAAGTATAGCGTACTCGCATTTTTTTTCTTTTCGGTCTTTATCCAGTTCCTTAAAGAAATCTTTATTCTTTTTCTTTGTAGCTGTAGTGTCATTTTCGTTTTTCATCTCAAACATAATTGAGATAACCTCAACACCAGCGTCATCTAATTCTCTGTATATGTAATCCCCTTTTGAACCGCTTCTAGCATCGTTATCTTTACCAAATGTAGCGTTCGGGAATGCAGTCATACGAATATTGTTGAATTCGTTCTCACAGTGTTGCTCTAAGGTTTCACCAACCATCTTTGTTGAAAGACGCGCTTTAAAGTCTTTATATTGTTCTACTTGCTCTTCTAATAACTTGATCTCAGTTTTATGTTGTTCCTTCAAAGCATTCTTTTGAATTTCGTCTTCTCGTTTACTAATCTCAAGTTGGTTTCGTAACTCGATTAATTCCTTTTCATTTAGTGATTTAATCTTTTCTGTTTCCATCTCTTTTTCTTTATTGGCAAATTCAAGTTTGGCTTTTAAAGTATTTATTTCAGATTCCTTATCATTCAACTGATCTTTTAAAGTATTAGAAGCATTCATCACTTCCATCTTTTTATCTTGATCACTTGAATCTAATTTATTTCTTAATTCTAAAATTTGTTTCTCTTTTTCATTTAGTGATTTACTAAATTGTTCTTTCAACTCATTTTCTTTTAACAAAACGTTTGTTTTGCTTTGTTCTTCTAACATCGAAAGTTTTTCATGAATTTCTTTGTCAAACTCTCTATTTTTAATTTGGCTTACAATTTCTAAGTAACTAGACTCATCCACAGTAAATTCTGTACCACAATTCGGACACTTAATTTGATTCATATCAATACCTCCTCGTCTTTCTAATTATACCATTTAAGATTGTAGAAAAAGAAAGACTAAAACAGAAAATCTATTTTAGTCTAATTTTTAGTTTCTAATCTTTTGTAGTGCTCTTTCTGCATCGGAATAACCTTGTGAGATTGCTAGACGCATATACTTCTCTGCTAGGTCTAAATCTTTAATGGATTCATCCACAGAATACAAGTATCCAATCTGGTAACTTGCTTTCCCATTTCCACCTTCTGATAGTTCATTTAGGACTTGGATTGCCTTCATAATATCTTGTTCTACAAAACTTCCGGAAATTAAAAAATCTGCATATAATTCTTTTGCCCCTTCAATGTCTTGATTGACGTAAGTGATAATATCTTCTTCAATATTACCTTCTACTAGATCAGGATGTTTTTTATATAAAGACAACAACAATACCTTGGCCTGTTCATATCCATCCTCAATTAAGGATAAATAAATACGTTTTGCATAAATCGAATCAATTTGTCCACCGATTCCATTCGCTAAAAAGACTGCTGCGTTTAAAGATCCTTTTAGATGTCCTTCCGACATTGAGTCTAAGAAAAAGTCTCTTGCTTTTGAATCGTCTTTTTGAACATTGTACCCTTTAAAATACACAACACCTTTATAATAATTAAATCCCGTGTCAGGGACGACACCTAATAATTTTATTTGTCCTTCAGGTGTCTTTAATAATTCATCAAACACTTTTTCGTAATCCTCTTTTTCATTTGCTAAAGAGAGTGTATCAATTAATAATTGAACTCTTTCCTCTCCGTCAGTGGATAAGGCCAGATAAAAATCATTCTCGAACGACGTCCCTTGATTTTGTTTAAACCCTGTAAATGCTAAGTCCACATCACCACTTTCGTACATTTCAATGTGTTCAGAGGATACTTGATTTTGATTCGAGATATGCTTTCTAATAGCATCAATTGATTTAACATCTAATAAGGACATATCATCTAACCTAAAACTATTTGTTTCTATTTTTATACCTTCTCCATTGAGTTTTACTTTTCTTAGGTTTCTAGAATAATAAAATGCATATTCACCGATAGATGTACCTTCTTTAATCACCAACTCACTAATTTTATTTCTTGGTGGTGAATAGATATAGGTACTAGATGAAACTGCTACCCCAAATTCAGAGTGATAAACAGCGCTGTTAATCACATCCATTGTGGATAACTCATCACATTTAAAGAAATTCTTTGGCGTAATGATTGTATATCCTCCAATTGACACCTTTCGTAACTTGCCACAATCAACAATGGCATTTTCAGAAAGTGATTCTACTGTAAATGGTATATGGATTTCTTCTATACTTAAACTTTGGAATGCTTGTGCTTTGATTTTAACAACGGGTTTCTTTTGAATGGTAGAAGGGATTTTAATTACCTTTTGGATTTTCGCATTACAACCCGTAATCTCTAGTCCTCGGTCCGTTTCTTCTACTTCAAATACACGTTCAGGAACACAACTTGAAATATAACTAGAATGCAAGGAATGTTTTTCCTTTAACCAAGAACGCATTTGTTTAAAGGTTTTCCCCTTGCCTTTTGGCATTACCTTACGTAGTGTTTCAAATTCTAGTGTAATTTCTTTTAAGTAGGGTTCTTGTACTAAAAAGTCTAAATCCTCAATATTTTTATATGTAATTGCACCCTTTTCATTCGAAATAAGTACTAGTACTTTTTTTAAGATATCCAACGTTTCTTCTTCATTAGAATAAGATAACTTCTCTAATAAACTCTCTTTACTAGAACTAGATAGTCCAACTCCTTCAAATTCTGAAAGCATGGATAATACAAGCTTTTGTTCATGTACTGGAATCGTATAAATCGATTCACTAATTACTTCAAAGTTATAATCATATGAAGCGAATTCAATTAACACTTTAGGGAAAGAATAATTTCTTAACTCAGCGTCATATTTCATCAATACTTCTTGAAGTCCTGATCGCCTATATACCGCAACTTTTAATTCCTCTATCGCATCATCTAATACTTTGTTAATTGTATCTGAAAGGCAATAATCACACTGAAATCTAAAGTCATCTTTAATCGTAAACTCCGTTGATCCACAATATTTACATTTCATATGTATCACCCTTTCTTTATGAGGATTGAAATATCATCTTTACGTAAGCTCTTTGCTCTTTGTAAAAATTCTTTCGCCTCATCACTTTCTTCCATTATTTCTTTAATAACTATTTTTAATTCATCTATGTTATTTACAAATTTTAAAATCCCATCAGAAGAGATTAAAAAGTCTTTAGTCTTTGTTTCAATGAGTAGATGTTCTTCTCCACCAACACTTACAGTTGAGCCGAACAATGATTGATACAACAACTCACCATTATAGGCAAAACAATCTCCAACGATATAAAAATATTCATTTGTTTTTGATTTAAAGTATGCAACAATCGTACTAGCGTAATTTTCGTTCCTTGAAGTGTACTCATCCCACTTTTTATTAAATGCAGCATGCACTTCAGTTGGATGTAGTTCACACACTTCTAAAAATGTCTTCACAGCTAACTTAGCCGCTTTTTTTGCATAAATACTGCTTCCCACTCCATCGGCGATAATGTACGTTTCAAAACGTGCGTTTTTTACCGTTTTGATTGTATCTTCCCCAGAGTGTTTTATTTTAGTTTTTTTTATCATAATAAATGTACTCTGCATTTCTTCTTTCAATACCTACATATAAGTATCTAAAGATAATTCCAATTATTAACCCTGCGATCGATAACCAGAAATACATTCCCAAAGAAACAGAAGTACCTGGTTCTTTTACCGAAAGAAGAGAAAAATAATACAATAACAAAGTAATAACTTGTGCTCCTAAGAACACAACTAGTGCTGTGAATGTAACTTTTGACATAACACGGAAACGCCTAATGTAGTAGTTACTTCCTAATAAAACAATACCAACAAGTAGTATCGTAATCCCTATACCACCTGTCACCTCATTGATATAAACTGTTTGAGGATTTTCTCCTTCTATAACAAACAGTGGTAAAAAACTTGAAAAGAAACTAAATGCACCAATTATTAAAAATATTAAATACAAAAAGTATGCTTTATAAAATAAGATTAATCGGTTCATGAAACCACCGTCACTTTCAATGTTGCTCGATCTTCATTGTTAAATACATCAAATACACTTAAACGAATGAAGTATTCTCCTGGTGTGTCTTTATCATACCCACCATAACTAATAACAGTCGCTCGATCTATTGGAATAACACCTTCATAATTATCTGTAATTCTTAAAATGTAATCCAAAAAGTCTACTTCTTCTCCTTGGTTTACCGTAATTACTGAACTCGTCAGTTCAATCTCAGGAGCTTCTTCTTCATAAACATATATTTTTAACACACTTAAACCAGCATTACCAAATGCATCAATCGTTCGGTACTCTAAATCATAAACACCAACTGTATCTAGTGCATATGGTGCCGTGGAAAATACGTATTCGGTATCTAATAACTGATCAAAGTTATCCGTAATTTTATCTACTAGTTCTGCATGGTTCGTTAACATATACGCATACGTATACGGTGATGAACCTGGATCCAATGGATTGACCCATATTGAGTCTACTGTAAATTGTACTACTGGTGCTTCATCATCATAAATGTGTACCGTTACCTCTTGTGACGCTTGATTCCCAGATTGATCTCGAACATTTAATCGATACACATATACACCGGGGTAATGTATTAAATCAAATGGTTCCTCTGTCCATATATTTAACGTTTGGTCAAAATTATCTTCTAAAATATCCACATTTTCTCTTAACTCTAATATGCCAGGCATATGATTAAAGTATAAATCTGTCTCTTTTAGGGTTAATACAGGTGAAACAGTATCTACTAAATCAATTAATCCACTCATAGTTGTTTCATTGCCTGCTTCATCTATAACGGTTACTGTATAGGGTTGAATCCCTATTAATCCAGTTAAAGACTCTCGTAGAGGTAGGTCTACATTTACAATACGGTGATTATCGTAAATTTGAACATATAATATTTCATCCTCAAATGTATATATATCATCTACATTTATTTCTACAGTATGCGGTAGCAGAACTACTGGGGCTACTTCGTCTGTAATGTTAATTGTTAATTTAGATTCTCTTCTATTCCCACTAGTGTCTACAGCATAAAACGTTACTTTTTGTTCACCAATTTTATTATAAGGAATCGTGTCAAATACTATTCCATATTCAGCTAATTCGTAATTATCAGAGACTTCCTCTAAGAATCCCTCTAATAACTCAATTGTTAGATCATCATAGGCAATTGTTTTATCCAAATCATTAAAATGAATTATAGGCCTTGTGATATCAATGATATTAATACGTTGATTTTCAATTTTGACATTACCACTCATATCTTCTACACGGTAATATACATCATAATATCCTAACGTCTCAGTGTTCACTAATGAATCATCGTAAGAATACCCTCTTATTTCATGATTATCATCCATTCTAGCTACTACACTCATATAATCAAAACGATCAATTTCAGAGATCGGTATCTCTACTAGATCCTCTTTAAAATAAATACTCGGTTTAGTCGTGTCTACAACATCATATTCATTTATGTATTGTCTGAGGTTTCCTGTCTTATCTTCAATTTCAAATGTAATTTCAGCTGTACCAGGGTCCTCTAAACGCCTCTGTGAGACGATTCTAACATCGGCTTCAGTAACATAGTCAAAGTTGTCATCTACATCAACAACTAAGTTTTCTACTAGTACCTTGTCACCAACTTCATGTATATATTCAGAAAACTCTAATTCTGGTGCATTAATATCGATACGTAAAAATGACGAAAAATATCCCACCATAATCAGAAGTGAAGCAACAACGAAAAATGCTCCAAAGTTCAAATAGGAACGGAATAATTTTTGTAATCTATTTTTAGGACTTTTAAAGTCGACTACTTTTTGGACCTTTCCATCTTTATATATATGTAAAAAGTCATCCATGTGATAATACGTAAACTCATCACTTATGAAAATACTCAAATTAGATTTTTTTTCTAACTGATCCATCGAATAGGAAGCTACTCTTTTTCTTAACGGGTTTTTATTCGATAAATAATCGTATTCTAAATTCATATGAAACTGAATGATCTCGTCCGGTAATGGTTTTCCTTGAGTATTCATCGCGGACTCAATCGTTCTTACCCATGAATCTCCATTAAACATTTTTACCGTAACGATATTATTCTCATATAAATATGTTGTATATGTTTTTTTAGAAACAAAACGTAATTGATTCTCATACAATGGATTTAAAAGAGCTAAATCGTATGTTTCACACAACTGTTTTATTTCATCTTCCTTTTTTTCTTTACATACAGAAACAATCTGTTCTACTACTTTCTGAGTTTCTTTCGCATTCTCAAACTTTACCAATCTTGTGTAGTGCTTATATTCTTCAATCGCACCTGTTAGATAATTACCATCTAATCTGTTTAACCTTCTAGTAAGTTTTTTTTGACTAGCCATCTGATGGCTCCTCGCCTTCTACAACTGTAACTGTGATTGGATATAATTCAGAACGCAAACCATGTGTATCTTCAACAAATACATTGATCACTACTTCCCCTAAAGTTGACGTATCGATCACTCCACCTTCAAAACCAATGTAATCTACATCTTCACTTGAGATGAAGGTAAACATCTCTGTAGTGACTACTGCATCAAGTTCAACTTCTGTAACACCGCTATGACTGATTATTTCAGGTTTAGTGGTATCCTCTATTTTAACGGTGATTAGTGCATTCGCTTCATTACTGTATCTGTCTAAAACAGTGATTCTTATAGGATAATAACCAACTGTAAAATCAGACTCAAATGTATACTCAACACTAAAATCAACTGTGCTTACAGATTCTAAATCAATGTATAAACTTTTTTCATCATCAAATGAGTTATCCTCAATTTGTAAAATAGTATAAGTTCTAGATAACAGATCCATATAGTTATCAACAGTCATTTCTCCCCATTCAAATACTAAATCTTCTGTTGAAACAGTCAATAAAGGAGCTTCTTCATCTGGTAATATCGTAATTGTTTTAGCCAACATATTTGACTTATTACCATCTCGATCAAACGCCTCGAATGTAATTCTATATGTGTCTACTTCAAACTCACTAGGTAGACCACCTAGAACTAATGGGTATTCAGAAGCAATGTTATTATGGAACAAATCCGTAATAACAGCAGCTTCTCTTAAATCTGATTCAATATTTTCTGTATCATATATGTAATATTCAGTCTTAGGAGACTCTAAAACTACTACTGGTTTTAAACTTTGTAACCATAAAACTGCACCTAAGATAACTACAGCCAACGCAGCGCTTCCTCCACCAAAGATTAGGATATAGTTTGGTTTTAAAAGAACTCTACCTGTTAGATTAAACTTATACCATTTTTTGAACATTGCTTTTTGCGTCCATCTTGGTTGAAGTTCAATATAGAAGTTATAATACTTAAACACATATCGATCAATCTCTTTCCAAGTAACTGTACCAAACTCGATATGATCTAAAAGACTATGAATCGTATCTAAACAAAGTCTTAAATCCTTTTGTTTTCTTTTATCTTGAAGAGGGAACAAGAATTTTTGAATTTCTCCAAACCCTTTTGAGATAAATAATAATCTAAAAGCATTTAAAAGGATTGTTGGAAACTTATCTGAATCCGTACCATAATGTTGATTTAACACCTTAAATAAATAATGTTTCACCTCATCATCTGAATACACAGACTTCATAACCTTGATAATCTTCATATAAACATTTTCAATGCCACTGTATTCTAAATCAAGTGGAATGATATTAAACAGAAGTTTTTCGATAACATCTTTAGAACTATATTGAATCGCTTCATCGGCAGTTAACAACAGCTCTATTAAGTTTGTAAAATATTGATCATAAAAGTTACGCGGTAAAAGGCTTGCATTGATCCCAATTAACAAAGTACGCAGTTGATTTGTTAATTCACCCTCACTACAAAACTCTAAAAATGCATCTGAATAAATGATGTCATACTTTAAGATTTCTTGTACGATGTCATCATTCCCATTAGACGCACATTCTTTAATAAGTGAAAAGTACTTTTCCTCCGCTACAGAACGACCCACAAAACGCATTAGAACCTTAAAGTACTCTAAGTTGATGTTTTTTGAATATTCGTTCTCTACTACGAAATCAATTACCTCAGTAACGATTTCTTCATCCTTGTTTGGTAAAGAACGTAACAGATCAAAAAAGACATCATTGTTTACTACTGCACCTGAAAACAGATCATAAAGCACTCTGATACGATCATGGATTTCATTCTTTTTTAAAGCGTTCGCAAACAGTAAAAACTCTTTGCGAACGGTATTGTTTAAATAATCATTTACCAAAGACTGACTAAAAGTAGAAGTTTCTTCTCCACTTCCTGCTTCAAATAAAATCAGTCTATTGTCAAAACGCATATTGTTATTATAAACACCAACAATATCAAATACATTGGTAATTCTTTCTACATAAGAAGAGAACTCAATGTTTTTCATAACATTAGACGGTAGTAAGTTAAACAATACATTAATGTACTGAATAACCTTTTTATTTTCATCTAAGATAACTAACTTTTTGTTAGACTGTTGTGACTCTAAAAATAAATCAATAATTCTTTCTACATCTTTTCTATTGTCATTTACAAAACGCATTAAATTCATTTTGTTAAACAATGGAAAGTTACTAATCTCACTTAATGGAGCTGGTGATGTATTGTTAAACTCCATCTCCGTAAGTTCTGTTCTAAATTTATAATTTAAAATCGACATCGTTACAGGTTCTTCTTTTTCAAACACCAATCCGTGTGTGAAGTAGTTCCCTTGACGCCCGGTATTATCTTTCCCTAAATACACAGACTGAGAAATAACCCAGCGATGGTTTCTTAACTTAAAACGTGATAGTTTCACTGGAAAATCTGAAAAATCTACAATATCTTCACCTGTTAATTCTTGTGGTCTTACATATCTAGAATTAATTGTAATTTGTTTACACTCATCCAATGATAAACCAATTGTTTTAGAATAAACCCCATACCCCTTCTTTGAAGACGTATAAATATATTGTAAAGCACCCATATTTACCACCTATCTTTTCCGATTAATTTATTTTTGCTAAAGATCCATAAAACAGGTTCAAATAATCTAATTGGGTTAACATCCATAACACTACTAGATGTAATCTCTTTCCCCAACGCACTTACACCGAATACTTTATAGTTGTTAAAGTTCGTTTTCATCATTGTTACAAAACGACCCATATCTCTATTTTTGTATTCTTTACTCCAAGAATAAAGCATCTTAGAACACTCTGCGTCATTCTTGTCTACTTCATTTTCATTTACTGTTAATGATTTACCAATAAAGTTTGTTTTTCTAAAAATGTTCATCGTAGAATATTTTGGCACTTTTTCCAAAACATCAATTTTCCCAACAACGAATGCCGTAGGAATATTGATTTTATCTGAAGTACGAAGTCCTGAATTAATTCTTAAATAATTTACTACATTCGTCAAAGCACGGTTGTGCTCTACTTCTTCTACATTTAAGTTATTAATATCCGGTAACTGTTTGATTAACTCTTGGTTATCTTTCATCAATGGATCAATCAAAAAAATGATTCCTGATAAGTTTTGCATGTAGTTATTTTGGTCTGCCATTTTCATCGCATCCATGTTTGTAAAACTTTCACCAGCCATATCAAACAATGTCAAAATCAACTTTTCATCTTTTTTCTTTTCATAACCAATAGTTAAAGTAGAACTAATTACTTTTGATTCGCCAGCATAAGTAGAATCGAGTAATCTAGCATCTTCTAGTGGATTTAAATAATCATATTCCACTCTGTCAGATATTTCATCAGAAAAATATGTGTTTGAAACAAAATAATCACCTGGTTCATTTAACGTATGGAACTCACGTAAAAGTGAACCGATATAAGAACTCTTACCACTAGCACGAATACCGAATACCGCAATTGTTTTTCTTGGGATATCTTCAATATCTACTGGTAACTCTGTTCCACAAACTTCACAATATTTTACTAAGTTTCCACCACAAGACTCACACACATAGTTTTTTTGTTTATTCTTTTTATTTTTTCTCGCAATCAATTGCGCCTTCGTAATTGATTGTTCACTGTTATCACAGCTCATGTTCTGACATTTATAACGGATGTCATTATGTTTTATCTTAGAAACACAAACCGGACAAACTACATCTTCCTTTTTAAATAACATTAGCCTCACCGTCTCTTTACTTCACTATTTTTTGATACTCGAAATCGATACAGTCATTTGCATCTAACATTGCGAGTGTTTGTTTACTGCCCGTTACTTCTTTAATATTGTTCTCACTAAATGCATATAGCCCAATATGCTTTATAGAGTTTGGTATTGATAGATTTTGAATTCTGTTGTTTTTAAACGCCCAGTTGCTGATTGTTTGAATTTTATCTGAAAAATCAATCGTATCAATAAAGTTGTTTTCAAATGCATTTACCCCAATAAGTTTTAGCTTAGTTGGTAGTGTTAAAGCAGTTAGATTGTTTTTGTAAAAACATCCTGTAGAGATTTCTTCTACTGCGTCTGAAAAATGTACTCTTACAAGTTCGTTTCTAGCAAAACAATAACTTGGTAAATCTTTTAAACGTTTAGGAATCATGACCTCTTCTAAACGATTTTCACTAAATGCATGACTTTTCATTAACGTGATACTATCCGGTATTGTTAAACTAGAGATCAAATTATTACTAAATGCACTTTCTCCTATTTCTACAATACCATCCGGAATAACCACAGTTGTTAAACCCTTATTCATAAATGCTTTATCCGCAATTTTACGAATTCTTTTCCCTTCATAGGAGTCTGGAAGTGTAATCGATAAATCTGAGCCTAGATACCTTCTGATTGTATCTCCTGAAATATCATAATCTTCCAAACTGGTTTTCGCCTGCGACACATTTTGTTCAATTAAGTCATCATATATATATTCTTTTCCACATACAGCATAAGAGACCATATTCATAAATTGCCACAATGTATTAATATCGACTAAAAATTCATTTGATACTTTTGTCGCAATTCTAATAAAATCATCTTCATCTTCATGTGTTACAAGATTCGGTAGTTCTCCTCCTCTAAACAACACATTAATAATATTTAAAAACGGTTGATCCGTTTCATTTCCTTCTCCACCAAAACAATCAGGTAGTTCTCTTACGATTCGTTCTGTCGTCCACATAGAAGGATTTAGCAACCCATATTTATCTAATGCAGTTTTAAATGATATTTTATCAAACATATTAAGTCACCCCTTCTTTTGTTTTATAACAAACCGAACAGATATTTGTGCTCGTTCTTTCACCACAAGCGCAAACTCTAGCAGAATCAATAAATTCTCTTAATCCAGCTATCACAACATCTACTCTTACTGTTTTGTTAAATATATCTTTAAATAATTCTCTTAACCTATCTGTAAAAAAGTGTTTCCACACTACAAAAGCTTTTGTATCCTTTTTTATCTCGTTTTCTTTGGAAGAAAACACATATCCTTTATCCTGAAGGATCGCTTCACATACACCATCTTCCATCGACTGATATTTTTTAGCAAACTCCCCATAATAAGGGTGTGCAAATAACATTAACTGATGCATCAACACATAAGAAGCAAACAAATCTGAATTAAAATCAGGTTTTCCACCCAATAATAATGCTCTGTTTAAAAACCCTTTTGTCCCTAACATCTCACCACTATGATGCCCTATGTTGTCGTTATCAATTATTTTAATACTTGCTTCACTCGGATGAAACATTATATTCGTCTGAGAGATATCTCCGTAGATCATTCCTTTACTTTGATGTAGGTTGTTCATCGACTCTAAAAACTGTAACGCTAGCTCCGCTCTATCAACGATGGAACACTTTACTTGTAACATCTCTTCTAATGATAGATATTCATTTACATCAACATAATCCATAACATATCCTTTGAATGGTTCCTCTACATAATGTAAGGGCCATACAAAGTTTTTATCTTTTTTACCCATTTTTAACGGAGGACCAGATAAACATAATCTTTTTATATTTTCCCATGCCTCTTTTGTTGGATTCCTCAAAACCTTCAATACATACTCTTTATCTTTTCTTGTTACTTTATAAATCATCCCTTGAGCTCCAGTATTCACCAATGAAACGACCTTATATCTTAACCCTGTATAGGTGATAAACTCTTTAATCATAAAATCTCAATATCACTAAAGACGCTTGTAGGTTTTAAAATAGACAACTTGACTTGAGAAAGAAGTTGAGTAATGGAATCGTCTGATAAATCTTTTAAAACAAGTAAGTTGTTATATTTATCCTTACTGATTAATAACTTAACATCTTGGTGTACCTCTAACCCAAATGAACAAAATGCAACAATGCACGGGTGATCAATTTTTACATCCTTTAGTCTTTCAATGGCTCTTTCCAAAGAAGACGCCTCGCCACTGTAACCCCCATCTCCTAAAAACAAAATAATCGATGGATATGGTTTTTCACCTTTTTCAATCGATGAAACTGAACTAGCAATTTCTTCTACTGCTTCTGAGAGATTGGTATTTCCTTCTGGAGTATACCCTTGAATGCCTGTTGAAGACACAAAGTCATTTGTAAACCAGTGGATGGTTTTATTAAATCCACCGTACTGTAACATACGGTAACGTACATCAACTTCGCCGAGTTTGTTTTTTTTAGCACTATCTTGAACACGTGAAGATAATAGTTCTAATTCTCTTTTTATGATATGGTGTACATCTGTGTTTGTAGATCCAGATGTATCAACAGCGATATATACATTTAAAGTACGCTGATCCATTTTTTCCATAATGTCTCTAATATCACTCATATGTTCTTACCTCTCATTAAACGTTTCGTACGTATCTAACATCTCATCTGTAACAGATTTTCGACTATTCGAGATCGCAACTTCTAAATCATCCATCTTTAAGGAACCTATTTTTGCTTCTTTAATCGCTCTTTGAATTGGATAGTTTTTACTCATCTCAACAATTTCGGTAATATCCGCTGCGGAATGCCCTTCTGTTAATGCAGCCAATAGATCATAATCTAATTCTTCGGTCTGTACATTTTTTAAATACAGTTTAAACAAATCAATTCTAGCGTCAAAATCCGGAATCGATACATAAATCATCTCTGAAAATCTAGGTGGACGCACCAATGCGTCATCTAATAACCATGGCATGTTCGTCGCCCCAACGATTAAAACATTGGGATTAGACCCACTAAAACCATCAATGGATGTAAGAAGTTCCGCTACGACTCTATTCATCGGTCCTGTTTCATCTCCACGTTTAGACGCTAATGCATCTAATTCATCAAAGAAGATAACAGCTCTTTTCGACTTGTTCGCGTCTGCAAACAATTTTTTTATATTTGCTTCAGACTCACCAAAATATTTACTAAGTAAATCAGAACACTTCATCGGGTAAAAATCTGCACCTATTTCATTGGCTAAAGCACGAACCACAAGTGTTTTACCTGTACCAGGTGGTCCATAAAGAAGAACTCCTCCACCGGCCTTTTTATCAAACGCCTCAAATATTTCTGGATACTCAAATGGATAGATAATTCTATTTCTGAGTGCATTTTTAACATCACTCAACCCTATAACATCAGAAAAATGAACAACTTTACCTGTTTGAATAGGTTTGTCCATTTCCTCTGTTTCTATTTCATTTTCCGTATCTTTTTTAATTCTTACTTTTTCAATTAATTGGTCAACTTGGGTAGCCTGTTTTACAAATTTTTGTTTTACTTGAGAAACGTTAGCCTCTTTCGCGTTTTCAAGCAATGCTTTTTTGATCTTTAATAGTTCGGTTATCGATTGATCGTATTCACCTTGTTCAATCAAAAGACTAACCGCTTCAAATGAAATTTGTTTCACTATAATTTATCCTGCAAGCCTTCTAACTCTTTGTCTATACCTTCTTGTAATTCAGCCGTCTCATCTGTTTCAAACATTTTCAAGATTTCATCATCTGTAACATCTTCAGATTGATTCGCCAATTCTTCGAAATCTTCTGTAGCTCCCTCTAAGAACATATCAATTTTCATTAAGTCCGCTTCAAACATTTGCATTGCTGTTCCATATTCTGTTTGTAATTTAGCAAAGCTCATATTTTTTGACGTTTTAATCATATCTTTGTTTAAAATTCTCATTGTTCCTTGGAACAAGTTTTGCATTTGAGAGATGTCTCTATTTCTAGCAGCTGTATCTAATTGAAGTAACATCTTACTAGCTGTGAAACGTTGTGTCACAGTGAACTTTAATGAGTTTTGACACATTTTAAATTCATCTGTCATTCCCTCTTCTTGTGCTCTACGTCCTCTGTCGATAATCTCTTGACGAGATTTATCTAAGTTCTTAATAATTTTTTCCATAGAACGTTTTTGTTGACGGATATACATCTTCATTTCCATCTCTTTACGTGCTTTTCTTTCTTTTGAATTAAACATATTAGCCCTCCTATCTAGACATCATTTCACGATATCTTTCATAAATCTGTAAATCTCTACTGGATACAGATCTAGGTGTTACTTTTATCGCATCGATTACATCTTGATTTGTAATCTCAGTTGTATAACTCGGATCCTTCTTTTTCATCTCCCGCTCTCTTCTAGCAGCTGCTTTAGAAGCTAGTTGAACAATTCTATCTATATCAGAACCGGAATACCCACTTAATAGGGATACAAATCCTGGTATATGAAGATCATCTGCCTTTGGCAATTTCCTTAACTTCAATTCTAACAATGATTGAATCTCACTTAAATCTGGTAGTCCTAAATAAATTGGTATTAGACGTCGTCTTAAACCAAATTCAATTTTATCGGGGTAATTTGTCGCCGCTAAAACATAAACATTCGTACTTGATGAAAATCCATCAATCAACTCTTTTAATTGAGCAATTAATCTTTTAGATACATCAGAAGTTGTTTCTGTACTAGCAATTTGATCAAACTCATCAAATAAAATAATAGTTCTTTCTTTATCCGCTTCTGTAAATATCTCATTTAACTTACGTTCAGATTCCCCAACGTATTTATCTAAAATATCATTACTTTGTACATGTATAAATTTTGCATCAATCTCTCCAGCCACTGCTTTGGCAAATGTTGTTTTACCAGTACCTGGAGGACCATACATTAACATCCCTTTGGATGTTTCTATGTAAAACTTTGTATTAATCTCAGGGTTTAACGCAGGTTCTATTAAGTTTTGCGTTATTTCTTCCTTTGCTTCCATATGTCCAATGATGTCCGCAAAGCTCATCTTCTTATTCGCTCTTCTAATTGGTGTTTTTAAACCCTTAATCTCCGTGGCAATATAATCAGTTAACTTACCAATAGAAGCAGCCTCAGCCTTTGTCGCATTCTTTAGCATCGATTTTGAAAGTTCTAGTGCTTCAATGAACTTTTTCTTCGCCTCATCAATACGACCTTGTTTTTTATACTCGATCGCCTCTCGTAATATAGCCTCTATTTTTTTAATCATTATCCTTTAAGGTCTTTTAATAACTCATCAATCTTAGTAATATTTTCTGAAGAATCACCCTTTGATATTAACCCTAATTCTTTTTCCAGTTCTGAATCAGACATTGATTCAACACTTGGCATTAAATCATCGAATAAACTTTCTGTATCTTCAATAAATGAATCAAATCGTTCCACTTGTGAAGAAAACTTTTGCGACTCAACACTGAATCTAGAAAAGTTCTTCGCCATTTCAGCAGCTGAAGTTCCTTCCATTTTCATTCCATCAGCAAAATCACTTAATGAATCGACAAATCCTTTCATCATCGTTGAGAAATTTGTATTCATAAATGCCATATCTAACTGCATTTTTAAACTATGCGCTCTATCGATATTATATTGAACAAATTTCATATATTTAACTGCTTGTGTCATTTGTGTTTTATTTCCAGCCGCTTTTGCTTTTAAAGCTAACTCTCTATACTGTTTCATCTTTGCTTCTGACTCTTTTATCGTTTTATCCATTTCCTTTTGGAAGGACTTATAACGCATCTCACGAGTAATCTTTTCTTCTAAGCGTTTTTCTTCTAACGCTTGTTTGTTTTCCTTTTTATTAAAAATACCCATTATTCATCCTCCAACATACTGTATTGATTTTTAATTTTTTCTAATATTTCTTCATCAGAACCTTCTTCATATTCAGCGTATTCTTCAAGTGATGCAGATACATCAATCTCTTGGTCGTAAATATGATCACTCAGTGAAGAAACAATACCTTCTTCTTCCAGTAATGATTCGTTGTATTTTTTAACAAATACACTTAACTTCGTTGCCACTTCTTTAAAGTTTGGAAGATTCACGTCATTTGATAATTTTCGTATCAACTGCATGATTTCTTTTCCTGTTTGTGTTCTGGTAGAAACACCAGCTTCTTTGATATTTAAAATAATATCCAATAAGAAACGGTAGTTGTCTCTAGATGTATAAAGCATCTTCATTTTACTTTCGTAACGTTTGTTGTTTTTATCAATGTTTCCAATTTGCATATGTAACTGTTTAAAACGTAAAGACTTCGGACTTAATGTTTTCATTTCTTTAAACATATCTTTTGCCTTTTGTTGATTGTGCATGTTTTCTTTTATACCTTCATCCACTAGTTGTTCTAACTCCGCCATTTTTAATCTAATCTGACGTTCAGCAGCATCAAATGAATCTAACTTTTTATCTCCGTAAAACTTAAAATACGGATTATACATCGGATCTTTTAAAAACTCTAATACACCAAGCATCGCATGGTCGTATTGATGTTCGTTTTTATTTAGGTTCATATCTTCAATCAAATGTGCTAAATCAGCATTACAATCCGCTAGATTTTGAAGTATTTGCTTGTCGTTAGTTGTTAGTGTTTCACTTCGAACAATCATCATTGTTTTATCTGCTTTTTTTGCTAACTCACTTTGTAACATACCTTTGCGAGAAATCACACTTAACTTTTCAGCAACTTCTTCCATCAAAGATTTAAAGTCATTTTTTCCTTTACTAAATATATTCATCCTTTAAGCCTCCATCCTTCTAGGTTCTTTAAACTCAACTTTTATATTTTCAACGATAATACCATACGCTATAAGATCATCCATTTTATCTTCAAACCAGCTATCAAATGACTCTTCAGTAAAGTCATTAAACGCATCAGTAATATAACCATTAATGAACTTTCTCACATCCTCAAATGTAACCGAATCACTATAAGCGAACCCTTTTTGATACAGTCTACCTATATTTGATAGGCGTATATCAGCAGTACCTCTTGCGATATATTTCGAATCTGTATCATTTGTTCCCCATTTAATTGAAACATATTGCCTAACTGCATTTATTAATACAATCTGTTCACACTCATTTGGAAGATCCTTTTGATTTGTTACTAGCATCACCTCACCCGAGTTTTTAGTAACTAAAAAGTGATTATCATCCGATATCACTTCATTTCTTAAATCGGATAAAACATATGCAACTACATAATCTGAACTGATTTCTTTCACAGTATCACCATCCATTTTTTAACTATATTCATATCTCTTTATATTATATCAAAACTACCCCTAACCTTAAAGGGTACAAACAGAAAGATAAGTATTAAAAAAGTGAACTTAAAAAGTCCACTTACTCAGGAGTTTTCCCCTTAATCATCGACTAGTTCCTTTGATTCCAATCAATCAATTTATATATTCTGAAAATTAAGAGTCTCATTTTCATCATTAATGATGCTAAATTTTCTTTGTTTTGCTCACTAGTAACATTGATTGATTCCAACAAACCATAAAATCTTTTTAGTTTTATCTCATCATCTTGAATTGTCAGTAGCTGTCTTAACTCATTCTCAGCAAAGACAACTGAAGCTATTCTTGACTTTACATGGTCTGCATTCTTAGTTTCTCCAATTTCTCCAACCTTTTATTATGTCTTCTTCTATAGGATTATTATGAAAAATTAACATTAAATATAAAATTATTATGATAACCCAATGAATGATTGTTATCAATATAAAGTTTGGTACTTCTCTTACAAGCAACTTCATGGCAAAGTCAGGGTCATTGAACAAGAAAATTTATAATACAGATTGAACTAGAGTATATACAATACCAAAAACAAACCGAAACTGCTCACTAAACTTCGTCATTATTCTACCTCCATTAAGATATAGTTGATCAGCATAACGATATTTAATATTGATTATATCATTTATCACCTTTCAAGTAATTAAAGATTACTCTGTTCTAATTTCAGGGTAAATTAAAAAAGTAAGTTCACATTAGTAAAAATGGTAAGCTAAGAAGTAGAGGACTAATGATAACAAAACGCTAAACTTGCACAAATCGAAGTCACATCAAACTATTTCTCAATAACAATCTTTCTTGTGAACAATTAGCGAAAGGCTTACGTAAGAATTGTCCCACAATATCCAAGAAATTGCTGAAGCATCGTGAACTATGCCTAAGAGCAGGGTTTCAAAAAGAAAATAGAAATCCCTTTAAGCCAAAAAGATGTGTGATTTTCATAAAAGGATTGAACATGAATGTGGTATTTACAAGAGATACAAAACTTAGAATAGCAATCATCAAAAGAAATAATTGAATAGTTGAAGGTGTTCCTTGTTATACATATGTTAAGTTTGATATAATAATCTATAATTTTTCTACTATAGGAGGGCAACATGAAGAAGTTTTCTTTAATAATTACCTTAGCATTAGGTTTTCTATTAACTGGCTGCAACTCGATTGATTTAAGAATTGAAGTCCATTCAGTTGATGTAATAGAGGAAGATGGTTTTCCTTACATAGAACTCTACTTAAAGACTAAAGTAAACGAAAAAAATGGCGATAAGTACAACAATATCACGGGATTCAAGATTAATGGGGAATTTTATAATACAACTACTCAATATACATCAGATTATGAAGGTAATGATATTAATCTTTACAAAGTTTATATACCATTAATTACTTTCATTGAAAATAGTGTTGATTCAGATGTCATTTATTATACATCTGGTGAGGAACTCAAAGTTGAAGCATTCGAATACACAATATATCCTGATTATGATAACAACTATGAGTACTCCGATAAGGAAGTAGTCATGAGTCTCGCATTTAGCATTCCTGTATGTAACTACAATACTATGAATGATCTTATTGGTCCATACTTAATGATTACTCAAAATATGGGATATTATTATGATTCTGTCAATGAATTAAGATATTTTATTCAGCGTGATCATTCTTTAGACACAATAGATCTTTATACTCCTGATTTCAATTTTTATGGGGTTTTTACTAATCCAGGTTTAGAGAACTCTACAGTAGGAACAGTCTTATTTACAGACTCACTAGACACCTATGATATTTATGCTGCAGATTATAATGGTTATCATTTATACCCCCATACCAGTTTAGACTGTCAAGAACAATACATAAATCCGATAATCAATGAGAATCTTGCTTTCTATTGCAACGCTGTAAACGACGGAATACTTGATGAAATACATGATAAGTACATTCAAATTGTAAGCAAGTTTAAAACATATGATGAAGTAATTGAAGAATAAAATGTAAAATATAACTTTGTTGTTTTTGAAGAAACTACAGAGTTTTTTTTTGCAAAACCTTAATAGTGTTTATAAGACTCCCTTTGAAAGACCTCAATCATTTTCATATTTTAACTTCAGAATACTGTTTATTAAGTTGTTCTCCCTTCTCACAATTTCTTAACTTTTTTGCAAATAATGTTAGCAAACACTTTTTGGAATCTACTTGCATCTTATTATTCCACCACCTACTCATACTTTCCTAGAATTTTCTTCCCTTCTTGACAACTATAACTAACATACACAAATTCTACCTCTATGTACAAGACCTCCTCCTAAAGTTTCCGTTTCTCTATTACATTGGGACGGGGATATTCTTTCTACTCTTTGTATCAAGCAACAAAATAAAAAAAGTGAGTCAAAATGACTCACTGTTTAACATTTACTTCATAATAATACGGAATTTTAGATTTAATTAAATTTTCTAAATCTTTCGGAATAAGGTCACCATTATAAGTGAACTCGAATGTAGCACTTAAATCCATTGGATTTACATTGGGTTGTACGCTTCTGCTAAACGTAGAAGCTCCTCTAATTAACCCCGTAAGTTCTCGACCTCTGAGATTCGAATAAACATCCTTATTCCAATCCGGATTTGCAAATTGCGTAGGTACATACTTAATCTTCAC
>PPCM01000341.1_pt1 | contig 51325 bp, 37 predicted proteins | sample 1555541 | NCBI WGS metagenome assembly PPCM01 (sample SAMN05284479, study PRJNA326546) | Marine sediment metagenome, whole genome shotgun sequencing project. | isolation source: marine sediment | place: Germany: Wadden Sea | collected 2012-09-05
ATGGAATGGAAGCTTACCTGTAAACTCAAGACCTGAGAAAATCATTCTAATAACCCAGAAGAAAATTATATCGTAACCTGTAACAAGAACATTTGTTGGGTAGAAATAATCTAATTCCTTTGTATTCTCTGGCCAACCAAGTGTAGAGAATGGCCATAAGGCAGACGAGAACCACGTATCTAATGAGTCTTCATCTTGACGAATATTTGCTGAACCACACTTGCTACATGTGCCTGGGTTTGTTTTACTAATCATGATTTCACCACAGTCATCACAGTAATATGCTGGAATTCTATGTCCCCACCATAATTGTCTTGAAATACACCAGTCATGTAAGTTATCTAGCCAGTTCATGTATATTTTGCCATAACGTTCTGGTACAAACTTAAGCTCACCAGACTTATAAACCTCAATCGCTGGTTTAACTAACTCAGCCATCTTTACAAACCATTGTGTTTTGATTAATGGTTCAACAACTGTCCCACATCGATCATGGGATCCAACATTGTGTGTATGGTCTTCCACTTTTACTAAAAAGCCTTCTGAGTCTAGATCTGCTACTAAAGCTTTTCGGGCTTCGTAACGATCCATACCCATGTATTTACCACCATTATGGTTGATTGAACCATCATCGTTCATCACATTGATTTGCTCAAGTCCGTGACGTTCTCCAACTTCAAAGTCATTAGGGTCATGGGCTGGTGTAATCTTAACACAACCAGTACCAAAATCTTTATCTACATAAGTATCTGCTATAACAGGAATTTCTCTGTTTACTATCGGAAGTATAACCTTCTTACCTACAAGGTCTGCATATCTTTCATCCTCAGGATGAACAGCTATAGCTGTATCACCAAGTAATGTCTCAGGTCTAGTTGTTGCAATTTCAACATAACCATTACCGTCTACTCTTGGGTATCTTATATGCCAGAAATGTCCTGACTTCTCTTCATGATCAACTTCAGCCTCTGAAATAGTTGTTTCACATACTGGACACCAGTTGATTAACTTAGCACCCTGATATATATAACCTTTTTCATAGTATTTAATAAATACATCAAGTACTGCATCCGAACAACCTTCATCAAGTGTAAAACGCTCACGTTCCCAGTCACAAGATGCCCCTAATTTCTTAAGTTGCTCAACGATGGTGCCTCCGTATTGCTCTTTCCACTTCCAAGCATGTTCCATAAAACCATCACGACCAAGTTCATCTTTATCGATGCCTTGTTCCGCCAAAGCTTTAACAATTTTGACTTCTGTAGCAATAGCAGCATGGTCCGTTCCTGGCTGCCATAAAGTCTCGTAACCTTGCATTCTCTTCCAGCGGATAAGAATATCTTGTAAGGTGTTATCAAGGGCGTGACCCATGTGTAAATGCCCAGTAATATTTGGTGGTGGAATCACAATTGTGAAAGGTTCTTTCTCAGGATTAGGCTCAGCATGAAAATAGTTCTTATCCAGCCATTCCTTATAAATTCGGTCCTCTACATTGCTTGGGTTGTATTGCTTAGCTAATTCTTTTGCCATCTTCTTTCCTCCGTCTTAATCGACTCTAAATTCTTCTATAATAGTATAAACAGTACCCCTACAACCACCATGAGTAGACCAATAATACGTAGTACAATCATGCCGTTGCTTAGTAACATTAGAAATGAATCGTTGTCACCTGGTACGTCTTTGTAATCTTGAGTTGTTTTTTCCCCACCCCTGTAGATGCTTCTTGCCGCAACCAAAAGGATGAGGCCAACGACTACAAGTAGTATCCCTAATATATTCATAAAATTCTCCTTTTCCCTATCACCTAATTCACTATACTATAAATAAGGCATATAGATATCAATCAAAGAGGCTTTGCCTTCCTTTGCTGTGCCGAATTCGGTCAGTTTACTGACACCTTCCTTACGAATTCGTGTACATCCTCCGGAGGATTTTTGTTTTTGAGTGTATTTCTCTAAAAAACAAAAAAGCCCTGTTGTCCGGATAAGGACGACAGAACCGTGGTACCACCTTAATTCTCAGTTAAACTGAGCACTTAAAAGCCTGTAACGAGGCCAATCGTTTGTACCTACTATGCCTTCAGTACAACTGCTCCAAAGCTACCTTCTGTTGGGATTATCTAAGAGTCTTTCAGCCAATGAACTCTATTCTCTAAAAACATCTTCCAACATACTCCTCTTTTTCCTAGCATGTCTATTATTGTACCACCTTAATGATGGCTTACTCTACTAATTTGTACTCATGTTATAACAGATAGGCTTATTTGTCAAGGGCTCAGCCCTATCTACTGACTTTGGCTTCTGTTACTTGCAACATGACTTTTATAGTTGGTGAGAACCAAATTAATGACATCATTTTCTTTCTCTGCCTGAGCCAATTCAAGCTTTAGCTCTTCTTTTTTATCATTTAACTTTGTCATCAATAACTTACGCCCTTGTTTTGTAACAAAATAATCTAAGTAATCTAGGACGATTCCACTATCTTCAATACCATTTTTCTTCAATAAATCTTCTATATCCATAATCATCGCAGCTATTGAGTTACTAATATTCTTGTATTGTGCTTTTGCATTTTCTTTGTCTTTATAATTACTCCAACGCATGGCCAACATTTCACTGCTGTCTACTTTGTATTTACGACATTGGTAATCAATAACTTTTTGATTGTTGATAAACTTAATCTTGGTCTTATTGATCAGCTCGATGGCTCTTTTCATCAACTTTTGATTTTTGTTGATTTCATGTGTTAAATAGCGTCTAAAGACATACACCCATACTGTTGCAATAATGACAGCCACCATTGAGATCATAGCTGTTAGCATTATCTCCTTTTTATACACGAAATACATGAGGGATAAAACAAATGCCACAAGCGCCGCTAGAAAAGCAATAATGATAAAAGAGCTTTTGACAAAGCGATAGGCGCTTTTCAAACGTCTAGATTGATAAAGTAGCTCAGACTTCTCAGATTCTAGGTATGCCAGGTCTTGCTTAACATGTCGCTGGTTGTCCTCATGACCCTGCATCATCTTAAGTACATCTTCCATCTTGTCCTCATATTGCTCAAGGTACTCTGACTGATCATGGGCTTTCTTCTGCATTTGGTCACGATATTCACCTTTTTGAACCATTGTCTCAGAATAAATCTGACTCATTCTTTCTAAATCCTTCTTGACCTTAGAAGATAATAAATCAATACGTTGTAATATGGTCACATACTCAACATGTTTTTTGTATTTTGGTCTAAGAATGTCCAAACGTTTAGCATTGTCCATATATTGATTTTGTATATCTATTGCTACCTGAGGATCGTCATATAACCTATCAATATCTATGTTAATACCTGATAAGACATCTTCTTCTATGACTGTAGCGCCAAAAAGATGTTTGAACCCTATAAAGACATTTTTCAAACTAACTATCAGACTTCCTAAAAACTTCTTCATAAGTCACCTACCCAATCGTATTCTTCCGCACTTCATTCTTCCACTTATCTGTCAGTTCATCTAACAAACTCTCGTAACTCTCTCGATTACCTGCTGCTTTGGCAATAAGGCTTTTCTGATATAAAACCTCATCACTATCCGAGAGCTCATAAGGCATCTGTCGCACATATTCCAGAGCCTTAATAATCTGCCTTCGATTGCTATAGAATCTTGAGAGTTCCATAAGAATAAGGCTGTCATGTCCATCTTCCTCAAGCACTTTATCCATCTTAAGGCCATAGCCTACTTGATCTTCCCTTAGAAGCAAGTGTGCCTGCATATAGTATAACATCTTATTTGAAAGTTGTTCCCTTTTTATCCAAAGTTCTAATAGCGGCTCTTGATCCACACTATGGCATAAGGCCACCACTTTATAGATGACTTTATCGGAAGGGTCTACTTGGTATGCTCTTTGATAAGCCGCCAACGCTTCTTCAACCCTGCCTAAACCTTCATAGGCACATCCATAGCCAAACCATACATCAAAGCCTTCATCTAGCCCTCTAATATGGTTTAACTCTTCAAGAGCCTCTTCAAACTTCTCTAACATCAGAAAAACTTTAACTCTATTCAACCGCTTCTTAATGCCATCATCTAAATCTATACTTTTGTCAAAAGCCTTTAAGGCTTTCATATACTTATGCATCATCAAATAGGCAATACCCATATTATTCTCAACCTCACTTGATGGTTGAATTTTCTGAGCCTTCTTATACCAACTTATGGCATTCTTATAATGACCTAGTTCAAGTTGTTCATTACCAACACGTTTATGTTGAAGATGAACTGGCATATCCATAATCTCCTGATAATAGGTTCTAATGGGCTCTATGGACTTAGTAGCCGTATAAGGACATTGCTTTAACAACCACTCAATAATCTTCAAGCTTGAAGACCCGCCTGCTTTCATATCCATTAATGTCTTAGCTATAGATTCTAACCCTAAATTATCACCAATCCAATTCACATAAGCCTTCTGATTCACAAGCTCCATCATCAGATCATAATGGTTGAGCAAATAGTAACAGAAACCCTCAAATGTATATACCTTCTTATTCAGTTTGGGTATTGTAAATGGCTGTCTCTGGTACTGCTGGCTCACCGCTAAATACATAAGTTCTCCTATAGTCTAACTAATTGAGCAATGCTATATGCAATTTCATCTAATATGTTATAAAAATCATCTTGCATGGAATAATACTGTCCACCTGGATGTGTAAATGGTTCGTAGGCTGCAATGCTCTTACGGTCTCTTCTTGCCACCACATAGGTTGTTACATCTTCATCACGTAGCTCTTGCACTAGGTCTGAAACGGATTTACCACTAACCGTTGGTATATGAGGTGGTGCATCTGTTATAAGGACAAAAATATTCTTAAATCTACCTTTATCCTTTGTCTTATCAAGTAATGTGAGACCAGTCTCCAGTGCATCAAGGGCCGACTCTGGAATATCGCCACCACATGTTCTTGGTATCTTTCTTACCTGTTTCTGGAACTTCTTCACATCCGTGGTCCACTTATAAACTTTAGGTTTTTCTTTCTCAAGTAAATCGCCAAATCCAATGAGTCCTAAGTTAAAATCAATACCCCTTTCCTGAAGGATATTTGAGAACTCTGTTGCCCGTTCTTTGACGCCATCTATGTAGGCATCCATACTACCTGTTGTATCAATAATAAAAGCAACGTTAATGCCTGTACCCTCACCAGATGACGTTGTTGTCGCTGGTAACTTGGGCATTGTTTTTTTACGATCAAAGGCGCCAGTTGTGGTTTTATCCGTGATCAGATCTTTTACAGTTACTTCAAATAGGTTGTCTTCATTAATCGAGTATGTGACAGATATTTTTGCAGAATCATTAATACCTTCCAGCATCAAAGAACCAACATATTTTCGTTCTTCTTCATGACCTTCTTCCCACTGGTATATATCCACTCTTAATGAACTGGCTCCAGGTGTAATACCAAACTGATCGTCTGTAATAGCCACCGGAATCTGTGAGGCCATAGGGATAATTGGGATGAGTTGTTTCTCACCTGTCTCAATATTGGTTATTGCCTCTGTACCGAAGTTCTGTCTCGTAATCTGCCCAACACTGACATGACTATTAGGTAAATGCATAAGATAATTATAAATTGCAGCACCCATGGCCACACTTTTAGCAGGATCTGTTGCACGATATGGCTCTTTTATATATCCCGCAATCATCCTCTTAACCATTGGGACCAATGTAGAACCACCAACTAAGATTACTTTCGAAATATCATCTGCTTCCTTTTCAGCTCTTGCAAGTGCTTCAGTAACAATATCTTTTGACCGATCTATAAGTGGTCTAATGAGGGCTTCAAAGTCCTCTTTGGTAATATCAAGGGTAAGATTATATGGCACACCTTCTTGTATAAGTAAGGGATGAATCTTAACACTCGCTTTATTGGTAGTAGATAATTTTTTCTTAACCAGTTCGGCTTCTTGTTTTAACTTTTGCATCACATGTGCCAAACTGCTAACTTCCAAATCTTGTATCTGGATCTCTGTCATAAGCCTAAACTGCTCAATCATATAGTCCATTAGCAACTGGTCAAAGTCATCTCCACCTAGATTCATGTCACCAACATCGGATAACTCTTGGAAGGTTTCATGACCATTTAAATCTTTAGTGACTTTTAGGACACAAGCATCAAAAGTTCCGCCACCTAAGTCATATACCAGGAGGGTCTGAGCATAGCCTTGTTTATAACCGTACTCTATAGCTGAAGCCAAAGGCTCAGATAATAGGTGTACTTTAGAAAAACCTGCCAGCTCTCCTGCTTTCTTAGTTGCAAATATTTGACGGTCATTAAAATAAGCTGGATGGGTAATGACTACTTCGTTGAAAGATTCACCACTTTGTAATTCTGCTGCCTCTTTTAAGGTTTTAAGTATTAAACCACTGATATCTTCTGGTGTAAAACTTTGTTCCTTAAAGGTTAAATGAGTATCTTCTCCCATCTGTCTTTTTATAGATAAAATAGTGGTTTCTGGGTATATGATTGCACTATTTTTTGCCTCACTACCTACAACCACTTCATCTTCAAAAATGGTTACAACCGATGGTAAAACATCATCAATGCCATCTATTTTCACTGTTTCTAATTGATCCAAACGATCGTCATAAATCACTGCAACTGAATTTGTTGTACCTAAGTCTATCCCTAAAAATGCCATTGTAGCTCCTTCCAAATTATACTTCTTGATTGCTAATCGATTATTTTTCCTAACTTACATTAATGACACGGCGTTCATTTCTTGTTGGTGAGAAAGACTTCTTAAAGCCACTAGCCAAGTAGTCTTGACCATAACCAAGATCTACAACGGCCCCTTCAACTGTACCACCCATCTCATCAATGGCTAAGGTCACCTCTAATTTTGTTCGTCCACTCGGTCTTTTGGGTAAACCATCAATCAGAACATCTCCAATTAGTTTACAATCTTCAAGCTGGTCTTCTTTCTTTAGACGTTCAAGAATCTTAAGGTCAAGGGAAGTCATCTCTTCTTCTGATAGACCCGTTAATGTAAAGACCATTGATTTCTTGGCAAGTGAATAGGGTGTACCTCTTCTAATCATTGGATAGAAGGTTTTTTCACTATTATAATCAATTTCAAAACCTATATCATGAGGCACTGGTACTTCAAATTTCACATCTCTGTCTAAGGTATGTAAATCTTTGTGCTCAAGAATGCCCAGTTTCATTGCTGCATAATAGGTTGCCCCGATTGAGATGTCAAGGGCTGGTTGCTCTGATACATAGATTTTATCTTCATCCCCAAAGATTTCAACTAACATCTGCCTAACCCAAGGCATCTGAGCGGAACCACCCTCAAGTAGAATACGATCTATATCCGATGGTTGGATTTCTCCTTCATAACCATTTTTTAAAGTTTCTTTTACAAGGAACTTAGTCTTTTGTATAAAATCATCTATCTGTTGTTCAAAAATATCTCTCGTAATTGGTTGGACAAAAGGTGGTATACAGAAGGTATAAGGTATTCTATATTTCAATACACCAGACAAGCGCTCTTTGGTCTCTCTTGCTCTACCTGCCAACTCAGCTATCGTTTCTTTTGTGAGCTCTTCAATAGGCTGTCCAGTTTTTCCCACTAACCACTTGACCAACTGGTCATAAACAAGTTCATCTACATTGTCTCCACCATGATAAGCTTCTCCACCTTCACTTATGACCTTAAGATGAATCGCTGCTTCATCCTTGTGATCTACCTTAAAAGCGGTAATATCTAGTGTCCCACCACCAAAATCAAAAACCACAACCTTCTCTTCTTCTTTTAGATCATACCTGAAATTATAAGAAAGGGCAGCTGCCTTTGGTTCTTCAATCAGACAAATCAAACTATCAGATAGACCTGCCAATTGACAAGCTTTAATGGTTGCCTTCTTAGCAGCATCATCAAAATCATACGGCACAGAAACGACTAGACCAGCTAAGGTCATCTTGGGGTTTATATTTCTAACATGTTCAACAAGCTCTTTTAGAATCATAGCTGAAACTTCTTCTGGACGATAGGTACTTGAGCCTAAGGCTACTTCCCAGTCTGTTCCCATATGACGTTTTACAGAAGAAACAGTTGTCTCCGGGTATATTTTCATGGTTTGCCGTGCTTCTTCACCTATAATCCACTCGACTTCCATATCCTCCTCTTTACGGTATTGGACAATTGAAGGCATAGGAATTTTACCAAATCCATTACTAACATCAATGGGTTCAGGCCTTTTCATTTTATTATTCCAATAACTGACTACAGAGTTGGTTGTACCAAGGTCAATACCCAGTATATACCAGTCTTCTTCTAGTTGTCCCTGTTCTATTATAAGACTTTTATAATGTTTCCAATTCATGTTATACCTCACTACATTTCGTAATAACTTACTTTATGGGTCATTTGACAGTCATGGTCAAAGATTAATTTGATGCCTACAAGTATCAACGGTTGGTCTAGGTCATTCTTTACATTAATTATATCTAAACGTTTTAAGCCTTCTTCTTCTATAGCTGAGATCTCTATAGACTGATTAGCCCCACCCTCTACCACTAAAAGAGTTTCATAACTCTCACTGACAATTTTATCACCACTGTTCAAGATTGGATGAAATGTCTCTTCACCATCAACTAGAACTTTCACACCAATGGCATAAGCTGATTTATCCATATATCGGATTTCTAATTTTTGATTGACAACCTCGTCGCTTAGAAGGCCAAGGACAATTGCCTCAATAACTTCTTCCGATTGAACATCTCCTCGACGTTCTACAACCTTCTTAGGCCATACCATCTTAAAACCATTACCTGTCAAAAGAAGATTTTTACACCTTGTTTGTTTTAAGCTATACCCAAGGGTATTATAAAACTTTTCTTCAAATTGTGCCACCAGGCTTGAAATACGTTCCTCTTCAATAAGACCTTGAAAGGGTGGAAATGTATGGTTAAAAGTTATACGTAAATCACCGCCCTGTTGATATTTATTAAAAATGTAGGGTGTATATAACCGTGTCATTTGGGCCATTACCAGCTCATCTTCTTTACTTAGGATCTTGTTCTGATTCAGATCTTGAAACACTTTTATAATCATATCATATATAGCCAATTCAATTTTTTGACCAGCTATATCATGTAAACTAGCAAGTTGTTTAACTTGGACTTCATCCCCAAGTCTATAGTGGCATACTTTCATAGAATAATTACCATAGTTCATCCAAATGAAAGATTCTACATCTGGCGCCTCCGAGCTTTTATAGGCAATCACACACTCATCTGCTGACAAAATATTAACCTGAGTCATCAAGCTTTTCATAAGCTTTGATTTAAGAGATTCAACTTGTTCTGAATTAAGATCCGATGTGAAGCATAACCTGACTTCTTTAACCTTGGCATTTGGGTTCACTTGATATATATAATCTACAAGGTGGTAGAGAAAAATAAGCATATATCCCTCATAGTTGCCACTAGTGTCATTCAAATAAGCTTGTAAAAGATTTTCAATGATCTGATCTCCTGCCATTGCCTGAGTATAAACCTCTTCTCCAATGACCCATTCCTCATCTATACACAAGATAGTCGTTGGTACGCTCAGTTGACCATAACCTCCAGTACGATCTAAGAACCTTGGTCCGTGTTGGCCATTTCTATAAGCAACAATGGCTGTTTTATAACCTACATCAATCCCAATTATATAGTCGTTTTCCTTAAATCTACTCATAGACACCTACTTTGCCGCAATGACGCTAGCCCTTAGAATAACAAAATCTTTTAGCTTATAGCCAATATTTGTCGTCTTAATAATTTCACCTTTTGCAAAACCTGTCGTCGTTTCTGCCATCATAACTTCATGATACTTACCATCAAATTTCTCATGCTCTTTTGGTATAATGAATTCAATGCGATGACTTGATAGAATATCTCTAGAACGCTCAAGGGTTGAAATCATAATATCCGTCATCATTTTTGCAGACTTTGGTTCATGTTCTATAAGTTTCTTTAATGAATGTTCAACCAGTTCTTCAAAGGTTCTAAGTTCAAATAGTAAATCAGTTTTTAGATAATTCATGTCAAAGTTCTTATACCTTAATTTGACCTGGTCTACTTTATTGTGGAATTGCTGTTGTAGTCTGTGAAGTGTCTGGTCATCACCACCAAGTGCATGTTCTAGTATATCCGCACTTTGCTCTAAAAAGCTGTGTTTCTGTTGCATCAATTCTCTTTCAAGTTCTGTGTTGAGATTCTTCTTATTGATCTGGTATTCTGTATCTTTTTCTCTCATACTATCTAACTTCAACCCCATTGTTGTAATGATGCCTTCAGCTATAGCATGCCCTACTTGAGTTTCATAAGTGACGTCTAATGCTTCAAACTTATGAATAGCTTCCCCAAACACTACAACTAATTGAGAACTAAGAAGCTGATAACCTGATGACTCACGTGTGATCTGCTGATTAATCTCTATGTTCTGGTGGTTGACCTCACTACTAATAATAGCCTTAATCTCATTCACACTATCTTCTTTTTCGCTATCGATTCGTGCAAATAAAGACCTAACCTCATCTGAGTGTCCAAATATATGTTCTGAAACAATCTCATGAATATCCTCTATTGCAATAATTGACTCAGGGCTTACCTCAGCCAAAGCTTCAAGATCCATTGTTTCCTTGATTTTCTTAGTGATATAATATAACTCTGAAATCTGTTCTGCTAAGTCCACAACAAGCTGTTTGGAAGCATCTTCTTCTCTACCATCACTTAAATTTTGTAATGTTAACATTTCAAGAGATCCAAGCTCTTCCGCCTGATCCAATATAAAATTCTTATACTTGTTGGATTCCTCTTGAATGGTCATTAAACTAAGAAGTCCTGATAACTCTTCTTGCACTTGATCAATGGAGGCTTCAAAGAAAGTCATGACATAATCATTCATATAGGTCAGAAGAGATTCTTTCGTCACTTGATTACCAATGGAACACTGTCTTTGATCATTCTCTAAGGCTTCATTGTAATGTTGCTTAATCTTAAGTATGCCAGCACTAATAAGTACCATACGTTCGTAAGTAATTGGATTATCTTTACGTTGTGGTATCGTTTCTAAGGCGTCTACTGCCATATCCCTAATACCAAAGAATATGTCTCTCACATGTTTATCCACTAGTAAATGTCCATTGGCTTCTACAAGTTTCACGTAGGCATCATAGCGACTTCGAATATCCTCAACATGAAAGTAAAGTTTGTCATATCTCTTTGCCTGTTCCAAATTCTTAAGTTGTTGGTTGACCCTAAGCATAACTCTAGACATCAAATTGACAATCTGCTCTTTCAGAATCCTACAGCTGTCTTCCTCAATTTGTCTCACCTTAAGGATGTACTCCAAGACAATTTTTTCAATTTCTTTTTCTTTAATGATCAAGTTCATAACGCTCTATCCCCTTATAACCTTCTCTATATCCTAATATAAATCATCCACAGTCAACACCGTTGATACACCCTCTGTACTTAGGGACGAGGCTTCAACAGTTAGTAAATTATCTCTATTAATGCTAAAAGTCACTTCAACCTTTTCCTGACCTTTAGGGGCTTCTGGTATCCCTTTAAGGGTTACTCCCCCAAGCCGCTTCATTCCTTCTTCATGGGCGAATTTCAGCCTCTTAGGGCCTACTTCAGGCGACGTGTCTTCGTATATAACTATAGCAATGTTATCTATGTCATCATAGTTTGTGTACAAAGGCTCTTCAGCAGTTACAGTTAAACCTTCTTCTGGAATTGGAAGACCTTCTTCTACAATCTCTAAAAATCTTCTTCCAGCTATTTCAAGCCCTATTGGGTGTAATGTATGTTCAAGAATCTTAGGTCCGCTACTTGATGGCAACATAATCATATGACAATAATATGCAGCACCTGTAGAAATACTAAGTGCAGGGCTTACAACTGACTTATAAGGGCTCTTATTAAAAATCGATTCTATTTGATTCACAACTTCAGGTAATGCAGAAGAGCCGCCAACTAAGAAGATTTCATCAACTTCATCTACAGTCATATCGGCTGCTGAAATACATTTATGCACACAGGTCATAGTTTTAGCAACAAGGTCCACCACCGACTTATCTTTCATAAGATCATAGATCTCTTCTGGATCATCTAAAGCATGTTGTCGCTTATGGTTGTAATAGGCTTCTCTGGTCACTTCAAGGTTTAAGTTCACTATCTGTGGTTCCTGTAAAAAAGGTGCTAGTACAACTCTCGTAGATCCTGTTGTTGATAATCGTTCTTTGGCTTGATTGGCAGCTTGGTGCAACCTGAGTATAGCCATTTTCTTCTGTTTCTTTGATACACCATCATCTGCATTAAGGTCAAACAAATCTATTTTATGATTTGTTTCTTCTAAGAAGTTCTGATAAATCATATCAATCATAATCTGATCTAAGTCATTACCGCCCAAGTGATTATCACCATAAGCACTTAGAATTGAAATGACCGGTTCATCTTCTGACATGGAAGCCAAACTTAATAAACAAGCATCAAAGGTTCCACCGCCAAAGTCATAGACCAATACCTTGCTATCTTTTGTTGCAGATTTTGCATAGGTAATCGCTGCGGCTGCCGGTTCTAGCCTTAGATGGACATCGTCTTCAAGAAAACCAGCACTAATTGCAGCTTCTCTCACTCTAAATTTCTGCTTATCAGTTGAGTTGGCTGGTACTGTTATTACACAGCCACTAAATTCCCCGCTTATAAACTTCTCATTGTGAAGATAATCGCCGGCTTGTCTTTTTATATAACTAAGGATTTGGGCAACAATGTCTTCAGGCTTAAAATCATAAGTAACGCCACCTACAACAACCTCAATCGGCTGATCTTTACCCACCAAACGCTTAACAGATAAAATTGTACTTTCAGGGTAGATGATGGCTGCTTCTTTGGCTTCTATACCAATAATGGCATCTAACTTACCTGCTACTTCCAAATCTTCTTCAAATTGAATCACTGTAGGTAATATAGCCTGCCCATCTATTGGAAGTGTATAAACCTCACCTTGATCATAATCATACACACTAACCACTGTATTGGTTGTTCCAAAGTCTATACCAAGATAAAGACCTTTTTCATATTCTAATCCTAATTGACCCATCTTTCATCCTCCTAAAGAATGTGTAACCCTTCTGTCATAACTCGTTTCTTAGCAATTGATTGTTCAATAATTTTCTCAGCACTATCTTCATCTTCCATCCAACGACTCATCTGGATGGTATTAACAATATCAAAGGTATCTTCAAGAGACTCTCCTTCTATCATGGTCTCTTGTATATACAAACCGCTCTCAGTGATTGTTTTCTCACCTTGAGGGTTTTCCTCTTCAAAGTAATACTCAATATTGTCCATGTAGAAAGCAATAATATAACCTATATAAAAGCCATAAAAAGCATGTTTCATCTGCATCACTTGAAAGGCTTGCTGGTCATCCGCCCTATAATACATGGTAACTTTCACATAAGGTTTGCCATGATAAGAGAAGAATGTGGCCTTTCTCAATTCTGATGTTTGCATGTAGGGTTTGGCCAGAGATGAAAACCATGGAAATATTATACCATTCTTGACCACATTTTTAATCAAATTCTTGGCCATAGCTTTGGATTCTAATCCATAAATCTGATATAACCTAAGTAAAGCAATACTCATAGGTAAGTAATCTGAAGTTTGAGACATATCCTCTTCAAAAACATCTATCAAAGCATCAAAACCGTATTGATCTTCAATCAGTATCTGAGCAATAAAGAATCGATTCACTGTCTCAACAACAAGTTTTTCTGCATTCAGTTGTCTATAAGCCAGGTATACCTTCATCATTCTATCGGGATATAGCCTAGTGGTCATGCCCTTAAATAATAAGGTCTCCATAAAATTCACATCTTGTAAATTGTAACTAAGACCTGATTCATAAAGATCTAGATAGGTCTTAACCGGTCCCATAAATCCAGTCATAAGAAGCTCTACTAACTCTTTACTCTTGTAGCCAGACTCATAGAGCAATCTTCCAATCTCTCTACCATAACCTTGATGACTTTCATATACATATAAAGATAGGGCTTCTATATGGGTGTCTTCAAGTAAATCAAACACCTGATTATGGCACAAGTGAATAAGGGCATCATATAAGTGTTGATCAGCCATAAATTCCAAAAATCTCAATCGATTATCCTTATTGCAGTAGCTAATAATCTGAGCCAAATCTAACTGGTCCATTAACCATTCAGGTCCTAGAGCTTCATAACCATCACTAACCAAACGTTGCACTATATCCCCATAAGTATCAAGTAAATAGCAAAGAATTGGCTTTGTGATTGTTTCTTTAATCCTCTTCCACTGAAAGGTCTCTATTTGCTGAATGAGGAAGTACTGAATCAACCATTGTTCATCTTCAGATAGGTTGTTATGAAGACAGTCACCGATGAAATGATTAAAACGTCTGATTAAAGCATTATTATAACCTTTCTCTGACCGAATATCTTTAAAATAGGACATATAGATATAGGCTTCATCTTCATGAGTCAACTCCCCTTTTGCCATACTCATCTGGATGTAGTCTATGTCAACTGGTAATCTATGGTTAACCGCCGTTTTTATGTAATGAAGGTAAACATCTCGAATAAATATCTTACGCTTAAGCACTTCATAGTAGATGCTATAGGCTTCAATCGTATAAGCATTCTCATTAATTAAAGTTGTTGTTAATAATTTGAGCATATCGTCGCTTTGTCTAATAAAATATAACTTGTAACATACATTGCTGTTAATCAAATCATTTTTTACAATGTGATAATAAGACCGCTCAACATTATCTAACCAAGCTTCCTGAACACAATTCTTATTCAGCGCCCACATCAAAACCGAAGCATAAAATTTCGAATGGTGACTTGGAACTTTAGGATGTTCAATTAAAGACTTCGCTGCCATTGCAAAAAGATGTGTATGTCTAAAGCCTGCTAAGTATAAACTTTCAAAAACATCAAATCTAGTATTCTGATTCTTAAAAACTCGGTATTTAAACAACTGTCGATAAGGCGTCAAAGGCCAATCACGAACTTGATCTGTTACGTCATATCCATCCAACCATACTTCTAATACATTCAGAACTTCAATTAGCCGTTCGTAGTGGTCTTCAAGGTAATAATCACTAAACTTTAATATGCTGTGGATCTGCTCCTTCACAATTGCTTGGTCCTGATCTTCAAGTAATAGTAAAATGTAATACAGCCTAAGCTCAACATCAGATTCATGATAAGCCATAGCTTTTTCAATAAGCTCAACAGCTTTCTTTAAATAAACCTTCTTATCGGTGATGATATACTGGTTGTAATAGCTTTGAACTTTAAGTATGGAACGTTTATAATCTCGATCATCCTTAATCTCTACTTTTTCTTTTGGATCTATTAGGGTTGAGAAAACAATGGGCATTAGACACTCATCTGTTCCATTTTCATGTTTTATGGTGAGTCGAACTTCTTTTGTAATAATCGGTTTCTTATAATGTTTCTTTGTTATGTAACGATCAAGCCATGACTGAACTAGAGCAATCCTCACCTTACCTATATCATTAACTGTTAGGTGTCCTTGTTCACATCTTAGCTCTTTATCTTCTATACTTACTTTGACTGAGAGGGGTGATGGTTCATGATTCAAGATTAGTATCTGAGCCGCTTCATCTATGGAAAAGGCTCGTTTACTAGCTCTGACATGATATGCTAAGTTAACCCTTTCGATTACTTTTGTCCTCTTAGGAGGTATAACGTCTTCTTCTTTATCTTGTACAGCTTCAACTTCTTTAACAAAAACCCTATAGGGAATAATTCGTTCTCCACCCAAATAAGTAATCAGGATAATACCTTCAAGGGATTCATTTGCTTTTAATCCTTTTGTTGATATGACATATTCAAGATCCAACTTATTACCTTCTAAATAAGGTGTGTTAATGGACAGTCCTTCACCAATCACTTCAATATATGCAAAAAAGACACCCTCACCATGGTTATGAATTCTAAGGGTACTCACATATCGGGTATTCGCTTGTAAGGATTTCTGGATATTCAGATCAGAAAATATAGGATTTGGTAAAAAGAGTTCGTATTCATCATTAGCGAATTTATCAAAATCAATATTCATAAAAACTCCTAGGTCCATTAACTTAACATCGTTCATCTGTCGGCTCTATCTATGTTATAATTATTATACCACTTATCTATTATATTCGGTAATGAAAAGCAGAAAATTCAAGACTTTTCAAACAGGTCAAAACAGGGTATAATGTCCTAATTAGAACAAACATAACTAGTAGGAAAGAAGGTTTGTCAATGGCTGATCAGAAACATTTCCACGGAAGTGATTTAGAACGTGTTGCTAAGCACTACAACTTAAAACAAGAAGAGATTATTAACTATAGCGGTAATGTAAACCCTCTAGGTTTATCCCAGTCTATACAGAAGAAGTTGGCTGAGAACATTGATCTTATTGCCAAATACCCTGATCGAGATTACACAAGCTTAAGAACAACCTTAGCTGAATATATCGGCGTTAAAAAAGAGGACATCATTGTTGGGAATGGCTCAACTGAATTAATTTCCTTGTTCATTAAGGTATTACACCCTGAGAATGCTCTCATTATTGGACCCACTTACTCAGAATACGAAAGAGAGATTTTTATTAACGAAGGAAAATCAAGATACTTTCCACTCTTAGAGGAAGAGAATTTTGAAATTAATCTAGCACATATAAAAGAACATCTTCAAGAAGATGTTGACCTACTCATCATCTGTAACCCAAACAACCCAACATCCTCAGCAATCGACCGTCATACGATGCGTGATATTCTTGATTTCTGTCTTGAATGGGATGTTGATGTGTTAATTGATGAAACTTATGTTGAATTTTCCGATGATGTTAATAATATATCTGCTGTTTCACTAACACCTTTTTATTCCAACCTATTCATTATACGGGGTGTATCCAAGTTCTTCGCTGCACCTGGCTTAAGACTAGGATATGGTGTTTCAGGCAATAAATCAATGATTCATCGCATCAATAGCCTAAAGAACCCATGGACCATTAATTCTTTAGCTGCTTATGCAGGTGAACTTATGGTTCAAGATCGTGACTATATTAGTGCTACAAGAGCATTAATCCATGCTGAGCGTGACCGAATGACAGAGATTCTTAATTCATGGGGTAACGTAAAAGTCTTCCCAGCTAATGGTAACTATATACTCATCAAAATTTTGAATGACACTTATAGTTATGATGTCTTTGAAGATCTTATACGTCAAGGTTTAATGATTCGAGATGCGTCAAGTTTCCCTTTCTTGTCAAACAAGTTTTTAAGATTCTGTATCTTAAACAAAGAAGACAATGATCGTTTACTTGATGCACTAAAAGCAAGTCTAGGATAATAAAAAAGAATAACGCAAAAACGCAAAAAGGAGTTGCAATTGATTGCAACTCCTTAAATATTGTCAAAATTAATTAGATCTTACTGTCCGACTGTCTACTATCTAACCATCCGTCTGTCTAACTATCTAACTATCTGACTGCTTCTAGTACCCAGAACCACTTGCTTCTTCATGGTTTACAATTGCCACACCTGCTGAAGCACCAATTCTCTCAGCACCTGCTTCGATAACTGCCATAGCACCTGCGTAATCTCTTACACCACCGGATGCTTTAACTTTGGCCTTATCACCTACAGTTTTCTTCATTAGGGCTACATCTTCAATTGTCGCACCACCAGTACTAAAACCAGTACTTGTTTTAACAAAGTCAGCACCTGCTGCTACAGATAGTTCTGCTGCTTTAACGATTTCTTCTTTTGTTAATAAACATGTCTCAAAAATAACTTTAACTAATGCATCACCTGAAGCATCAACGACTGCTTGGATGTCTTTCTGTACTAAGTCATAGTTACCTTCTTTCAGTGCACCAACATTGATAACCATATCAATTTCATCTGCACCTTTCTCAACTGCTAATTTTGTCTCAAATGCTTTAACTTCTGGTAATACAGCCCCAAGTGGGAAACCTACCACAGTACAAGTCTTTACATCACAACCTTCTAATTGCTTTGCGACAAATTCAGTGTGTACGATGTTAACACACACAGACATAAAACCATACTCTCTTGCTTCATCACAGATTACCTTAACCTGGTCGGTTGTTGCTTGAGGTTTAAGAATTGTGTGATCAATGTATTTCGCTAAATTCATAGTATTCCTCCTAAGTAGTTGCCTTATCTGGCAATGATTACTATTAGTCTAGACCAATGAATTTCATTCGTCAATCCTACTACTTACACGTATGTAATTACTTTAGGACATATTTCTTTCATGTTATTTGATTACTGTATTCATCCAAGCTATAATCCCAAGATGTACCGGATAGAAGGCATAATTTAGTAACTGAATACCTCTGCCTTTAAGCTTGTTATAAGTTAAAGTTAACAGGGCTCCAATGACGCCAAAACTTTGTACAATATACATAAACTGGAATGTAACCCCAGGAGTCATAGCAATGTATATAAGGGCAGATAAACCCATAAAGAGGTTAACAATACATACAGCAACGGCACCTGTTACTGGCTTGTTTCTGTGTTCATGGAAGAAGAAAACCATCAATACACCAAATAAACCGTAATCAGTTGCAAGTAGGTTTGCCACAACACCTACACCTATAACTGCTATCACCGCAACACTATAGCTAGCACGGAAGTCTTTCTCTTTAATCTTGTCATAAACCCATAATGCCAACAAAGCTAAGAAAAGTGTGAAAAATACATTCTGGTGTTCTAACCCTATTTTTCCAAAAAATGCCAAGTCAAAAGGTATCTCTGATACTAAGGCAAAGATGCCCATCCTCATAATATATTTTGGCAGACTTCTTGTATGAAAATAGCCATTTGCAATTAGAAAGGCGAAAATTGGAAAGGCCAAACGACCTATAACTCTTAATATCACTAATTCTTCAAAAAATACCGCTCCAACATGATCAATTAACATAGTCACGATGGCCAAGGTCCTTAACTGATTTGCATTCATAAAATACTCCCTTTTCTTTTTCCTCTATTTTAACCTAAAGCCTGAGAATTTTCATCATAAATTAAACAACCGCCTCTGGAGTAAGGCGGTTGTTCCAACTATATTATATGTAGTTTACTTGCCCATGACGACTTCAACCACGATATAATCCTTATTAGTTAAAGGTATTTTATTACCTTCAATCTCCACACCATCTACAAGAAGTTGCTTAACCCCTTGAGACACATGGTCTGGATTTGTAATTTTAATATCGTAGACCTTACCACGTAGTTCACGTTTCACTTCAAAACCATCCCATTTTACCGGGATACATGGATCTACAATTAAACCATCATAATCTGGTCTAATTCCTAAAATATACTTTGTACCAGCAGTATACACCCAAGATGCTGTTCCTGACAACCAAGAGTTACGGCCTAGGCCAAACTGTGGATGTTCATTTCCAAGGATGTTCTGGGGGAATACATAAGGTTCAACTTCAAACTCATCAATCTTATCATTCTTAGAGATTGGGTTGATTTGGCTATAATATTCAAAAGCTCTGTCACCATTACCAACCATAGTTTCAGCAATCATTACCCAAGGATTTGAGTGTAAGAAAATACCACCATTTTCCTTGGCTCCTGGTGGATAAGTTGATACACCACCTTTGACTGGGTCATAACCATTATAACCTGGGAAGCTTAACTTGATTCCATTCTTAGTATTTAGGTATTCATAAACTGATTCCAATGCTGTTGACTGACGATCACCGTCAGCAAAACCTGAAATCACAGTCCATGACTGGGCATTGGTATATATCTTACCTTCTGGGTTTACTTTCGAACCGATTTTCTCACCCTGATGGTCAAAATAACGAACGAACCAGTCGCCATCCCAACACGTATCATTAACTGCTTTTTTCATTTTATCATATTTTGCTTGATATGTAAGGACCTGTTCTTGATCACCTAAATAATTAAAGAGAGACATCAGTTCAATTAGGGCCTTACCATATAAGTTTGCGTTAAAGATAGACTCTGCACCAATCGGCAAGTTAACTGTATCATTCCAGTCAGCAAAACCAAGGTATGGCAAGCCATGTTGGCCTGTTTGACTTTCTGTAAATTCAATTGCCTTTTTCATATGATTAAGGATTGTGTCACTATTAAGCGGTTGACCATCATGATCTTTTTCATAATATGGCACTTCTTCACTTAAGAAATCAATATTTCCCGTCTCTTTAACATAGGCACAAATTGTCTGGATAATCCATAAGTGGTCATCACCATAGTAGTCATGACGATCTTCCATCTCTGCAGAGTCACCATTAGTAGCTTCCATAGTAAGTGGGAAGAACTGGTGCATAGCAGAACCATTACTTCTTTGAGTAGATAGTAGCTTCTTCATCATATCCGTCGTTTCTTCTGGACATAGACCCATAACACCAATCAAGTCTTGAGACGTATCTCTAAATCCTATCCCCCTAGCACCTAATCCTAGTTGATAAAGAGATAAGAACCTAGACCAGTTCTTTGTAGCAAGACACTGTTTAGGGTTATGGATATTAATTAACGTATTGGTATCTTCATCTGGTGTTGTCACTTGATATTTGCTGAAATAGCCTTTAAAGCTTTCAGCCAGATCAACAAATGCTTGATCCACTTCACTTGTGATTCTGAATCTAGCCATTTGTTTTAATTCATCTTCAAGTTCTGAATATTGACCAAGTTGTGTTATAACACGTACTGACTCACCTTTTGCGACCGCTCCCATTTTATGTAAAGCAGCAGCGATGTTATCTTCTCTTAAGGCAACATAATTATCCAAACTTTCATTTTGAAGAGATAGTGGGTTGATATATGTACCATAACCATTGTCTCCAAGGAAGTTTCGACGATCTGTTTCAAAGGAATCAATGGCTCTGTTTGATGTAAAATAGTTCACTTCTTCATCCTTTTTCATGAAGGCAAATTGCTTCAAAACTGTAAAACCATCTTCCGTTTTTAGTAGTTCAGATTGCATGGTCTGTGGTACCCAGTCTGCATTGTTAAATTGCTTCATTGCATCAAAGTGGGTGTACTCAACAAGTGGAATAATATCAAGTTCAACTGTCTCATCTCGTAAATTGGTTACCTTAATATCTCTTATCTCAACTTGGGCATCTACAGGAATGAATATTTTAACTTCTGTTTCGATCCCGTCGATAACTGATTTAATGATATTATACCCATTACCTACCCTACACTTATAACTTTCATAAGGGGTTAGTGTTGGTGTAAAGAATGGTGATATAATTTCATAGCCATTTTCTTTTCTAATACGTAGATACAGTGTTTCACCTTTAAACTCTGATGACGGTAATTGGGGAATGTACTTAACAATTCTATTTAGTGCAGGGTCACCTTTACAAATTAATGAACCTCCTGTGTGGTCTATAAAACCACCAAAATCCAAACCACCAACATAGTTAATCCACTTCACTGGTGTTTTGGGGTTTGTTACAACATATTCCATTTGCTCATTATCAAAATATCCGTAATTCATCTTAGCTCCTTTCAACATCCTATCGTTTCTTGTTGATATTGGAAAGAGACGCCATAAGCGCCTCTTTCCATAATCTAGGGAGGTTTGTTATCCTAAAATAACATTAATAGCACATTCACTTGTACCTTCTGGAGCTAATACTACATTACCTTCAACAGCTTTGCCATCGATTGTAACGCTCTTAACGCCTTTTGATACATGGTCAGGATTGCTGATTGTGACATTGTAAGTAACGCCACGGAATTTTCTAACAACTGAGTAACCATCCCATGATGTTGGGATACATGGATCAATCATCAAACCATCGTAATGTGGTTTAACACCTAAGATCCATTGGGTGATTGTTATAAAGTTCCAAGATGCCGTACCCGTTAACCATGAGTTCTTAGCCTCACCATGGCGTTTTGCATCTTTACCTGCAATCATTTGAGCGTAAATATAAGGTTCTGTTCTATGTACTTCTGAAATATCCTCAAGGTAAGCTGGACATATTTTCTTATAGATCTCAAAAGCTCTATCGCCACGTCCTACTGTCGCTTCAGCACATGCAACCCATGGGTTGTTATGGCAGAAGATACCAGCATTCTCCTTATACCCAGGTGGGTATGAAGAAATCTCACCAAGATTAAGCATATATTTTGTATAGGCTGGGTTATTAAGCACCATGCCGTATGGCGTATCTAGATACTTCTGAGCTGAATCTAATGCTTTGATCGCACGATCATCATCTGTACCAATCTCACCCATAACACACATACCTTGTGGCTCAATGAAGATTTTACCTTCCTCACATTCGTTAGAACCAACTTTATCACCTTGATGGTCATAAGCTCTTAAGAACCATTCACCGTCATAACCATGTTCAAGAACGGTTTCTTTCATCTTCTTAACTGCCGCTTCAGCCTTACTTGCTTCTTCTTCAAGACCATGACGACGACACATTTGTGCAAAATCAGGTCCGATGAAAGTAAACATACCTGCAATGAAGACAGATTCAGCTGTTAAACCATCAGCATTATTTTCAGCTGTTTGATAGGATTCTCCAGGTGTCTCTGAATAACAGTTTAAGTTTAGACAATCGTTCCAGTCAGCTCTACCAATAAGTGGTAAGCCATGTGGGCCAATATTGTTTGTTACATGGTAGAATGAGCGAATCATATGTTCCATCATGGTTTCAGCTAATTCTTCTTTATTCTCAAAAGGCACCATTTCATCAAGAATAGAATAATCTCCTGTTTCCTTGATATATGTAGCAACAGCTAAAACAATCCATAATGGATCATCGTTAAAGCCACCACCTAGATCATGATTACCTTTTTTAGTTAATGGTTGATATTGGTGATAAGCACCACCATCTTCTAGTTGCGTTGCAGCAAGGTCAATCAGTCTTTCACGAGCTCTCTCTGGCAATTGGTGTACAAAACCTAAGATGTCCTGACTTGAATCTCTAAAGCCCATACCTCGTCCAACACCTGATTCAAAGTAAGAGGCACTTCTTGAAAGGTTAAATGTGACCATACACTGGTAAGCATTCCAGATGTTGACCATTCTGTTTAATTCAACTTCTTTAGAATCTAGAACGTAATTTGATAATAGATCTGTCCAATATGCCGCTAATTCTTCAAGGGCAACATCCACTTGTTCAGATGTCTTATAAGCATCCATCATTTCAACTGCTTTAGTTTTATTAATCACATTTGGTGCTTCCCATTTGTCATCTACTGGGTTCTCAACATAACCAAGGATAAAGACTAAGTCTTTGCTAGCCCCTGCTTCTAATGTAATTTCTAAGCCATGTGATGCAATTGGAGACCAACCATTAGCAACTGTATTCTTAGACGCCCCAGCCAATACAACATCTGGGTTTGAAACATCATTGTATAAACCAATGAAAGATTCACGATCTGTATCAAAACCTTTAACAGGTTCATTTACTGAATAGAAAGCATAGTGATTTCTTCTTTCACGGTATTCTGTCTTATGGTAAATCGTGCTTCCAATCACTTCAACTTCACCTGTGTTAAAGTTACGTTGGAAGTTTGTCATATCATCATAAGCATCCCAAAGATTAAATTCTAAGTATGAAAATAACTGAACTGTTTTGGTCTGATCTGAATCATTGGTCAAGCTAACTCTGTGAACCTCACCATTATAATTAAGAGGTACAAAAGAAGTCTGTTTTGCTTTTAGGTTGTTTTTATGACTTTCTATCGTTGAATATCCAAGTCCATGACGACATTCATAAAAATCCAAGTCAGTTTGCATAGGTCTATACCCTACAGACCAAGTAGTATCTTGATCTTTAACATAGAAGTAACGTCCTTCATTATCAACCGGTACATTATTGTAACGGTATCTTGTGATTCTTCTTAGTCTGGCATCTTTATAAAAAGCATAACCACCAGAAGTGTTTGAGAATAGTGAGAAAAAGTTCTCATTCCCAAGATAGTTGATCCAAGGGTATGGTGTTTTAGGTGTGGAAATCACATACTCCTTGTTCTGATCATCAAAATATCCAAATTTCATATGTCCTCCTTGCATGAACGCGCGTTCAAGCTCGTTCAAAAAAAAATTAACAACATCCTACAGTTGTTTGTATATTGACACCAACCCACATTAGGTTGATGTTATCCTAAACACTGGTAGTCATCCTACAAACTACCAGTGATGGTTAACACGATTCACGTTCTATTATATTTACACTAAATTCATAGACCTGTTTGATTGTGGCTTCTGGGCTGTTTAGTCTATGATCTAATAATTCAATGGCTTGTTTAGCCATATCATAGAATTTGGGTTCTAGTGTCGTTAGAGATGGGCTCACCTGCTCCGACATATGTACATTATCAAACCCCATGATTGAAACATCTTCTGGAACCCTTATACCTTCTTCTTGTAAGGCTTTCATAGCTTCTACAGCCATATAGTCATTGGAACTAATAAAGGCATCTGGTAAATCCCCTTTAGCTATCGCCTTCTTCATTTCTTTGTAAGCAATCGATGCTGAGAACTCTCCTTCAATATGATAAGAAGGATCCAAATCAATACCATGTTTTCTCATTGCTTCAATGAAACCTTCATAACGTACCCTAGCCGACCGGGTTAACATATTACCCTTGATGAAACCAATTCTCTTATGTCCATTTTCCTTTAAGTACTTAACCGCTTTGTCCATACCACGACTATCTAAAGAGTTCACAATAGAAATCTGTTGATGGTCATAATTTTGCTCCTTAATACTTTTCAAATCATAGTCAAAAATAATCATTGGTGACTTGATGTTATCTAAATGAATCTTTGATAAGGTATCATCTTGCGTACCTATTAGAACACCACCATCAATTCTCTTCTCCAAAAAGGCTTGATTAACTTTCTCATAATCTGCTTCATCACTAATAGTATTAACTAAAACATAGTAATCCATCCCATTGGCAATATCAACCAAGTAATTTAAGTAAGATGAGAAATAATCATTTCTAGCTATACGACTGTTTTGGAAAGTTTCGCCTGTAACCACAAAAAACAAGCCAATGGTATTACTTTTCTTCCCCGCTAAGGTTCTGGCAAAAGTATTTGGCATGTAATTATATTCTTTTACAATCTTCATGACCTTTTGGCGGGTAGCCTCAGGTACATTCGGATAATTATTTATAACACGAGACACGGTACTTCTTGACACCCCTGCCAAGCGTGCAATATCTTCACTCTTCATGTACGCCTCTCCCTAAAAGTACAGTTTAATGTGCTTTTCTAGCCAACTACAATCCTATAGTAATTATTATGCAGTGTCAATGAGTAGATTCTAGATAAAATCCTTTAAAAATCATTAGTAAAAATATTCAAAAAGAAAATTGTGAACACGCGTTTATTGTACCGAAAAACTGTGTCATTGTCAATACTTTTGTGAGACATGTATACATTTTGTCACTATAGTATAGATATCACTGACTAATTTGTTAGTTATGACGAACAGGAAGATTTCCAATAGATAAGGAGACCTTTATGGCCTCCTTAGTATCCATCTTATTCAATTAAATCATTCACAATCTTGTAGCTATGATCATTATATATGATGTTCCTCAAGATCATCTCTAAAGCCTTCTGTGATAGCTTTGAAATCTTTTACTTTATTACTTAAATCATAAATCTGCTCTGTATAGGTGGTAACATTTGAACTAACTTGCTGAGCAGATGCTGCATTTTCTTCTGCTATTGCTGCAAGTGACTCCATATTTGTGAAAACTTTTGATATTGCTTCTGTTTCGCTTTCAAGCCTTTGTGATGTCACTACCATTTTATTGGCTACTTCTTGAATGGTTTTCTTCGCTTCACTAGATTCATCTACTGCTGAAGCAAGTTTTTCATTCTCACTTTCAAGAACTGAATATTGATCATCAACATCCCCTACCATTGACTCTATCTCTACAACAAACTCATTTAAACTGGAATTGATTTTCTCAACAGCATCATTGGTTTCTTCAGATAGTTTTCTAACTTCATCTGCAACAACTGCAAATCCTTTACCTGCTTCACCTGCTCTAGCCGCCTCAATAGATGCATTTAAGGCTAACAGATTTGTTTGCTGAGAAATTGCTGATACAAGGGAAACAATGTTTGTAATGCTTTGAGCACTATCTTTAAGTTTAATGCCATTTTCTTTTACTTTGGCAAAACTCATAAGGACTTCATTAATTTCATTAGCTGTTTTATCAACATTCTCAAAACTATCTTCAATCTTACTAACGGATAGTTCAAGTTCATCTTTATTGGCATTTTCTTCTTTGGCAATGACTTTCACTTGACCGATATTTTCATTAAGAAGATAGATGGAATTTTCTGTTTCCTCTGCTTGATTGGTCGCAGCAAAAGCTAACTGCTCAACAACATCACCAATTTCATCAGAAGTGTATGTCATTTCACCTGCAATACTTTCAAGATGAGTACTGAAGGTCATCATCTCATCAACGATACCATTAAAGCCTTGGAAGTCTGATTTAAGGCCATCTTTAAAAGCACCAACCTGTCTAAAAATCTCACTGTAATGGTCTTTAGTAGAAACAACATACTTCTTAGAATAAACCTTCTGTTGAAGGTCGTTTATATTACGTAGTAATAGCTTTAGGGGTCTGTTCATAAGGGCTGATGCAAAACCTGATGATATACCCGAAATAACCGTCGCAAGAATCGCTTCATCAAGATGTAAGGAATCAGGTACAAAGAGCGCCATTGCTATCGTCACCACACCTACTGCTAATGTTGTAGCAAGGGCCGTCTTAATGGGAATACTTCGAAATAAGCCAAATACTGAGAAGAAACGGTTAATGTGGTACTTGTGTACTTCTTCAATTTTATAAGAAAAAGTAATCTCAACCACCATCTCTCCATCGGCTTTGCTTATAAGGTCAACTTTATAATCTTCCTTATAGTGATCTCTAACACCATCAAGCAAACCAAGGAAATAGTCAAACATATTTCTTTTGGATCTATATGTCATTCTTGCCTTATAATCGGTTAATAATTCCATATCAAGGATAGGAGGTTTAGCATTATCTATTCTTTTCATGACAATTTTGTGTAAATCATTCATGGAACTTAAAAAGGCAAAAGCATGTTCACGTCTGAAGAAACCAGGATAATCCGCTGTGAATGTAGCAATATTATCTTGACCTATCTTTCTCCAAACAACCGCCAAGTCTTCACCGGAGTTATTTGCTACATTTTGAAATATCTCTACAACCTGTGCTTCATCCACATTTTCAAGGGGAGAATAGGAAATATTACTTGCTAATTGAGCCTTTTCAAGGGCTGTATTAACCACATCATCACCATATAACTTCCTACAAGTTTTTAACCAGGTAGATACAACTGTTCCTTTCATATGAACACCTCATTCTATTTATTTAATCTACCTCCAATTTTATCAGATATCGAGGTTAGCCTCAAGTACTAATAACCTTTCTCAATTACCTATTGCTATTTTTAATAGCCAGGTTTACTATAGAGATAGAAAGGTGTGATTGATATGAATAAAATTATTTTTGCAGGAGGATGTTTCTGGGGCGTCGAAGCATACTTCAAACTTATAGATGGTGTCACTGTAACAAAAGTAGGCTACGCCAACGGCTACAAAGACCACCCTACCTATGAGGAAGTATGTAAACATGCAACTGGTCATGCTGAAGCCTGCTATTTAGAATATGATGATTCTAGGCTTAGTTTAGGTCAGCTCATTGATTATTTTTGGAAGATTGTTGACCCAACGGTTATGAACCGCCAAGGAAACGATATTGGTGATCAGTATAGGACAGGTATCTACTACTATGATGAGGATGATTTGAAGATTATAGAAGATGCAGTTAAGAAAGAACAACTTAAATATCACAAAACAATTGTGACACAGGTTGAGAAAGTGACTCGTTTCTGGGACGCAGAAACATATCACCAAGACTACCTTGATAAGAATCCAGGTGGTTATTGTCATATACCAATTGCAAAATTTAAGAAAGAATTTGGCAAATAAATATCTGAGCAACAAAAAGGGATGTTCATCTTATGTGAACATCCCTTACTTATTGTTATATTATACTTCAACTGGTGTGTTGTCTTTAATCTTAAACATGATAATACCAGGTGCGATAATTGCAAATATAATTGTAAGAATTAAATATAAGACTGCATTTTCAGGAGCGTACATCTTATATAACTTAAGAATAACTAAGATATTAAGAACAAATACAGCCAAACTAATCAACCAACCAATTAAAGGTATAGCACTTAATACAATTGATGCTGCAGCTGCAATTAGTAAAATCATTTCAGCCTTCTCATACTTCTTATCAGCAAATTCGATTGTTCTAACTATTTTACCAAGAATCCATAAGTTACCGATTGGAATCCATGCTAACCAAGGGTTCTCAATTCCTTGATTTGTAGCCATAGTCATAAGTCCTAATGAAATAAGAACATAATTAACCAGACCAATTAACATAAATATTACACCCACACCTGCGAAGGCCGCAAAAATACCCACAAAAGCTTCATCATACATAATAAATTTCTCCCTTTTACTTTGAAGTGTGAACAAAAGTGATTTTTTGTTCATCTATAAATTATTCTAGATATTTATAAGGCATTTGTCAATATGTTCAGTACAAATCGTTAAATATCTGACACAATAATTACTTTATCATTCTTACGAGTGCTTCAAACTGATTGCCTCTATCCTCAAAATTCTTAAAGAAACCATAAGAAGCTGCTGCTGGTGAAAGTAAACATGCCATTTCTGCATCGGTTTCATCGGCTGCAATAGTAACGGCTTCTTCCATCGTATCAACCAAGAAACATCGTCTCTGATCAAGGAGTTGTTTATAGATTTTGTGGCCTGAATCAGGCAGTAGAATTAATTTGAGTTCAGGATGCTCATTTAGGAAAACTACTAGAGCTTCATAATTAATACCTCTATCCATACCTCCAAGTATAATTGTATCCACATTGGCAATTGCCTTATAAGCCGCTATGGTCGCTAAGGGAATGGTCGATATGGAATCATTGTAATATGAAACACCATTCACTTTACGCACAAATGATAATCTATGAGGTAATCCTTTAAATTTACTAATAGCGTCAAGAATAATATGTTTATCTTTATAGCCAAGATACATGGCAATATATACTGCAACTGCCATGTTTACTAGATTATGTTCACCTAATAAAATTCTTTCCATATCACAAGGTATGTGCAACGCTTCTTGCCCTAATGTGACACAAATTTGATTATTAAGTTTTTGTACACCTTCATTATTAGCAGGGCTGAGTATATAAGCTTTCTTACCGCTAAAATTTTGTGTTATATCTTGAAGATTAGACTCTAGTTGACCACAGATGAATAAATCATTCTCTAATTGATAAGCGCTCACGTTAAGCTTAGCTAATCCATAATGCTCATAAGAATGATAATGATCTAAATGCTCTTCAAATAGATTCAAGACAACACCAATACTAGGCGACTCATGAGCTGTCTCCAATTGATGTGATGACATTTCATATACGTAATAGTCCACTTCATCTCCACCGACATAGTCAAAAGCAGGTTTTCCAATATTTCCAACTAGCTCTGCTTTAACCTCAAACTTCTTTAAAAGTTCATATAGGAAAGTACTTGTCATACTTTTCCCTTTGGTGCCGGTTATACCAATAACCTTCTCTCTATATGCCCTGACAAATTCATTTGTTTGTGAAGTAAGACATTCTCTTGGTATATGGCTCTCAATTTGCTTATAGGGAATCCCAGGACTCTTAAAGACATAGTCAACATCCGAATCAATATTAAGATAATCCTCACGACTATATACAAAAGCATTCAGTTGATCTTCCTCTAAATAACTTTCTACATAGTCCGGACTCTGATCCATCACTTGAATCTCACACCAACTTACATGTTGTTTTAAAAATTTAAAGGTTGACTTACCTTCAACACCAAAACCTAGTAGAACTATTTTTTTGTTTTCAAACTTACTAATCCACTCTAGATTCATCTCTAACCCTCAAGTAATGTTTTGTAGTTCTCTGGTAACATGTTAGGTGTTTCATCCATAATCAAAGCTTCGATGGCATCTAAGTTGACATGATCCAGAAATAGCTTAGCTAATGAAGGTAACTCAATATTTTGATTAATGAATGATTCTATTATTTGCTTCATTGACCATCTTACTTCATCAATGGTACCAACACATTCAAAAGGTTTTACATCTCTAACACCAATAAGTTCTAGGAATATTTCTGACAGGGACTCATCTTCCAACATATTTTTACCAAATATTTTGAATAGGGCTTCATCTGTCATATAAGGACCTAAGATGATGTTGACAAAAAGACACTTGGAACATAGGCCACACCAAACATTCTCTTTTTTACCCCTATTACAACTTCTAAATACAACGTGATACTTGTCATACTTAGCGAATCTTTCAGCAATCTCAACCTCATATAAAGGTCTAAGCAAACTGAAATAATCAATATTCTTAACTAAGTACTTGTGTACATATGTATTAAAGTCTGCTTCAAACTCATAACTCTTAGAATACTGATGGTTGAAGCTTTCACCAATGACAGTTGATTCATTAGCGCTACGTTCATTTGACAATGGAATGTAAGCTTTACCTAGCAAAGCAGCACCTAACAATGAGATGAAGCCTAAAATCGCTGAAAATGGTACATGACCATTTAAGTAACCTTCACTATTCATTGCCATCATATGTTTATCAAAATATCTATTTGCAAGTAGGTATGATTTATAACCAGCTACTTCTATGCAATCAAGTGCTGCAATTGGTGGGCTCATAACAAAACATGTATTATCACTAGCATATTGACTTAGCAGCTCTAAAGTTACCACAGAGTCTTTACCACCACCGACAGGAATTAAGTTGCCATAAGTTTCTATATCTAACATGTCAAAATCATTTGGCATTGTCTCATCATCATAGAAGTGGACAAAGTTGTCTTCTGAAACTTCATCTTTTAGCCCATTCAGGTAAATAAACTCACCTAAACCATGATAAAATAACTTCTGCCACCACTTCTTCTGGTCTGATGTTAAACGACCACAATGGATATGAAATGACCTTGGACAAATAGTTTTATAGTAATTAATACTCTCAACCATACCTATAGTAAAGATAAGGGCGTCCATCTCTTTAATACGGCTGACGTCTAGATCTCCAGCCTCTCCCTTTAGCTTGTAAGAAATACGATGGTTGAAGATATGGTCTTCGCTGAATTCACTTGTAATTTTATATTGGAAGTTGAGCATCAATTGATCTTCTAGCTCTTCGATTTGATAACTTTCGTAGATAAATTTGTCGTATTGACTACTTAGTTCTCTATACTTGTTAAGGCTCATCTAAACCCCTCCTATTTTACATTCCTTATGGACAATAGCCATTGTCTAAAGAATGGGTGTACTCTGAATTATATCAAATTGGAAATGATAAGACAATAGCCCTTGGTCGGGATAAAAAGATTAAAACACATTAACACAGATAAGAGATATGATTTCACGAAAAAATCTCTGATGCGTCGTACTGGTGGTACTGTAAAGAAGCTCTGGAAGCATTATGAATTGAAGCTCACGGGTCAAACTGAATGATGACATCTCAACTTCCACGCAATAAAAAAGTTAGAAAATAAACATTATTCTCTAACTTTTCTTAAGCACCCCTGCTTAAGCGTTATATAGTTGATCTAAAGTCAACTTATGTAGGACCCCCCGTGTGTTTTCTATCCCCAATAAAAAACTCGTTACAAATACGTCTCACATAGCTACATTGGCAATGCCCGCTCTCAATAGATTCACTGTGAATGTGACACCACACCTCAAACCCTATTGCAATTTGATTAGTTTGTCACTTCAGCCCCTATGGTCAGTCAATTATTTCAAGTCATGTTAACTAGTTCTGCTATTTGTTCTAATGCGTTCTATACCGTTTCCTTTTGTCTGTGATCGGTTATGTTATGCTTAGTTCAATGGTCCCAAGGAGTATTATAACATAGCCTTGTGCGTATTGCACTATTTTTTTATTACACGGGTTGAATTTAAGTAAAATTGCACAAAACCGCTAATAAAGAAGACATTAACCTAGAAAAAAGCAGAAAACCAGTGCCGCAGAAAAATCAAAAATCGCAGAAAGAATCTCACCTTCATACTTTTTCCTTAAACATCAGTACTTATCAAAAAGAGACTGTCTCATCCGAGACAGTCTCTCTAACGATTCAATATTATTTACTTAGCACCATAAATTTCATAATAAGCATCAATGTTGGCTTTCATCTCATCATCTATATGAATGACACCATCAATTGGTCGATTGTGTAAGTAACCTACTACTTCTTCCATTGTAACAATGGCACATGTCTCAAAAGAAAACTCTCTTTTCAGTTCAGTCAGAGCTGATGACTCCCCTTGACCCTTTTCCATACGGTCTACTGAAATAATGAGTCCGATAATATCTACATTAGCCTGAGCCTTAAGAATTGGTACTGTTTCATAAATAGATGTTCCAGCTGTTGTTACATCTTCTATGATCAGTACTTTATCACCATCTTTTAACTTACTTCCGAGAAGTATGCCTGTATCACCGTGGTCTTTTACTTCTTTACGGTTAGAACAGAATGCAACGTTAGCACCATAGGATTGTGATAGAGAGATTGACGTTGTTACACTTAATGGGATACCTTTATAGGCTGGCCCAAATAGAATCTGAAAATCTGTCCCAAACTGATCTTTAATGGCCTTTGCATAATAATCCCCAAGTAAATTCAGTTGTCTTCCAGTTCTGTAATTACCGGCATTAATGAAGAAGGGTGTTTTTCTACCACTTTTTGTTGTAAAATCCCCAAATGTTAGAACCTCACTGTCCACCATAAATTCGATAAAATCTTTCTTGTATTGATCCATTTTTTCTTCCCTTCGTGAGTCCATCAAATCTTTGACTCTTCTGTTAGCTATTTAACAATGCCAACAATATCATTTATATTTTCTATCCCCTTATTTTGCATGAAAAGGGTCATTTCGTCAAGTATTTTCATGGTCGCATTTGGGTTTAATAGGTTAGCTGTCCCGACGGCTATGGCATTTGCCCCGGCCATCATAAATTCAATAGCATCTTCACCAGTCATAATACCACCCATTCCTATAATTGGTAAGTCTGTAACACCTGCAACCTGATAGACCATTCTAACTGCAACTGGCTTAATTGCCGGCCCAGATAAACCACCTTGTTTGGTTGATAAAATGAATTTCTGCTTATGAATATCAATTCTTGTACCTATAAGCGTGTTAATTAGGGAAATGGCATCTGCACCTCCTGCCTCAACGGCTCTGGCTATTTCAGTGATATCCGTAACATTTGGACTAAGTTTAACAATCAAAGGTTGTCCGGCAACCTTCTTAACGGCTTCAGTTACTTTCATGGCCATACTAGGATCAATCCCAAAAGCAACGCCACCCTCTTTTACATTAGGACATGAAATATTCAGCTCAAGTAAGTCCACATCTTCATGGGCTAAACGTTCTGCAACTTCTACATATTCATCAATGGTTCTTCCTGCTAAGTTAACTGCAATCTTAGTGTCATATTGTCTTAGAAAAGGAATATCTTCTTTACAGAAAACATCTATACCTGGATTCTGAAGGCCAACAGCGTTAATCATTCCGCCATAAGTTTCAACAATCCTTGGAGCCGGATTCCCCAACCATTCTTTGTTGGCTACACCTTTAACAACAACACAGCCAATTTTGTTAATATCCACATAAGGAGCAAAATCTTTTCCTGATCCAAAAGTCCCTGATGCTGTCATTATTGGGTTTTTAAGTTCTACACCTGCAATATTTACTTTAGTATTCATTAGATGATCACCTCGTCGCTCTTAAATATTGGTCCGTCTTTACAAACTTTTTTGTATGTATAACCTACTTCTGTATCAGCTTTCACTTTTGTCACACATCCAACGCAACCGCCAAAGCCGCAACCCATTCTCTCTTCTAGAGATAGCTGAGCGTCAAGGTCATGTTTACTTACGTAAGCTTGTAAACCTCTTAGCATAGGTGTTGGTCCACAAGCATACAATCTACCTGTCAGACCTTTTTCTTCCATCAAGGCAACAACATGTCCCTTAAATCCTACTGAACCATCGTCTGTAGTCACATAGACATCCCCATATTGTTTGAATCTTTCTACTAAATAAGGTTCAGTTCTGAAACCGACAACAATTGTTTTTTTACCCTTTAATTGTTTACATAGTTCTACGAGTGGTGGTGTTCCAACGCCACCACCTACAATCAGATGGTCATCCCCTTGGTAGCTTATATCAAATCCATTACCAAAGGGACCCATAACTTCTATCATTTCACCACTTTTATAGGTGGCAAATTCTTTGGTTCCATCTCCTAGTATTGCATAGACTAGATGAAGTCTACCTTTGTTCAGATCAATCTCACATATGGATATAGGTCTTGGCAGTAATCTACCTTCATGACGACAATAGAGATTAATGAACTGTCCAACCTTTGCTTCAGAGCTGATCTCTGGGCACTCAATAATCATTTCATAGATGTCTGTTGCTAGACATTCATTGCTGATAATTGGACTAGATAATTTGGTTCTTAACGTAGTTTGACACATAGTGACTCCTTCTAACTTAGTCTGTTCTAGTTGATTAGATTATTTCTGACATGTTATAGACATTCATTGTCTCTTCATTCATTTTTGCACAGATAATATCCAGCATACCTTGAGCTGTATCAAGTGATGTAAGTACTGGTACAGAAGCCTCAATGGCTGCTCTTCTTATTCTAAATCCATCTCTTGATACATTATTGGCTTTTGTTGGTGTGTTAATGACTATATCAATCATACCACTGCGAATCAAGTCTAGGATATTTGGCACACCTTCACTGATCTTTTTCACTCGGCCAACTTGGATTCCAGCCGCTTCAAGGACATTGGCGGTTCCATCTGTTGCAACAAATCTATAACCCATATCCATATATTTCTGAGCCATAGGTATGAATTCTTGTTGGTCAAAAGGTTTAATAGAAGCCAGAATTGTACCCTTGTCTTTGATGATACCCATACCTGATCCTACAAATCCTTTATATAAAGCTTCTTCAAAAGATTTACCAACACCTAAAACTTCACCTGTAGATCTCATTTCAGGACCTAATGATACCTCAACATCTGGTAATTTCTGTGTTGAGAACACTGGTACTTTAATAGCCACTGTGTCACCTTCCTTGAAGATGCCTGTACCAAATCCCATGTCAACGAGTTTCTCGCCAAACATACATCTTGTTGCTAAATCAATCATTGGAACACCAGTTACTTTACTAATATATGGAACGGTTCTTGAAGATCTAGGGTTTACTTCGATGATGTATAACTCATCTTCAAACTCTATGTATTGAATATTGATCATCCCAATAACTTTAAGGGCAATTGCCACTTTTTCAGTCTGAACCAAAATCTTTTGCTTAAGTTCTTCGCTGATATTCTGTGGTGGGTAAATGGATATACTATCTCCAGAGTGGACACCTGCGCGCTCAAGATGCTCCATGATACCTGGGATTAGTATAGAGTCACCATCACAAATAGCATCAACTTCAATCTCTTTACCTATGAGGTAGCGGTCAATAAGAACTGGGTTTTTATGGTCTCTATCAAAGGCAGCAACCAAGTAATTCTCAAGTTCTGTTTCGTTATAAGTAATCTCCATCCCTTGTCCACCAAGAACGTAAGATGGTCTTACTAGGACTGGATAGCCAAGAGCTGCAGCTTCTCTAATACCTTCTTCAGTTGACCAAACCGCTTTACCTTTAGGTCTGGCAACATCAAGTTCTTCCATCAAAGCATCAAACTTTTCACGGTCTTCTGCCTCATCTATCTGCTCTGGTTTAGTACCAAGTACAGGTACATTCATTTCACTTAGGAAGTCAGCTAGTTTAATGGCTGTTTGACCACCAAACTGAAGGATCACTCCTTCTGGCTTTTCCTTTTCAATAATGTTCAGAACATCTTCTTCTGTTAGTGGCTCAAAGTATAGTTTATCTGCTGTATCAAAGTCGGTACTAACTGTTTCTGGGTTATTGTTAGCGATAATCGTCTCAACACCCATTTTCTTAAGTGCAAGAATACTATGGACTGAACAGTAATCAAACTCAATACCCTGACCGATTCTAATTGGTCCAGACCCTATAACTAAGACTTTTCTCTTGTCTGAAACTTCAACTTCATCGTACTCATCATACGTTGAGTAGTAATATGGTGACATTGCCTCAAACTCACCACCACAAGTATCAACCATCTTGTACACAGCTTCAATTTGATACGCTTTTCTTAGGTTTAATACTTCTACTGGTTTACACCCTACAAAGTCTGCAATGGCCTTATCTGAGAAACCTTTAACTTTCAACCATTTCATATAATCTCTGTCGATATCACGAATGCTCATATCTCTTAGCTTCTCTTCTGCATCAACAATATTCTTAAATTTGTTAACAAAGAAGATATCCATACCTGTGATTTTACAGATTTTTTCCATTCTGTAACCACGTCTTAACAACTCAGCCACATCAAACAGACGCTCATCATCTGGTACCTGAACACGTCTTTTTAACTCGTCAATGTCTCTTGTTGCAGCCTTTTTATGGTATAAACTATACTGACCAATCTCAAGTGAACGTACCGCTTTAAGGAGGGCAGATTCAAAAGTATTTCCGATGGACATAACCTCACCAGTTGCCATCATCTTAGTACCAAGGGTCTTTTTCGCTCGTCTGAATTTGTCAAAAGGCCATTTTGGTATCTTAATAACACAGTAATCAAGTGTTGGCTCAAAACAGGCTTGAGTTTTCTTAGTTACTGCGTTCTGAATCTCATCTAAGTTATAACCAAGGGCTAGTTTGGCTGATACTTTTGCAATTGGGTAACCTGTTGCTTTAGAAGCTAAGGCTGATGAACGACTTACACGAGGGTTGATCTCTATGATTGCATACTCAAAGCTGTCTGGATGTAGTGCTAATTGTACGTTACAACCACCGATAATTCCTACTTCATTTATGATATCAAGTGATGCCTTTCTGAGCATCTGGTACTCAACATCTGACAAGGTTTGAGAAGGTGCTACAACAATACTATCTCCTGTGTGAACACCTACTGGGTCAATGTTCTCCATGTTACAGACAGTAATGGAGTTACCCGCTCCATCTCTCATAACTTCGTACTCAACTTCTTTCCATCCTTTGATGGATTTTTCAAGTAGTACTTGTCCAACACGTGACAGCTGTAAACCTGATGCAAGAATCTGCTTAAGTTCTTCCCTATCTTCAGCGATACCACCACCAGCGCCACCCATTGTGTAAGCTGGTCTAATAACAACTGGGTAACCAATCGCTGCTGCAAATTCTACCCCATCTTCCATATTGGTAACAATTTTACTTTCTATGACAGGTTGACCAATCTTAATCATTAATTTCTTAAAATCTTCTCGGTCTTCACCTTCTTTGATGGCGTCAATTTGTGTTCCAATAACCTTAACACCGTATTTTTCAAGGATGCCTGTATCATGAAGTTCAACAGATAAGTTTAGGCCTGTTTGACCACCCATACCTGCAATCAAGCTGTCTGGACGCTCTTGTTTAATTACTTTCTCAAGGAAAGGAAGTGTTAATGGTTCAATATAAACTTTATCTGCTACTTCTTTATCTGTCATAATTGTTGCTGGATTACTATTAACAAGGACTGTCTCAATGCCTTCTTCTCTAAGGGCTTGACAGGCTTGCGTCCCAGAATAATCAAATTCTGCTGCTTGTCCTATTACAATTGGTCCTGATCCAATAACCAGTACCTTCTTAATACTCATATCTTTAGGCATATTATTGTCCTTTCATTAAGTCAACAAATTCATCAAAAATTGGGTCTGTGTCATGTGGTCCTGGGCATGCCTCAGGATGGAATTGAATGCTGTAGATTTGATGTTCATGGTGTTTCATTCCTTCTACTGTATAATCATTCAAGTTCAAGTGTGTGACTTCTATGCCTTCAGGTAAACCATCTTCTTTCACCACATATCCGTGATTTTGTGATGTGATCATTACACGACCTGTTTTAAGATCTTTGACTGGATGGTTGGCACCTCTATGTCCAAACTTTAACTTTTCTGTATCACCACCAAGAGCTAAGGCAATTAACTGATGCCCCAAACAGATACCCGTCATTGGCTTTTTACCTATTAATTTCTTAATCTCATCTACGGCTGGCTGAATGTCTTTTGGATCGCCAGGACCATTAGATAAGAATATACCATCTGGATTCACTGCAAGAATATCTTCGGCTTTAGTCATAGCTGGGAAAATTGTTATCTTACATCCGCGATGTTTGAAGGATCTTAAAATGTTGTTCTTTATACCAAAGTCCATGGCTGCAATATGAAGACCTTCACCTTCTATTGTTTTAACTTCAGTTGTTGTCACTTCCTTCACAGCTGTTGTATTATGGAAGCTATCCATTTTGGTCTGGATTTGACTATCTGTCAATTCTCTAACACTGATAATACCTTTCATGGTACCATTATTACGAATGATTTTGGTTAAGGCTCTTGTATCTACACCTTCTATACCAATTATTTTATGGCGTTTTAGATATTCATCTATCTCAAACTCACAACGCCAGTTGTTAGGTGCATCTGATTTCTCTCTAACCACAAAACCTTTTACTTTGACGCCATCTGATTCATGGTCATCTAAGTTAAGACCATAGTTACCTATAAGTGGGTATGTCATAGTTACGATCTGACCGTAGTATGATGGATCCGTTAGAATTTCTTGGTATCCGGTCATACCAGTGTTAAATACAACTTCGCCCACAGTTTCTTTTAAGTATCCAAAAGCTTTACCTTTAAATACGATTCCATTTTCTAAGATTAGTTGTGCATTCATATGTAATCCTTTCACTTGCCTTGAAGGGTAACTTTTCTATAGTACGCTAGTTAGATCAGCTTTCATATCAAGAACTGCCTGTCTTGAAGCTTGTGCAAAATCTTTTTCTGAGAATGTTTTGCTGTAAGTATCTTTTTTATAAGCTGCTATAATGCCTCTGGAGGAGTTAACAATAGCCCCAAGCCCATCTTTATTAAAACAACCTGCTAGATCTGCTGCTGTGGCACCCTGAGCACCGTAACCTGGTACTAGGAAGTAAGTATTTGGCATATGTGCTCTTAGTACTTTTCCTTGTTCTGGATGTGTTGCACCAACAACTGCACCAATTCTTGAGTAACCTGACTCACCTAAGTAATCTGAACCCCATTTTGCAACTAGTTTACCCATGTACTCATATAAGTGTTCATCACCAACCATAATGTCTTGTACTTCACCACTGTTTGGGTTTGAAGTTTTAACAAGGACAAACATTCCTTTGTCATACTTAACACAGTTGCCCATGTATGGATCGATTGAATCAAAACCTAGGTAGGGGTTAAGTGTGATAAAGTCTTCTTTGTAGATCTCGTATTGTTCTTCTTCTACTTGAACTCTACCAATATGACCATCTGAGTAATTCTCCGCTGTTGAAGCGATATCACTTCTTTTTATGTCTCCAATGATCACTAAACCTTTTTCTTTGGCATAAGCAATCGTGTCAATGTAAGCTTGCATACCAACTGCTCCAAATTGCTCATACATTGCAACTTGTGGTTTTACTGCTGGAATGATGTCATAAGTCGCATCAATAATTTCTTTATTAAACGCTAAGAAGGCTTTAGAAGCTCCCTCAGGAGTCTTACCATATGTCTCATATGCTTCTGTTTTAATATGTTCAGGTATAAAATTCAGTCTTGGGTCTAATCCCACCACTGTAGGGTTATTAGTTTCTTTGATTTTTCTGACAAGTGTATCAATCATGATTGACCTCCATAGCGTTGTATTTAATAGTTCCTTTTACAATGGTGTAAAGCACTTTTCCTGTGACTTCTCTACCATCAAAAGGTGTATTTCTGCCTTTAGTTCTAAAGGTTGTTTTATCAATTGTTGTTACTTTCTTAGGGTCGATGATGGTGATATCAGCCATGCCACCTGCTTTTAGTTGCCCCTTATCTATACCCAATACCTTTGCTGGGTTAGCACTCATTTTTGCAATAAGGTTAAGTGGTGATATTTTACCCGTCTCAACCAGTTCAGTCATACTAAGACTTAGAGCCGTTTCAAAGCCTACAATACCATTAGCAGCCTTACTATAGTCACATTCTTTCTCAGCCGCAGCATGAGGTGCATGATCCGTCGAGATACAATCCAGTGTCCCGTCAATCAAACCTTCAATAATTGCTTTTACATCTTTTTTTGTTCTTAGAGGAGGGTTCATTTTGGTATTACTGTTTATGCCGTCCACTAAATCGTCTGTTAGGGTAAAATGATGTGGGCAAACTTCTGCTGTCACTGCTAGGCCTTGTGCCTTGGCTTGTCGAATTAGCTCAACACTTCCTTCAGTACTCACATGACATAGATGAAGTTTTGCCCCTGTTGATTTTGATAGTAAAATATCTCGAGCTGTAATTAAGTCTTCAGCATCGTTATGGATACCTTGAAGGCCAAGTTCTTTTGAACGTTCCCCTTCATTCATACAACCACCTTCTGCTAAGGCATCGTCTTCACAATGAGACATGACTGGTATGTCCAATCTTTTGGCTTCAACCATGGCCGCTTTTAGGATCTTAGCATTTAAGACTGAACGTCCGTCTTCGCTAATTGCTCCAGCACCAGCTTTAATCATACTCTGAATTGGTGCTAAGGTTTCACCCCTTTGCCCAATTGTAATTGCCCCTACTGGGATGACATGTGAAGATCCTTTTTCCTTTGTCTTCTTTAATATGTAGTCCACTATTTTAGGTGAATCTGTAGCAGGTTTGGTATTTGGCATACAGCACACTGTTGTGAAGCCACCAGCTACTGCACTTGCTGTACCAGATTCAATGTCTTCCTTATACTCATACCCTGGTTCTCTCAGGTGTACATGTAAGTCGATAAGACCTGGTACTACCCACATACCATCAGCTTGTATAACTTCAGCCTGGTCATCTTGTAAATCATTGCCAATCTTCTTAATCTTACCACCTAGAACTAAAACATCTTTCACTTCATCGGTGTTGCTCATTGGATCAATCACTCGCCCATTTTTGATTAATAATCTCAATGTATCCTCCTGGTTGTCACTTAATTAACTGCGCCCTATTCTTTTGATTCCTAATTTTTTGCAATAAAAAGACGATAATTGAATGAGCTACTGCTCACCATTTATCGTCGTATATATATCAACGCCTAATTGAGACATGATTGTTAATTGCACAACCGATGTCTCTTGTTTAGATATAGTTTCCCTATTGATTTTTGCATAATAAAAATACGCACCGATGTCTCGCATCATGTTGCCTCCCTTACAAGCCTCTCTGGACTTCCTTAAAGTTAGTATGCGTAATACCATTTGTCTATCAAGTTGTATAGATTTTATCACAGGCACATGAAACTGTCAATTGTTTGGCCCCAATAATTGTTCACAAGAATATGGTGAATATACATTTATTTTTGTTGGTTTTGAAAAAATCTAATAAATAACACGGAGAACGCGGAAGGTACCTTCCGTGTTCTCCGTGTTATATTATCTTTTTTATGGTTCAAACCTAACACCATGAGATTGGTAAATAGGAATCGTAAACATAATGCCTTTTCCAGGTTTCTTCACATCGATGTTCTGACAGGCCTCGATGGCATCCATTAGTTCTTTAACTTCAGTCTCCGTCTGTATGACCAACATAAGGGTCTTATTATAACTTTTATTACTTTGACCACTCATAGTTGTAGACAGCATATTAGAGAATTCCAGGCTATCAAGCACATCAGTTGTACCATAGGTGTCAATAACAGTAAACCTATTATAACCAAGTTCCTTCAGCTTTTTCTTTACTTGTCTATATCTTTTTATATCATTTAGAATGACAAATAATACATAACCTTTATTCATATTTGCCTCCTAGTAGAGTTCATCTTGTTTTTGTTGTTGTTCAAGAAGAATCTTTGAATCACGGCTTATGATATGACGGTTCAATTCCCCACCACGCATATGTGTAACGGGCAACACAAACATAATTCCTTTGTTTGGCTGTTTCATATCACCACCGATAATTTTCTCAATTTCCTCCATAGCCTCTTCAACTTGTTCTTCACGCTCAATCACAGAGAAGACGGTTTTATTACTATGGGTATCACCATCTATAGACTTCATAAAACCGCCAATCATTGGAATCCTATAAATCTCTTTAGATATGGAAGTGGCACCCATACTGTCAATAACAGTAGCCCCTCTTATTCTAAGTTGTTTCATTTTATACAGTACATCCGGCAAAAACTCCGGTTGGTTTAAGACAATAAATAGTACATACATAGTTTATACCCCTTCTGCTCCCTCATAACTTGGCATTATAACTGGTTTCTCTCCTTTAAAAAGAAGTTTCAATAATGGTGGCGTTACAATTGTTGATATAACCACTAGCAAAACTATACTGGTAAAAGTCTCATCACTAATGATACCACTTTTTATACCTTGATTAGCCACAATTAAGGCGACCTCAGCTCGCGCTATCATTCCAATACCTATCTGCATAGCTCTTTTGTTTGTAAATCCTGATAGTTTAGCACCTACACCACAACCTATAACTTTTGCTAGAACAGCAATTGTTACTAAGGTAATTGCATAACCTATGAACCCAAAGATCCGCTCATCAATCTGAACATTAAGCCCTATACTTACAAAGAAGATTGGTGTAAATAGAGTATACGCCATGGACTGTACTTTGTCTACAACTCTATGTCGATATGGGGTAGCTGCAAAAATGACACCGGCAGCATAAGCACCAGTGATAGCAGCAACATTAAACATTTCAGCTGCAAATGCTAGCAGTAAACATGTAATTACAGCTATAGACAAGATTCGGTCTCTCCATACCGTCCCCTGTGCAACCTTGGTAATCAGCTTAGCACCGAAGTAACCAAACACTAACAATACAACCATGAATATGGCAATTCTCATTAATAAAGCAAATATATCCGTACTACCTGAAGGTGATACCATACCTGAAACAATGGCCAATAAAATGATACCAAAGACATCATCAATAATAGCCCCACCTAGGATTGAAATACCTTGTCTACTTCCAAGTTGTCTAAGCTCTCTAAGCACAGAGACTGATATGCTGACCGATGTGGCCGTCAAGATGGTACCTACAAATATGGCACTCATAAATTGATCGTGACTAGAATCACCGGGCAAGTATTTCGTAAAGAATATCAGAGGTACTAGGGTTCCTAGTACAAGTGGCATAACAACACCACCAACGGCAATCATTGATGCCCCTTTACCCGACTTCTTAAGTTCTTTAAGGTCTGTTTCTAGCCCTGCTAAAAACATTAAGAAGACAACCCCTATTTGAGACATAATGTGAATCAACTCATCTTCTCCATGTAAAAAATCAAACACCGTTGGTCCTATAACTATGCCAACTAAAATCTGTCCAAGTACTGGTGGCATTTTTATTAATTTAGCAAGCCATCCACCAAAGGCTGCTGCTGCAAGAATTAAAGCCAATTCTACTAAAAAGTAATATTCCTCAGCATGATGTAACATTTCTCTAAAATCCATGTCTATTCCTCCGTCTTTCAGTGGGTGCCCTAAATTACCCACATCTATAAGGATACGCTCATTTTTTTCACCTTACAACTGTGAAAACAGAGATAAATTTTGGGCTCATTAAAATTATTTTGTTAAGTTGTCACAAAACTTAGTTAATTTTTAGACAATATAATCATCACATGTTCACGTATGCATATATGATGATTACACTAAAAAAGGTTGCCTCTATGAGACAACCTTTGATTCTATTCCATATTTTTTAGTCTTTCAGCTTGATCTGCTGTTGTTAAACTTTCTATGATTTCTTCAATCTCACCATTCATGATAGAATCAAGTTTATGAAGGGTTAACTTAATTCTATGATCTGTAACCCTCCCTTGTGGGAAGTTGTAAGTTCTAATCTTCTCACTTCTATCGCCAGTTCCTACCTGACTCTTACGCGTTTCAGCTTGCTCATCTTGTTGCTTCTTAAGCTCTATTTCATATAGTCTAGACTTGAGTACTTGTAACGCCTTATCTTTATTCTTAAGCTGAGATTTACCATCCTGACAGGAAACAACTATCCCCGTTGGAAGGTGCGTCACCCTTACAGCAGAGTCCGTTGTATTAACTGACTGTCCACCGTTACCAGAAGACCTAAATACATCGATACGAAGCTCATTCATATCAAGCTCTACCTCAACATCTTCTACTTCTGGCATCATTGCAACGGTTACAGTTGATGTATGAATACGTCCACCTGATTCTGTTGCTGGTATTCTTTGCACACGGTGTGTACCACTTTCATATTTAAGTTTTGAATAAGCTCCAGATCCTTGAATTTCAAAAACAACCTCTTTGAAACCACCAATACCATTTTCATTTAAAGATACGATTTGTGATTTCCAACGTTTACCATCTGCATAATGGGAATACATTCTGTATAACTCAGCAGCAAATAATGCGGCTTCGTCTCCACCCGCCCCAGCTCTAATTTCAACAAATACATTTTTGTCATCATTAGGGTCTTTAGGGATCAGAAGAACCTTAAGATCTTCTTCTATGACTGCTAGATTTGCTCTACTTTCATTTAGCTCCTCTTTGGCCATCTCACGCATTTCTTCATCTGATTCCTCATCAAGTATCATCAGACTGTCCTCAATATTCTCTTTAGTTGCTCTATACAATTTATATTTTTCTATAATTGGCGTTAAATCCGAGTGTTCCTTCATTAATTTTCGCCATCTGTCCTGGTTTGCTATGACTTCTGAATCACTGATTAACAATGATATATCTTCAAATCTAGCCACTAAACCATCTAAACGATCAAACATTTTATCACCTCATATTTTATTCTAAGACTGACCCATTACAATACGATCTTTTCCAGATAAATCCTTAAACAGTCTAACACTCCTGTATCCAGCATCTAATAACAAGTCTTGAACTTGGTCACCTTGATTATAGCCTATTTCAAATAGCAAATAACCATTTTCATTCAAGTACTCTAATCCATCTTTAACAATCTGTCTGTAAAAATCTAAACCATCCTCACCACCAGATAAGGCCATCATAGGCTCAGCCATACGGACTTCCTCATCTAACTTAAGTACCATCTTGGACTCAATATATGGTGGGTTTGAAATAATCATATCAACTTTAATATCTCCAAGTTCTCGAAAAAGGTCACTTTTAATGATGGTTGCCCTATCTACAAGATCTAGGTTCATGATATTCTCAGTTGTCTGTCTGATTGCATCATCTGATAGATCAATCAAATATCCTTTTGTCTCTGGTATTTCTTTCAGAATTGTTCCACCTATACAGCCACTGCCACAACACATATCTATAAAACTATTGAAATTGTGTTTTTTAAACAGCCCAATTGCACGTTCAACCAATTCCTCTGTTTCAAATCTTGGGATCAGTACATGTTGGTTAACATTAAATATATGCCCATAAAACTCAGTATTACCAATAATATATTGAACAGGCTCTCCAGAAAGACGTCTCTGAAATAGTATTTCAAAGCTCTCACATAAATCCTTCTCAATAACCTTTTCTCTGTTCAACATTAGTTCAGTTCTAGAGCAGGATAAGACATGACATAAAAGCCAAATCACATCTGACAAATAGTCAGCTTTACCCTTTTTAATTAATCGATGCTCAGCATCCACTAATAAATCGCTAATCTTCTGCTGCTTCATCTTCGTCAAGATTCCATTCATCTTCTTTAAGTACTGCCATAAAAGCTTTAATTGCAATCTCAGCCTGTTGGTCATCAGGTTCACTTGTTGTTATTCTCTGAAGTGCCATACCTGGTGCTGCAAATATGCTAACAAAGCCGTTGTCATACTTACCAAATAATCTAAGCAGCTCATAAGAGATTCCTGCTATAAACGGCAATGTGATCAGACGAACACCAATACGCATCCAATAGGTCTGTACATCAATGATTGTAAGTACGATTATACTGACTGCAACCACAATAAAGATGAAGTTAGTTCCACATCTTTTGTGAAATCTTGAACTTTTCATTACATTCTCTACTGTAACTTCTTCACCGCTTTCATAACAGTTAATAGTTTTATGTTCTGCGCCGTGATATTGAAATACACGCTGAATATCCTTCATTTTTGATATCCCTAAGATATAAACAAGTAGAATGACAACTCTAATCAAACCATCTGTTAAATTCATCCATCTACCTTCTGGTAAATAAGGACCAATAAATTGTGAAATTGTTGCTGGCAGAATAAAAAACAAACCAACAGATAACAACAGGGCTAATACAATTGATATACCAATGATGATATCGTTCATTTTATCGCCAAATTTCTTCTCTAAAAACTGGTCAAACTTCGAAGGTTCTGAATCCTCTCCTTCAACTTCAAAAAAATCTGCTGAGAAAGTTAAAATCTTCATACCCATGACCATTGATTCTAAAAATACCAGACCACCTCTAAGGACAGGTATATTGAGTATTTTGAATCGCTTTGTTAAACTCTTATATTCTCTTTTATCAAGAACTATTTCTTTATCCGGTGTCCTAACTGCTGTTGCATATTTTTCATCGTTACGCATCATAACGCCTTCGATTACAGCTTGGCCACCAATACTTGGTTTATCACTCATTTTAATCACTTCCAATTAGTTTATTCCCTTACCTTCAAGCCACTCATCATAGCTCTAACTAGTATATCATAATCAGATTACCATTACTATAGGGATTGTTTACAAACAAAAAGAGCCTTTATTTCAGGCTCTATAAGATCAATATTATGCATCTTTGTTTTGTCTATACTTACGATTGAATTTATCAATACGTCCACGTGCTTGAATTGCTTTTTGTTGTCCTGTGTAGAAAGGATGACATTTTGAACAGATTTCTACGTGGATTGACTCATTCGTAGTTCCAGTTGTGAATTCATTACCACAGTTACACTTAACTGTTGCTTGATTATATTCTGGATGAATGCCTTGCTTCATTCGTTTCACCTCTTTCGCCCGTCTCCATACTATATCCCGACATAGCATATCGAGCATTACTTGTTTGTTGTTAAACATAAACAGCTGTTAAATTATAGCATAATCTATGATAGGTTGCAATACAATTTTCAAGTAATTTACTAGTAGTTTGACAAAATATTATTGGATAGTTTATCAATATATTCAGCGTTGGTCTTTGTGTCCATGAATACTTTGAGCATTGAATCAATAACATCTTCTGAACGCATATTAGCACTTACTTTTCTAAGTTTATTAACCGCTAAAAGTTCGTCTTTATCATATAGTAAGTCATCACGTCTTGTACCAGATTTAGTCATATCAATCGCTGGGAATATTCTCTTCTCAGATAGACGACGATCAAGAACTACTTCCATGTTACCAGTTCCTTTAAATTCCTCAAAGATAACTTCATCCATCTTACTACCCGTTTCAACCAAAGCCGTAGCTAAAATGGTTAAACTTCCACCTTCTTCAATGTTTCTTGCAGCTCCAAAGAATTTTTTTGGCATATAGAGAGCTGCTGGATCCAAACCACCAGAAAGTGTACGACCACTTGGCGGAATAATCAGGTTATAGGCTCTAGCTAATCGAGTAATCGAGTCTAGAAGTATAACTAAGTCCTTCCCTTGTTCTACCATTCTCTTAGATCTATTAAGAACCATCTCTGATACTCTTTTGTGATGTTCTGGAAGTTCATCAAACGTAGAATGAATAACCTCAACATTGTCTCCAACAATTGATCTTCTAATATCAGTAACCTCTTCAGGTCTTTCATCAATCAATAATACAATCAAATGAACATCCCCATGATTTTTAGTAATTGAGTTGGCTATTTGCTTAAGTAATGTTGTTTTACCCGCTTTTGGTGGTGCAACAATCATACCCCTTTGACCTTTACCAACTGGAGCTATAAAATCAATTAACCTTGTTGCAAAGTTACGAGGTGTTGTTTCCAAATGTAATCTTTCATTGGGGAATATAGGTGTTAGATCTTCGAAGTTTGGTCTTTTTGACGCATTAGATGGCAAGTCGCCATTAACCTCTTGAACATATAAAAGTGCTCTAAATTTCTCATTTTCCTTTGGTACTCTGATACTACCTTTAATCATATCCCCTGTTTTTAGGTTAAATCTTCTAACTTGTGATGGAGATACATAAACATCATCCTCACCAGGTAAATAATTCTCAGAGCGTATAAATCCAAATCCGTCTGGCAATCTTTCCAAAATACCATAGGCAGTCATACCGCTATCAAGACCATTAGTGTCTTGTGGTATCTCACTTTTCTTCTTCTGTACTTTGGCTTGTGCCCCTGAGTCTCTATGTGTAGGCTTAGAACTTTGTCTAGGTGCACTAGATTTACGTTGTTCTGGCTTAGCTACAACCTTAACTTCTTCCTTCGCCTTTTCCTCTGCAAGTTTTTTCTTTTCTTTTGCTTCTTCCTTTTTTTGTATATCGCCAAGTAGCTCAACTAATTCAGCCTTCTTAAACGATGTAACACTTCTCAAACCGATTTCTTTTGCTTTAGCACGCAATTGTACCAGCGTCATTTTAGCATAGTCTACACTCAAAATGAACCTCCTAATAATATGTATTTAATATGTATTTTTATCAAACTGGATATATATATGAATTTGCATAGACATGTCTATACGAACAGTTATAATAGATTTGCTTGAACACATTCATTGTATCATAGACAACTTTATACTGCAACTATCCTAGAAGAAAGATGCTTCGCATCTCTATTGCTTCGCCAATTTTCGGTCGTTTTAAAGAAAGTATCATTAGCCCAAATGAATATGTTTCAAATTCATATACATAATCTGAGAACTTTCTTATGAAATTGAAAAAGCGGACAAAGGTTGAACCTTTATCCGCTGGTCTTATATAAGTACAAATGATGAAATTGCAAAGAAAATAATGAGTGTAAGTGCGTCAGTAATTGTTGTAATTAAGGGGTTGGCCATGGTTGCAGGGTCCAATTTAAGCTTCTTAGCTATGATTGGTAACATACCACCCATTGTTGTCGCCGTAACAGCTGTACCTACAAGTGTTAAACCAACAATCATTGCCAATTCTATATCTCTACCTGTTAAAAGTATCCTAACAAAATTTAGAGACCCAAGTGTACCACCGATTAATAGGCCAACTTTTATTTCCTTCCATAAAACTGTACCAAAATCATCAAACTCAATGTCACCCAGTGTTATCGCTCTAATAACAAGGGTTGATGATTGGGCCCCGGCATTACCTCCTGTTGACATCAACATAGGAATAAATAAGCTTAATACACCAAATTGTGCGATTAAAGCACTGTTGCTTTTTCCTATAATTTCAGTGATAGTTGCTGAAAACATTAATATGACCAACCACATAATCCTTCTCTTAGCAAGATCAAATGAAGTCATATCCATGTATTCTGCGTCTGAAGGATCGATTGCTGCCATCTTCTGGAAATCCTCAGTCGTTTCTTCTTCTATAACATCAACTACGTCATCAATAGTGATGATACCAACAAGTCTATCCTCTCTATCTACTACCGGTAAGGATAAAAAGTCGTATTTCTTAAATATATTAGCTATGATTTCCTGGTCATCTGAAGTCGTCACATAGATCAGTTCTTTTTCCATTAATTCTTCTATCTTTAAGTTTCCATCAGCTAAAACCAGTTCCTTTAATGTAACAATCCCTTCAAGTTTACGTTTATGGTCTGTTACATAACATGTATAAATTGTTTCTTTTGTAACACCAATTTTCTTAATTCTAGCCATAGCTTCTTCAACAGTCATGCCACCCTTAAGGTCAACAAACTCGATGGTCATTAGACTACCAGCAGAATCTTCATCATAATTCAAAAATTGGTTAATTAGAGTTCTTTCTACCACTGTTGCATCTCTAAGTATCTTCTTAACTACATTGGCAGGCATTTCTTCAATAAGGTCAATTTTATCATCAAAGTTTAACTCATTGATAATATAACTCAACTCACTCTCAGAGATTAACATAGACATCTCTGCTTGTTTATCTACGTCCAGAAATGAGAAAACTTCAGATGCCATCTCCTTGGGTAATAAACGATACACAATCAAAGCTTCTCGAACATCCAGTTCATCTAATAGCTCAGCTATGTCTGCTTCTTGAAGGTCTAAAATTTCTGTCTTAAGAAGCTTGTAGTCACGGTTCTTCACGATTTCAAGTAATTTATCTAGCTCCATTGGAATCCCTCCTTCTATCTACCAGAGGTGATTCTAGAATCTGGTAGTATTTCTTCTTCATTAATTAACTTAGGCTGCCTATCAGGGGAACCATCCATACTACCAACTCCTTTCTATACCAAAGCACTATGCTTATTTTACTATTACCACTGCTAAAATACAACATAAATGAGGGGATTTATCAGTTTACAATCAATCTTGTCATTGACTTGAAGAAAGTATCACCTAAATAATACATGAATTTTAAGTATAAGAATTCCTATATTAATTCAAAATGAAAATACTACATTACCGCTCTTTGGTACTCAACATGTATATTTTCTCATATTGTAGCGCCGATTGAGAATGCCTTTTATGACATCCTAACTCAATCGTGTGCAATTTGGCTTTTTTTATTATATTAATATAATAAAAAAAGCCCGCCAACCGCAAGCAGTCAACAAGCCCTCTCATTCATTCAATTAACGTGCGGCAGAAGATTCGAACTCCCGACCTCCTGGTCCGTAGCCAGGCGCTCTATCCAGCTGAGCTAGCCGCACAAGTGTAACAATAATACTCTATTATCATAAAAGAAATGTTTAATGCCGAAGACCGGAATCGAACCGGTACGACTTTATAGGTCGCAGGATTTTAAGTCCTGTGCGTCTGCCAGTTCCGCCACTTCGGCGCGCTAGCTACAACTTGTGATAACACTTAAACCAAAATCTAAATATCATCAATGGAGGGAGAAGGATTCGAACCTTCGAAGCTATTGCAACAGATTTACAGTCTG
>PPCM01000342.1_pt1 | contig 51113 bp, 46 predicted proteins | sample 1555541 | NCBI WGS metagenome assembly PPCM01 (sample SAMN05284479, study PRJNA326546) | Marine sediment metagenome, whole genome shotgun sequencing project. | isolation source: marine sediment | place: Germany: Wadden Sea | collected 2012-09-05
GACAGAGAGAATTGGTGCGATTTATTGGCCGCTTGTTGTTGCGATATACTTGTTTTGGAGTTTTTATACAATGGACTGGGGAATTACTTGGATAGTCTGGCCAGTAGCCGGAGTGTTATTCGGAGTAGTTTACGGTATAAGTGGCTTTTTAGTTAAGAAATAACTACGCATATTGCGTAGTTTTTTTGTGGAATTTGTTAAAAATGATATTATGAGTTTAGAGTTGAAAGGGTGTGTTTATATGAAAAGGGTAATCCAAATTATTATTGTACTGACATCTTTAGTAATTCTTTTTGGATGCAAGCCATCAGAAGATTCAATTGTCCCAGTTGATTATTCACCCCTTGTAACTGATAATAATTTAAGAGAAGATGAAGAAACTGACGTCGATGTTTGCACGACATTCACTCTTTTTGAATATGCACCTGTAAATTTAGATAAGACTAAAGTGTTCTTACCTTTGGGTTTAATGACTGGAAGCCATGTTACTCCAATTGATCACCACTACTTCCAAAACTTTGATAACACAGAGTATGACATCGAAATTTACTCTCCGGGAGACGGAATAATTACTGATGTACAGCATATGCCAGGGGCAGCTGAGGGAGAAGATTATAGAGTGGTGGTTGACCATGGATGTGGTATTTCAAGTGTGTTTATTCATTTAGGTGTTTTTTCAGATGACTATTTGGACATAGCTCCTGAACTACAAGGTAAGGAGTATATTAGGGTAAACGTACCAGTTAAAGCTGGAGAATTGATAGGATATTATAAAAGGAATGTAGATTACAATATTGTTGATCTAAACACTACACTTGATGGATTTATTAACAAGGAAAGCTATCTGGCAGAAAGCTGGAAATTACATATACCAAATACTTATGATTACTTTGATGAAAGAGTAAGAAATGAACTACTAAGTATTTCTTTAAGAACAATTGAACCTATAAGTGGTAAGATTGATTACGATATTGAAGGACGATTAGTGGGTAACTGGTTCTTGCAAGGAACGAATGGATACGCAGGAAGCTCAACTGAAACTAAAGGCTACTGGATGGGACATTTGGCAATCGCTTATGATGCATATGATCCTACAAGAATCGTGTTTTCAATCGGCGGTTATAAAGGTGAGGATTCCAAACAGTTTGCAGTGAGAGGAAATAGTCCTGATCCAGCTGACGTATCTATTGAGTCAGGAATCATAAAGTATGAACTTGTAAATTACGACTACATAACCAAAGACGGTGATTACTGGAATCGCTCTTCACTAGAACCAGGATTATCTACTATAGAGTATGAGGTTATTGAAGCTGTTTTATTGGTACAAGTTTTAGAAAACAACGTTATTGAGTTTGAAGTGTTTGAGAATATGAGTTTAGAAGAAGTTAATAATTTTACTAATGAATCTTCCATATATGAAAGGTAGAAATGATGATAAAAATAAAAGACCAAATGGTCTTTTATTTTTCAGGTATTGTGTAATGTAATTGCCACGTTACATTAAACTTATCTTTTACTGTAGCGAATACTGCACCCCAAAATGTTTCATTTAACTCTTGAAGGACATCTGAATCTACTTTCAAGTTTTCATATGCTTTTTTCATTTCACCAAGGTCTTCAAAATCCAGGTGAAGATGGATTCTACCAAAGTCCTCTATTTCAGAGTCAGCCATATAAAACTGAGAACCGTTCAATTTGTATTGTAGATGCATGATACTATCTAGTTTGTCCTTAGGGCAATCAGGTGTGTCACTGCCTTTCATAACATACGTTACTTCTCCACCAAAGACTTCTATGTAATAATCTACTGCTTCTTGAGTGTTCTTAAACATTATGTAAGGATAAATAAATTGTTTCATTAAATCACTCCTTTAATTAATAATACCATCCAAGAAGAAGAATTACATTATTATTACTCAAGGGGTATGTTTTATTGTTGTCTATTATCTTAATTCTTCACTCTATAAGTTTTTTATGACTCATTAGATGCGTATGAAGTCCTACGTAGTTAATTTCACAGTATAATGAGATATAGCTTTTAAATTGCTAAAAAAGTCAAGTACTTAGAAAAGAGTTGAGTAAGATGAAAAAAATACTAATGATTATTGGTAGTGTCAGAGAAACGAGAAAAGGTGTAAAGATATCTAAATGGGCCATGTCGAAAAACGTAAATAAAGATATTAACTTAGTGATTGCTGATTTAGTGGATATGAACCTTCCACATTATAATGAACCAGGAAGTCCTAGAAGGAATACTGATTATAAGTATGAAGAAACAAGAAACTGGAGTGAGTTAGTAGCTAGTGCGGATGGTTTTATATTTGTCACACCTGAATATAATGGTTACTTTACAGGTGCAATGAAGGATGCGATTGATTATTTATACCACGAATGGGAAAACAAACCATTTGGAATTATAGGTTACGGAAGTAAAGGTGCATCAAGAGCTGCGATACATTTAGAAACACTTTTAACAGATGCATTTAAAATGGTGAAGATATCACCAGATATTAAAATAAACAAAGTATGGGATGCGTTTAAAGGTGATGAAGTGAACGAAGAGTATATAGAGGGCCATGTGGCTGAAATGATGAATAGATTCTAAACTGGCCAAGGGGTCAGTTTTTTATTATACTTATGGTAGTTAGAAGAATTGCCTGAATGGTGGTTTTCTGCTATTATATGATGTAAAAATAAAAGGATAGTGATAACTATGGAAGAAAAACAACATAAAAGAAGAGTTAGGTATAAAGGTAAATACCCTAAGTCCTATAAAGAAAAATATAAAGAACATCAACCGGATAAGTATGGGGATACTATTGAAAGAGTAATTCAAAAAGGAAGTACTCCAGCAGGTATGCATATTTCTATTTGTGTAGATGAGATACTTGAGTTCCTTCAAATCAAACCAGGCCAAACAGGACTTGATTGTACTTTGGGGTACGGTGGACATTCTGGTCATATGCTAGAACGTCTAGAAGGTAGTGGACATTTAATAGCTCTTGATATTGATCCTGTTGAACTCCCAAAAACGAGAGCTAGATTGGCAGAAAAAGGTTTTGGTAGTGATATTTTAACAATAAAACAAATCAATTTCAGCGATATTGACAAGGCAGTGGATGGACCAGAAACATTGGACTTTGTTTTAGCGGATTTAGGTGTGTCATCAATGCAAATTGATAACCCTGATAGAGGATTCTCGTATAAAACAGATGGACCACTTGATTTAAGAATGGATCCTACAAAAGGAATACCTGCAAGTGACAGGTTAATGGGCATTACACAACTTGAATTAGAAGGAATGTTGGTTGAAAACGCTGATGAACCTTATGCTGAGGAGATTTCAAAAGCTATTATGAATGAAATCTATAGAGGAAACTACTTAAAAACTACTACACAGCTTAGAGAAGTGATTTCCAAAGCCTTAGAGTTTATCCCGAAACAGACGAGAAAAGAAGACATTAAAAAATCTTGTCAAAGATCATTTCAAGCTTTAAGAATTGATGTAAATCAAGAGTTTGAATCTCTATATAATTTACTTGAGAAATTACCAGATTGTTTAGCTCCTGGAGGAAGAGTTGCGATTCTTTCATTTCATTCAGGTGAAGATAGATTAGTTAAGAAGTCTTTTAAACACTATTTAAAGGCTGGAGTATATAAAGAAATTGCTCCTGAAATTATAAGACCATCGAAAGAAGAATGTAGAAATAATAGTCGTGCACGTTCTACTAAGATGCGTTGGGCAATAAAAGCATAAACCAAGCACCCTTAATAAAGGGTGTTTTTTTATGCTAGAATAATATAGAGGTGATTATATGTATAGATATTCTTCTAATATAACTTTTATTTACTATAATAGTTTGGAGTACGGAAGTTTTTTTATGGAAAACGTACTTGATCTAGAATTGATCATGGATCAAGGTTTCGCTAAGGTGTATAGAGTTAATGAAACTTCTTTTGTTGGGATAGTTCAACTCACGAAAGCTACTGAATATAAGGGTAATACTCTGCTGAGTTTGAACACAAGTGATTGTTTAAAAGAATATAAGAGAGTTTCTAAACTTGAATGTTATTCCTTAACGGATATACAGAGGTTGGATCAAATACCTCTAGACTCATTTTTCTTTAAGGATGAAGAGGGACATGACTTTGAAATCCAGCAGTTTCTTAGTGAAAAGGATCAATTAATGTTTTAGTAATTAATATTTTTAAAAAAGGTGAGATATTCTCACTTTTTTAATGGATTTAATGTTAGGGTTTTCATAGTAAGATTGACAAGAAGAAAAAGAAAATATATTATAGTTGTATAGACGTTCGAACGTCTTGAAATACAATGCGGAGGGTGAGTATGGAGAATGGGTACGTTTTAGTTTTAGACTGTGGTACACAAAGTATGCGAAGTGTTGTTTTTAACCAAGAGGGGATGCTCTTGGGAATTGAGAAAGTGAAGTATCCAAAGTACGAAACTAATTTAGATGGTTTCTGTGAAATGAATGCAGATGTATTTTGGGATAGTGCTGTTGAAGCTGTTAATAAGTTATGGGACAGTAATCCAGATGTTATGGAAAAAGTGGAAGTTGTAACATTGGCTTCTCAAAGAAGTACGAGCGTTTTCGTAGATGAAGCAGGAAAACCTCTACGAAATGCGATTAGTTGGATGGATGCGAGGAAACTTAAAAGTAGTCATAAAATGCCAAAAGCCTCTAAGAACTTTTTTAAGATGGTTAAAGTTTGGGATATGATTGATAACTACAACAGAAGTTGTCCATATCATTGGGTGGAGCATCATGAACCAGAAGTTATGGAGAAGGTACATAAACTATTGTTTTTATCTACTTATCTGAATTTTAAGTTAACGGGTCAGTTTAAAGATAGTATTACGTCCGCACCAGGATATATACCATTTTCTAATAAGAAACTGAACTGGGCTACTAAGTCAGATATTGAAGGTAAAGTTTTTTCTGTGAAGAAGGACCATTTGTTTGAGTTGGTTCAACCAGGTGAACTAATCGGTGAGTTAACTTCAGAATCAGCGAAACTACTGAGACTGAAACCAGGTACAAAAGTAGTAGCTGCAGGATCTGATAAAGCATGTGAGACGATTGGGATAGGATGTTTTGATGAGACAACAGTAAGTGTTAGTTTGGCCTCTATGGTAACTGTTGAAACGACAACGGAGAAGTATTTACCACTTTATAAGTATGGAACAGTATTTCCAGCTGCGATAAAGGGTAAGTATAATCCTGAACTTGGAATTACAAGAGGATTTTGGTTAATCAGTTGGTTTATTGAAGAGTTTGGAGAGTTGGAGAAGAAGGAATCAATAGAAAAAGAGTTAAGTATTGAAAGATTACTTAATGAAAAACTAAGTCAAATTCCACCAGGGTCAGATGGACTTTTAATGCAACCATTCTGGATGAGTGATGTAAGATATCCTAGTGCGTCTGGTACATTAATTGGATTAAGTGACGTCCATACAAGAATTCACTTTTACAGAGCACTTGTAGAAGGACTTGGTTATTCGATTAAAGAGGGAATTATTAGTATTGAGAAAAAAACAGGTATTCCTATTGAAAGAATTGGTCTTTCAGGAGGCGGATCTCAAAGTTCAATTATTTGCCAAGTGTTAGCTAATATATTGAACAAAGAGGTTTACGTAGTTCAATCACATGAAACTACTGGACTTGGAGCAGCAATGCTTGGGTATATTCATATGGGTCTATATGATAATGTAGCTGATGCAGCAATTGAGATGGTTCACGTTCAAAATACGTATAAACCTGTTGAAGAAGTGGCTAGAAGATACGATGAGTTATATGAAGAAGTGTATGAGTTAACATATAAGAGATTACAACCAGTTTACAAAAAAATGGTGGAGTTGAAGTTAAGGAAGTGATTTTATGTTTAAACGAATAAATGAAATAGTAAGTCAAGTAAACGAGTTAGGAAACTATGACTTGAAGTTTACTGTAAGAGATGACAAAGTAGTACACCTTGAAGGGATGGTTGATGTTTGGCAAGAAGTAGTAGATGTTGGACATTCTGTCGCAAAAGTAAAAGGTGTTAGAAATGTCGTGAATGACATTTTGTCAAAAGATATAGAAGTAAAATATATTGATTACTCTAAAGATATAGAAGCTAGCTTACAAAATGGTGTAACTGAGGAGTGTGACATCGTAGTAATAGGCGCAGGTGTATCGGGCTGTGCGATTGCTAGAGCACTTGGGAAGTACTCTGTTAAAACGATTGTTTTGGAGAAAAATGCTGATATTGGTACAGAAGCTACAAAAGCCAATAACGGAAATATTCATCCAGGATTAATGGCGAAGTACGGTACATTGAAAGCTAAGTTAAATATTAAGGGTAATGCAATGTATACAGAGTTAAGTAAAGACCTTGATTTTGAATTGAAGAGACCTGGGTCACTGATTGTGTTTCACAATGAAAAAGATAAAAAGACATTTGATTTTCTGAAATTTTTAAGAAAAAGTAAATTGGGTTACTTATCAAAAAAATTCGGACAATTAATGAGAGTACCAGGACTTAAATGGTTAACCGCAGAAGAAGTTAATAAGATGGAGCCGAATATCAAAGGGAATCCAATTGGGGGATTCTGGATGACTACGATGGGAATTGTTGAACCATTTGAAGTTGTATATGCTCTGAGTGAAAATGCGATTGATAATGGTGTTCAGTTTAAGATGAATACCAAAGTACTGGATATAAGAAAAGAAGAAAGAGATCATTTAGTAGTAACGAATAACTCAGTTATTAAATGTAAAACAATTATCAACTGTGCGGGAGTATATGCTGATAATATCGCAGAAATGGTAGGCGATAAGTTTTACACGATTCATCCAAGAAGAGGAGCTATCGCAATCATAGATAAGTTTAGAAAAGGGCTTTTAACGAGACCATCTGGAATTATGAGAGCTAAAAAAGATAATAACTCAAAAGGTGGAGGAGCTAGTATTACACCTGAAGGTAATCTATTATGGGGACCAACAGCAACTGAGATATATGATAAAGAAGATAAATCAGTAGTTCAGAGTGATCTTGATTACATCTTGGATTTGGGCCAAGGAGTAACGGATGAAGTTAAGAAGAACGAGATTATTACTTTCTTTGCTGGAATAAGAGCTGCTGATTATATGGAAGACTTTATTATTGAAGAGTCCAAAAAGGTAGAAGGATTTATCCACGTAGCTGGAATCCAGTCACCAGGACTAGCAGCTGCTCCAGCGATTGCTGAGATGGTTGAGAAAATAGTACTTAACAGTAATAAGTCGATGAAAGTAAAATCAAATCATATTAAAACAAGAACAAGAACACCTAAGTTTAGGGATTTATCAAGAGATGAGAAAGATCTATTGATAAAGGAAAATCCTAAGTACGGAAGAGTAATCTGTAGGTGTGAAATGATAACTGAAGGTGAAATCATAGATGCAGTAAATGCGCCAATACCCGCAACTACTGTAGACGCTGTGAAAAGACGTTCACGTGCAGGAATGGGAAGATGTCAAGGAGGATTCTGTGGCCCTAGAGTGGTTGAAATTATTTCTAAGGAACTAGAAATCCCTATGACTGAAGTTACCTTAAAAGGTGCTAACTCATTCATATTGGATAAGGAAAGTCGCTAGAGGTGAGAAGATGAAGAAGGTAAATGTTGATGTTGTAGTAGTAGGTGGTGGACCAGCTGGTCTAGCAGCGGCGATTGAAGCGAGAAGTCAAGGTATTGAAAAGGTAATGATTATTGAAAGAGATGATAGTCTAGGTGGCATTTTACAACAATGTATCCATGATGGATTTGGATTACATAAGTTTGGGAAACAACTATCTGGTTGTGAGTATGCTGACAACTATATTCAAGATTTAGATAAAACAGACATAGATGTAGCATTCGATACTATTGTGTTAGAGATAACAGATGATTTAGTAGTGTACGCAATGAATGAGACAGACGGAATGATGGAGATTAATGCAAAATCAATTATTCTAGCTATGGGTTGTAGAGAAAGAACGAGATCACAAGTGTTTATATGGGGGACGAGACCAAGTGGTGTTATGACTGCTGGCACAGTTCAAAGATATATAAATATAGAAGGATATTTACCAGGTAAAAAAGCTCTTATACTAGGTAGTGGAGATATCGGTCTTATTATGGCTAGACGCATGACATTAGAAGGAATTGATGTAAGCGGTGTATATGAGATTATGAGTTCACCTAGTGGACTTACGAGAAACATATCACAATGTCTAGATGACTATGATATACCAATGCATTTATCAACAACTGTAGTTAAAATACACGGAAATAAAAAACTTGAAGGAGTAACGGTAGCTAAAATTGATGAATTCTTTAATCCTATTAAAGGAACAGAGGAATACATCGAATGTGATTTACTAGTATTAGCAGTCGGGCTAATACCGGAAAATGAGTTATCGACTCAATTGGATATTCAAATTGATCCTAGAACGAAAGGTCCAGTAGTGGACGAGTCGTTCATGACTTCAAAAGAAGGTGTATTTGCTTGTGGGAATGTTGTGACAGTATTTGACTTAGTTGATTTTGTCTCTTTAACAGGAGAAATCGCAGGTAGAGGTGCAGCGAGGTTTATAAAAGGTGAAGTAAAAGAAAGCAAAGAAATAATAAAACTAGAGCCAGGTGAAAACGTGAGTTTCGTTGTGCCACAGTTTATAAGAAAAGATAATCTAGAGGAAGAATTACCAATTTATTTCAGAGTACATGAAAAGGACGAAAAAGTGCTAGTGAAAGCTAAATCAGATGACGTACTTTGTTACAAGAAAAGACATAGAGTAGTACTACCTCCAGAGATGCTAGTAGAAACAATTAAGACTGAAAACTTAAAAGAAGTTACAAATTCAATTGTAGTTTCTGTGGAGGAGGCTTAATATGAAAAAGTTTACTTGTATTGTGTGTCCTGTGAGTTGTAACTTAGAAGTTACAGATAATAATAATGAATTAACAGTCAAAGGGAATCAATGCAAAAGAGGAGTAGCATTTGGGATTAATGAATATAAAGACCCCAAAAGAATGTTAACTACTACTGTAAAGGTACTGAACTCTAAACTAAAAAGAGTACCAGTTATTAGTAGTGCAGAAGTTCCTAAAAATAGATTAATAGAATTAGTACAACTACTTTATAAAGAATCAGTAGAAGCACCTATTACTAGAGGTGATATAGTAGTTAAAAATATTGGAGATACCGGTGTAGATATAATCGCATCGAGAACTATAAGATAATAGAGGAGAAAACAAATGGAAAAGAATCAAATTATAAATTTCTTTGAATCAGTACTGGGTTCAAATAGAGTACTTACTAGTGAAGAAACATTACATGAGTATTCAACAGATATTACTGGACTAAGAATGGTTCAAAAACAGTTCGGATGGAAATCCGATAGTCTAGCGACATGTGTTTTAAAGATTAACTCTAAAGAAGAAGCAGTAAAAGTAATGGAGTTTATGAATAAAGAAAAAATTATAAGTGTACCTAGAACAGGTGGTTCTGGAGTATGTTTAGGATTAGAAACACCTCAAGACAGTGTAGTTCTAGATTTAAGCGATATGAATAAAATCATTGAGATTAATGAGGAAAACTTAACAGTAACAACTGAATGTGGAGTACCTCTTCAAGTTTTAGAAGAAACTCTAAACAAAAAAGGTTATACATCGGGTCATTTTCCACAGTCTTTACCATTAGCACAAATGGGTGGTTTAGTAGCTACTAGAAGTATTGGACAATTCTCAACAATGTACGGTGGTATTGAAGACTTATTAGTAGGTATTGAAGGAGTTCTACCTACTGGTGAACTAGTTAAGATTAAAAACAATCCAAGAAGAGCAACTGGTCCTGACTTAAGACATATGTGGTTAGGTTCTGAAGGAGCACTTGGTTTAATAACTGAAGTAACAGTTAAAATCTTTAAACAGCCATCAAAAAGAGTTATGCAAGCATTCGCAGTAGATAACTTCCATACAGGATTAAAAGTAATTCAAGAACTTTTACAAGATGGATGGCATCCAGCAGTAACAAGACTACATGATAAAGTAGAAGCTAAAGAAAGTTATGGTCCTTTTGTTCAAGAAGGAGAAAACATCATTCTATTTATCTCAGAAGGTGCTGAATCTTACGCAGTTGCAGAAGGTAATGCAGTGAAAGAGATGGCTCTTAAACATGGTTGTAGAGAAATTGGTAGTAAACCGCTTGAACTGTGGTTAGTACATAGAAATGACATCTGTGATCACTTAGACATCTATGCAAAACAAGGTGCAGTAGCTGATACGTGTGAGATTTCAGCTATGTGGTCAGATATTGGAACTATATACGATGAAGTAATCGAGAGAATTAGCAAAGAAGTGCCTGGTATTGTTCAAGTTTCAGGTCACTCATCTCATAGTTACCAACAAGGAACAAATATTTACTTCATGTTTGGGGCAATGGTTCATCCTAATATTGAAGCGGCTCAAAAAACATACGACCAATTATTTGGAATTGTGTTAGAAACTACGTTAAAATATAACGGATCTATTTGTCATCACCACGGTGTTGGTAGATATAGAACTAAGTGGATGAAGCGTGAATTAGAATCTTCATATATTATGTTAGAAAAAATAAAAGAAACATTCGATCCAAACGGAATTATGAACCACGGTGTTTTAATTCCTGCTGAATAGAAATAAAAGGGGTTTAAGTATGAAAATAATCACATGCGTAAAACAGGTGAGAGACCTTGATATGATTTTAAAAGATGACTGGGTGCTAGATGATACCCAGCAAAGTGTTGACCTTTATTATGCAAATAAACTACTCAATCCATATGATCAGACTTCAGTTGAGATAATGCTCAGACTACGTGATGATCAAAATATTAAAACTGAAGTAATTACTATTGGTGATTCCTCAACTGATGAGGTATTAAGGAAGTGTTTCTCAGTAGGTGTTGATTCAGGTAAAAGAGTAGATGTTAAAGATTCAAAATTTAGAACCCCACGCTCAACAGCTAATTATTTAAAAGAAGCGATCGACTTAGACGATGTTGATTTGATTCTTTGCGGTAAACAGGCTGATAATGGTAATCATGGACAAACAGGCCAAATCCTAGCTAAAAAGCTAGGTTGGCCTTGTTTTACTGATATTTTAGATATACATTTTAAGGAATCCCACTTTGAGTTGACTAGATTATCAGAAAATAATATTGAAAAATTAACAGTTAAACCTCCATTTGTAGGTGTTATTACTCAGTCAGGGGATAAGTTTCTAAGGTTAGCTACTTTGATGGATGTTTTAAAGGCTAAATCAAAAGAAGTTGAGATAATTAATGTCCCTAAAAATCTTACTGACAAGTTCTATGATGTTGAGAGTGTTGAGGTTATTAAATCTAATAAATCAACTGAATATATTCTTATGTCTGATTCAATTAATAAAGATTTTAATCAGTTATTAAAGTCGATTCAGGAGGGGGATGAAGTATGAGAATTTGTATAGTAGGAGACTTAAATAATGACAGTTTGAGCAAGGAAACTATTAATTCAATTAATAACTTAATTCACTTAATGGGAAGAGTTGATTTACTACTACTTGATTCACCCTTGTTAATACAAGTCCCAAAAAGTGTTATGAATGTTTTCGGATATAATCATATACTGGGTGAGAGTATTGTTGAAAGAAAAATTCTTATGGTTGAACATTATATTAATAAATATAATCCAGACCTAATCATTGTCTCAAATGATGAGACTGGTATTTTGGTTTCTGTTTTGAGTGAGATTAATGATTCTTTAGGATACCGTGACTGTTTTGATATAAAGGTACATGAAAAGATAATAGTTTCGAGAACTATCTACGGAGGTAATGTTAAGGTTGATTATAATACCTCTAAGGGTGATGTTTTATGCTTTAGACAAGGTTTAACACTTAACCCTAAATCATCCTTATTAAGACGTGAAGTAGAGTTAGTTAATTATGAAGATAAGTATGAATCTAGTGTTCTTTTAAGAGAAACCACACAAAGCAAAAGTACCTCAGTTGAAGAGGAGGAGTTTGTGATTGTTTGTGGATACGGTGTTGGTAGTGTTGAAGACGTTGACGTATTAAGAACATATGCTAAAAGTGTAGGAGCATGTTTAGCAGGGACTAAAAAGGTAATTGATATGGGATGGTTACCACCTGAACTAATGATTGGTCAAACAGGCCATATCATCGCTCCCAAATTATTATTAACAATAGGCGTATCAGGAGCAGCACCTCTTTTAAACGGTATAATGGATGCTAAAACGATTGTTTCAATTAACAATGATCCGGATGCTAGAATTTTTGAGTTTTCTGATTACGGTATTGTAGGAGATTATAAAGAAGTGTTAAAAGGAGATATTCCTTATGAAGATAATTGATATTGATACAAACAGTGAATACCTAAAGGATTCTTCATTATTAACTGGTTTCGCAGATAAACTATATTTATGTGAATCTTCTTCAGACTGTGAAGAACTTGTGAGCATGAGTTTAATTAATAAAACTCATCTGACGATACAAGGCGGATTGACTGGCCTTTGCGGAGGAGCAGTACCTAGGGGAGGAATGATTGCGAACTTGTCTAATATGAGTTCTATTTTGGGTATGAGGATTAAGAATGATGAGTTCATTCTTAACTGTGAAGCTGGAGTTACTTTAGAAAGCATTAAGAAACTTCTATCTACCAAAAGAATTAACACAACTCTTTGGTCGGAGGAGTCAAAGACAGTTTATAAGTCCTTTATGAATGAAGACTCAATGTTTACAAATGATCCAACGGAGACTGAAGCTACCTTAGGAGGTATGGTTTCTTGTGAAGCCTCTGGAGCGAACTCTTTTAAGTATGGTTCAATCAGAGAGTACGTTGAAGGACTTACAATAGTAACGGGCAGAAAAACTTTACGCATTAAAAGAGGAGAATATAAGTATAGTGATTTATCATCTCTTTTAAGTGATTCAAACAAACTTCCTGTTTTTGAAAAAAATCAGGATATTAAAGATGTTTCTGGAATCTTCTATAAAGAGGATATGGATTTAGTCGACTTATTTATTGGAAGTGAAGGAATCTTTGGGCTAATAACAGAAATAGAGATTCGTTTAATTAAAAAACCAACAACTGTGATGGGTTTACAGTTATTCATTAAAGATAATTCAAAGCTAACTGAGTTAATTAATTGGCTTAGAGGAGGTACTATTACTGATTCAGAATGTATTACTGCGATAGAGTACTTTGATGAGGAGTCTTTGAAAGTTTTAAAGAGTAATAAGTCTAACTCAACTAAACTTAATAGAATAGGAGATATACCAAAAGACGCGGTAGGTAGTATTTACTTAGAGTTTCACTTTCATTCAGCTGACGTTGAGTTTTTGTTGAATGAGGTAGTAGTAAATATGTCTAAGTACGGTGTTTGTGATCAAAATCAATGGGTAGCATTTGATGATGAGGACTATCAAAAGTTAAAAGACTTTAGACATGCACTTCCAGAAGCTGTTAATAATAGGGTTTCACTGAATCAATTACTGTCAAAAGAAATACATAAAATTGGTACAGATATGGCTGTTACAGATGAACACTTATCTAAAGTACTTGATATGTATAGGAATGACTTAAAACTACATAAACTAGAAGGAGTTATCTTTGGTCATATAGGGGATAATCACTTGCACGTCAATATTATTCCGAGAAGTAAAGAAGAATATGATTTAGGATTACAAATCGTATCAAGATGGGGTGAGGAAGTAATAAAAATGGGTGGAACTATTTCTGCCGAACATGGAGTTGGGAAGATAAAAAAACACCTCTTTGCCAAAATAAGTAACGATAATGATATAATAAGTATTAAGAGATTAAAGAATATACTTGATCCAGTAGGTATTTTTAATGTTGGAACAATTATTGACTAGGGGGTTAATTATGAACTTTAAACCATCTATACCGGTATACATTCAAATAAAAGATGATATTGTGAATAAAATTAGAAACAATGTTTGGGAGGAGAACCAAAAACTTCCTTCTGAATTAAAGTTTATGGAAACGTATAAAGTTGGTAGAGGGACAATTAGAGACGCGATGAAAATGGTCATTGATGAAGGATATGCTTATATCAAAAAAGGTGTAGGTACTTTTGTCTCGCAAAGTACTGTAGGAGTTTCTGTTGAACCATTCGTGAGTTTAACTTACTTCATTAAAATGAGGGGGCTAACCCTTTCAAGTGAAGTGTTAGAAGAAAAGCTTTTTACTGTAGATAGTGAATCGTCTTCAAGAACAGGTCTTAAAGAGGGTTCAAAGTGTTTATTCGTGAAACGACTAAGGATCTTAGAGGGTAAACCATTAGCTGTTGAGGAGTTTTACTTCTCTGAGAATGCACAACAGATTTTTGAGGGATATGACTTTACTAATCCTATATCTCATTTCTTATTTGAAGAAAAAAAGATCAGAGTAGCTAAGATGAACATGGACTTTAATTTGTTGCCAGTAGAAAAAGAGTATTCTTTGTTACTAGATATACCGTCTAATAATAGAATGATTGCTTCAAGCAGAAAAGTATTTATTGAACCAGATAACGATTTGTTTTATTACCTAGATTTTTATTGTGGTGAGAGATCAAGTTATATTGGTACTGATAAGTTTGTATAAGATGTACTTTGTAAGTACATCTTTTTTTTGGGAACACTTGTTACTCAATTCTTTGTAAAAGCGGATTTTTACCGATTAAGGAATATGATATAATCCTATTGAGAGGTATATATGATTAAAGAAATTACAATTAACGAGGAAAAACAAAATATCTGTAGATTAGTTTTAAGTGATTTACCTGAGTGGTTTGGAATTGAGGAATCAACTGAAGTCTATATTAAAGAAGTAGTAAACTATCCCTTCATAGGATTATTCGTTGAAGGAGAGGTAGCTGGGTTTTATTCTCTAAGAGAAGAGAACAAAGAAACTCTTGATATGTATGTTTTAGGACTTAGAAAGAAGTATCACGGAAAAGGATATGGGAAGTTACTACAGGATTATGTGAAGGAGTATGCAAGAAATGGGGGGTATAAAAGACTGATTGTTCTTACTTTATCTAGTAGACATTCAGATACTTTCTACGCCAAAACGAGAGATTTTTACCATAAACAAGGTTTTGTAGATGTGTATGAGTCTAATAAAATCTGGGATGAGCATAACCCTACTTTGATTATGCTAAATACTTTGTAAAGGAGTTAACTTATGGATTATGATAAAAAAGTTGAAGAACTTTTATCTATTATTACTAATGAAATAGAAATTAAAGATCAAAAAGAAGTAAAGGCGAAGCGTTTGGAGTTAGTGAAACGTATTGTATTAAGGCTTGATGAAATCAAAGATCTCAATTTAGGGATTGCCAATAAGACGTTGATGCTAGTTGAGTATACTGTTCAGTCTATTGATGATGATAGAAAAGAGTACTTTAAGAAGTACAGAAGTATGCTTACTCATTTAAGCGAGAACTATGGATTAGTTCCAAAAGGTGAAACTTCAGGTAAGTACCTAGCTATAGGGTTAACGTTTGGGACAAGTTTTGGTGTTGTATTCGGTAATATGACGTCGAATATTAGTATTGGTATAGCCATTGGGACAGGTGTAGGATTATCACTTGGAGCAGGAATAGGCGCTAAAAAAGAAAGTGAATTAGAAAAGGCTAATAAGTTATTATAGAAGCGTATACGCGCTTCTTTTTATGTTACAATCAACTAGGTGATTTAGATGAATAAAAAAATGTTTACAGAGTCATTACTAAACTGGTATGACACGAACCAAAGAGTCCTACCTTGGCGTGAAAACAAGGATCCATACAGAGTGTGGATTTCGGAAATAATGCTCCAACAAACAAGAGTAGAAACCGTTATTCCATATTTTAATAGATTCATAAACAAAATCCCAACCGTAGAGGCATTATCTAAAGTAGATGATGACGAACTGTATAAATTATGGGAAGGACTAGGATACTATTCAAGGGCACGCAATTTAAAGTTTGCTAGTATTCAAGTTATGAATGAGTTTAATGGAATAATACCTTCAACTCAAAAAGAATTAGAGTCTCTTAAGGGGATTGGTCCATATACGAGTGGAGCTGTTTTATCAATTTCTTTTGATAAACCATTTACTGCAGTTGATGGAAATGTTTTAAGAGTGTTTTCAAGACTATACGCAATTGATAGTAATATAAAAGATCCTAAAACGAAAAAAGATATAAAAGGAATTGTAGAAGAGTTACTTCCAGAGTTTAGAATAGGTGACTTCAACCAAGCACTTATGGAAATAGGTGCAACAATTTGTCTTCCTACTGGAAGACCACTATGTGAAAAATGTCCATTAGCTAGTCAATGTGTAGCTAAAAAACGTAATATACAAACAATTCTACCAATTATAGAAAAACGAAACTCAAGAAGAAAACAAGACGTCACTCACATCATTTTAAAAGTTAATGATAAGTACGCTTTGAGAAAAAGACCACCTAAGGGATTGTTAGCAGGATTATATGAGTTTGTAAACTTTGATAATAAATTATCACTTAATGATGTAAAGGCGATGTATGATTTCAAAAGTATAGAAAAACTACCGAATAAAAAACATATATTTACACATATTGAATGGAATATAACTGCATATTTAGTTGAACTACATAAGGTCATTGAACCATTTATATGGGCTAGTAAGGATGAGTTAGATACAGTATACCCAATACCAGTAGCTTTTAAGAAAGCATTTAAAAAAGAGACCTAGGTCTCTTTTATTTATACATATTTTCAAAACCTACATTTTCGAATAACTCATCAAATATAAGTTTGTTAAACTTATACAGTTTAATTCTAGCAGTAGATTGAAGACTCTCATTTACAGTAAGAGACATGACCCCGCCTTTAGAAGGACCAACTAATTTAGTCGATTTAAGCATGTTTGCATGTATTTTGACTTTATAGAATCCTCGTCTAATAATAACCACAACTCCGCCTTTGAAAGGTTCAACCTTTATGGTTGACAGATTCGTTGTTGAAAATCTATAGTATTTATCTTTTGTCTGAAGGAGAAGAAAGAAACCGTTTATTTTTAGAAAGTGAAATGGGACTTTTCCAACAGAGAAACTGAATGAGTTTTCTAAGTTATGATTACTTTGTAGCCAGACCCATTTACTAGGAAAGTTGTTTCCATACGTTTTTTCTAAGTATGCTTTTCCTGATATGTTTATCTCATTACCCTTTTTGATGGTTCCAGAGAACTCTGCATCTAAGTATATAACCTCTTGAAAACACTCAAGTGGGAAATGTCTTAAATAACTCATTGCGCTCTTGTTATTATTGCCTACCTTTAAGAAAGAATGATTTTTTAATGAAATATCAATTTGCTGATTTCCCTCCACGTGGAGCTCATTTAGTGATAAATAGTTGTTTTTGATACGTACTGTATTAGAACCAAAGTCATAAGAAAAGTCGTTTAATGAGAATCTCAAGTACTCACATTTATCATCGTCTTGGTGAAAGACTTGAATAAAACTATGAGGGTCATCCAAGGATTTAGTAAGAGCGAAAATTACGGCATAATTATCATTTGTTTGAGAGTTTGTAAATCTCAAATACCACCCTTCAAAGTAGTTTTTATCTCTTTTGTTTTGGTATTTAAAAGTTTTCATAAGTGTATCTCCTTATGAAAACTATATCATATATTGTCTTTTAGGATGTTTTTCAGAAAACACTTACAATCTTTAGGGTGCTTTACAAACAAGGAAAAATACTATAGAATGTTAAAAACTTGACGTTGATTAGGAGAAGTACATATTGATTCATTATGAAGCGAGTCTAGGATGGTGTGAGCTAGATTGTATGAAAGATATGGAAAAACACCTATGAGTCGCCTATCGAAAAGTAATGAGTAGACTAGGCCGGAAGCAGACCGTTATCATCCTGCAGTTCTTGATAGAGAATAAAGTGGCTTTTTTTATATAAGCAAATTGGGTGGCACCGCGGATCGCAGACATTCGTCCCTAAATTTAGGGATAGATGTCTGTTTTTATATGGAGGAAGTATGTGTGGTATATTAGTTGCTGAAAAAAGAAGTATTCAGTCTATGGAAGGACTTAAATCATTAACAAAGAGAGGACCAGATAAATCTCAGATGTTGGGTGTAAAGGATAAGATGTTTATGTTTACGAGGCTTTCTATTATGGATCTTTCAGATAATGGGATGCAACCGTTTAGAAAAGATGACGATGTATTAGTTTGTAATGGAGAAATCTATAACTATTTAGATTTAGAAAAAAGCATTAAGTATGATTCTAAGAGCGACAGTGATTGTGAAGTTCTGTTACCACTTTATCAGTCAGTTGGAACGAAGATGTTTTCGATGTTAGATGCCGAGTTTGCCTTAGTGTTATATGATTCTTCAGAGGATAGGTTAATCGCGGGGAGAGACCCTTTAGGAATAAGACCATTATTCTATGGTTATACAAAAGAAGGGTTTATTGTCTTTGGTAGTGAGGTTAAAAGTATAATTGATTCTGTTAAAAAAGTTATTCCATTCCCACCAGGACATTATTATGATGGTGATTTTCATAAGTACGCAACTCATTTGGATGTTGATTATTATCATCAACATGATTTAGAAGAAACGTTTAGAAATATTAGAATGAAACTAACTGATGGTGTGGTAAAAAGATTAAGCAGTGATGCAAAAATGGGATTCTTATTAAGTGGTGGATTAGATTCAAGTTTGGTCTGTAGTATTGCTCAAAGTCATTTAAAAGAACCGATTAGAACATTTTCCATAGGTATGGAAGATGACGCTATTGATAATAAGTATGCAGAAGAGGTTTCTAAATTCTTAGGAACAGATCATACTTCTGTACTAATCAAAAAGGATGACGTTATAAGTAGTCTAGAGGAAGTGATACACAGTCTTGAAACATTCGATATCACAACTATAAGAGCTAGCATGGGTATGTATTTAGTGAGTAAGTATATATCTGAGAACACTGATATAAAAGTATTGTTAACTGGTGAAGTTAGTGATGAGTTATTTGGATATAAGTATACTGATTTCGCTCCTGATGCTGAAAGTTTTCAGGCAGAATGTGTTAAAAGAATTGAAGAACTTTATATGTATGATGTTTTAAGAGCAGATCGTTCTTTAGCTTCAAATAGTTTAGAAGCTAGAGTACCGTTTGGTGACTTAGATTTTGTTGACTACGTTATGAGGATTGACCCTAAAATCAAAATGAATAACTATGATATGGGTAAGTATTTACTGAGAAAATCTTTTGAAGGTAGTTATTTACCTGAAAGTATTCTTTACAGAGACAAAGCAGCATTTAGTGATGCGGTAGGGCATAGTTTAGTAGATTATTTAAAGGAGTATGCTGATGAGGTTTATTCAGATGAAGTATTTATAAAAAAACAAAGAGAATACAATGCAGTTGTACCGTTTACTAAGGAAGCATTACTATATATGGAACTATTTCAAAAGTATTATCCAAGACATGAACATTTAGTAACAGGATACTGGATGCCAAACAAAGACTGGGTAGGTTGTGATGTTTCAGACCCTAGTGCTAGAGTGTTAAGCAACTACGGTAAAAGTGGAGAATAGTATTGACATCTTAATTCTTAAGTAGTAGAATTAGTGAAATCGTTGAGTAGAAGTAGTAGACAAGTTGGTATATGAAAGAGAGTTAGTGGTTGGTGTGAACTAATAATATACGAAGTGTTGAATGGATCTACGAGAGGTTACCTGAAAGAAAAGTAGGGTATCACGGGTGCTCCCGTTAAAGGGCTAGAGTATGTTCGTACTCGAAAAAGGGCTTTTTTAAGCTAAACATGAGGTGGCACCACGAGTAAGTTCGTCCTCTACACAGTTTTTGTGTAGGGGACTTTTTTTTATGAAAGGAGGTATTGTTCAATGAGACCATGAAGAGAGTTCTGAAGTACAAATAAAAAAGGAGAGAATAAAATGAGTGAGTTTGGAAATTACGGTGGTCAATACGTCCCAGAAATAGTAGTAACTGCATTAAATGAGTTAGAAGTAGAATTTAAAAAGGCAATAGAGTCGGTTAGTTTTCAAGAAGAACTGAGGTATTACTTAAGAAACTTCGTAGGTAGGCCAAGTCCTCTATACTATGCTGAGAACTTAACTAAAAAACTAAATGGGGCTAAGATATATTTAAAAAGAGAGGACCTTAATCACATGGGTGCTCATAAAATAAACAATACTGTTGGTCAAATACTACTTGCCAAGAGAATGGGTAAAACAAAGATTATTGCTGAAACAGGAGCAGGTCAACATGGAGTGGCTACAGCTACAGCCGCTGCGATGTTCGGTATGGAATGTGAGATTTTCCAAGGTTCAGTCGATATGGAGAGACAAAAACTAAATGTATTTAGAATGGAGATGTTAGGTGCGAAAGTAACTGGTGTAAATCAAGGGACGTCTACTTTAGCTGATGCAGTAGATTACGCAATTTCTGAGTGGGTTGATAGAATTGACGATACATTCTATTTACTTGGAAGTGCAGTAGGACCACATCCATATCCGACAATTGTAAAAGAGTTTCAAAAGATAATTGGGGAAGAGACTCTGTTACAGATCAAAGATGCTGAAGATAGATTACCTGATTACTGTATTGCCTGTGTAGGTGGTGGGTCTAATGCGATTGGTCTATTTAATGAATTTTTAAATCATGAAACTGTTTCTTTGATAGGTGTTGAAGCAGCCGGAAAAGGAATTGACACTTTACAACATGCAGCCACTATGACTTTGGGTAAACCAGGAGTTATACACGGAATGAATACTAAAGTTATTTTAGACGATGAAGGAGAAGTGAGTGAAGTATACTCAATCAGTGCAGGCCTAGATTATCCAGGAGTAGGTCCTGAACACGCGTACTTAGAAGAGATTAAAAGAGCTCAATACGTCGCTGTTACAGATGATGAGGCAGTTAAGGCGTTTATGGAATTAAGTAAGGTTGAAGGGATTATCCCTGCGATAGAGTCTAGTCACGCTATAGCTTATGCAATGAAGTTAGCTAAAACTTTATCTAAAGACAAAATAATTGTTATCAACGTTTCAGGTAGAGGAGATAAAGATGTAGAGGCGATTGAGAAGTATATAAAAGGTGTGTGATTTACACACCTTTTTATTCACAATGAAAACTAAACTGATATAATTTACTAGAGGTGACTATATGAAAGAGTTAAACTGGACAATTGAAAAGGCAAGATCGTTCATGGTCGGTTATCACTATCTAAATACAGAAGAAGAGTTAAAGGGGCATTCAGGGATTAAAGAGATATTTAATAGACTGAAATCTATTCAATACGATCCTTTAGACGTCGTTGGTAGAAATGCTGATTTAGTTATACAGGCGAGAGTTAGTGATTACACTAGAGGGATGATTAATGAGGCTTTATATAGTGAACGTTACTTAATTGATGGTTGGGATAAAATGATGGGTATTTATGAGACTAATGATTATCCTTATCTATCTAAAGTAAGAGAAAATAGAGCTATGGGAGAAATATCTACACTAAAGAATAGACTTCAAATAGATGCACTTAACTATACTGAACCAATTTTGGAGTTGTTAAAAGAAAAACCACTTAAGTCATCTGAAATAAAGTTCGGAGAAACTTCAAATCATAGATGGGGTCAAACAAAACATTCTAGTGCTACTTTAGATTATTTATTTCACTCTGGAAAAATTGGAATTAGGAATAGAGTGAGTACACAAAAACAATACGACCTTATAGAAAACTTGCTTCAAAAAGAGCTTCTGATTGACTCAAACTTTTCTGATGATGAGTTTATTGAGTATTACTTACTTAGAAGAATTAAAACTATGGGTCTGGTTTGGAATAAGAGTGGGGTACATTGGAGTGGTCCATTTATTAAAACTAAGAAGACTAGGACGACTTATTTAAATATACTAAAAGAAAAAGAACTTATAAAAGAAGTACACATCGAGGGTATAAAGGAATCCTTTTATATATTGGCTGAGTTCGAAAACTTTAATCCTATTTTGAAGGAGCAACTAACCATAATTGCTCCTTTAGATAACTTTATATGGGATAGGGCTCTTATTAAGGAGTTGTTTAACTTCGAATATACGTGGGAAGTTTATACGCCCGTAGTAAAAAGGAAGTACGGATACTACGTATTGCCTCTTCTATATAAGAATGAATTAGTAGGGAGAATCGAGTTCGAAAAACATAGACTCAAAGAAGATTTACTAGTCAAGAGTGTATGGTGGGAATCAACTCACTATGAAGAAGCATTAGAACAATCTATTAAACAGTTTAATAACTATCTGATAGGAGGTATAGAATGAAGTATAAAAACAAAGACGTTGTGATTGATTACGAGGAGTACGGAGAAGGAATACCTATTCTTATGATACATGGATACTCCGTTGATAAAACATGTATGGTTAATAGTTTTGAACCCATATTTAAGACTGTACACGGTTTTAAAAGAGTTTATATAGATCTTCCTCATATGGGAGAATCTAATCGTCCTGAATCTATCAATAGTTCAGATGACTATTTGAATTTGTTAATCTCTTTTATTAAGGATATGGACTTTAACGAATATTTAGTAACTGGATATTCATACGGAGGTTATCTAGCAAGAGGTCTTCAGGAAAAAACACCTAACTGTATTGGAGCCGCGTTAGTATGTCCTGTACAGGAAGCCTACAGAAAAAATAGAACTCTTCCTGAAGAAGAAGTTCTTTACGTTGATGATTTTATCAAAAACTATGAAGGTTATATAGATGAGTCATTTGAAAACTACCAAATTCAAACAGAATATACTTTTAAAAGACATAACCTTGACTTCAAAGAAGCCTTTGAAAAGGCAAACTTCGAGGTATTAAGTAAGATATTTAATAACCACTACGAACTAGATATTGTGTTCAAAAAAGAAATAGAATCACCTACTTTGATTCTTCTAGGTAAGCAGGATTCAGTAGTAGGGTATGAAGATATGTTAAACTACATTAAAAACTACAAAAGATTAACCTTATCAATTATAGATAGGGCAGGTCATAATTTGATGACTGAACAGGTAGAATTATTTGAACTACACATAAAGAAATGGTTAGGTAATTATAATGGAGACTTTGAAGGAACAACTATTTAACAAAGACACTGTAACGTCATTATTAACGGAATTAGATAAGTATTATTCACTAGACATTGAAAGAATAACAGATGAACTTTTAATTGAGTTTGAAACATTAGAATTAAAAGAAAGAATATCTAGTCTTACGAGAGCACTTGAAAGAGAAATCGATGTTCCTTACTTAGAAGTGTTAGACATCTTTGACAAATGTGTGGCTGGAATTAATAGAGGACATTTTGTGTATGCTTCTTTAATTGAGTACGTTGAGAAAAGAGGAGTAACAGATGAGTTTATTGATGAATCACTTAAGAGACTGGCTGCGTATACAAGCACTTTTTCAAGCGAGTTCGCAATCAGAACATTTATCAATATGTATGAGGCTAAAACTCTAAAAGAAGTTTTTAAATGGAGTTTAAGTGATAATGCTGATATTAGAAGACTAGCCTCAGAAGGAACAAGACCTCTATTACCATGGGCAGTAAAAGTTAATATGGATTACAGAGATTCTATTAAATGGTTAGATAACTTATATTCTGATTCAGAAAGATATGTTACAAGGAGTGTTGCGAACCATTTAAATGATATCTCAAAGATTGATCCTACATTAGTTGTTAACACTTTGACAAGATGGGAAAAAGAAGGAAAACAGTCTTTACCTGAAATGAAGTATATTATTAATCACTCTTTAAGAACATTAGTTAAAAGAGGGAATGAGTTGGCACTTGAATTTCTTGGATATAACTTGAATCCTGTCCTTATGATAAAGAACTTAAAAGTCGATAAAAAAGAGATTAATATAGGGGATTCAGTAGTAATGAGTTTTGATATTATAACGAATGAAGAAAAACTGATGATTGATTACATTGTTCATTTTCAAACTAAATCAGGTAAGGCGTCTAAGAAAGTTTATAAGCTTAAACAAATAAATAAGAAACAAGACGTTATTTCTATAACTAAAAAGATTGCCTTTAATCAAAGAACAACTAGAAAAATATACAAAGGGATCCATAAAGTAGATATACAGGTGAATGGTAAAGTGATAGACTCTACCGAATTAAAAGTAAAATAAAAGGTGCCTTAAGCACCTTTTTTTAATACCCGTAACTTTCAGCAGAATGTTTCAAAACGTACGGTTTACTTCTTAAATAGAAGAACCAATAACCTAAGTACCCTACGTGTAAGACTACATTCAGTAGTCCCCAGTAATAAAGAACATCTGCATTAAACCAGTTAGTTGAATCCATTACTGGTGTAAACACATCGTAAGAAGAACGTATTAAGATGTGGATTGCTAATGTATAGATTCTACCCATTAACCATAAGTCGGTTCTCTTTTTAATGAACATCCATATTTCAGGTGCTAATAATATACATAGACTTGATGCGAAGAATGTAGTGTTCTCTGCATAAACGAATGCTGCATTCCAAGTAACGTATAATAAACACCATGCAAGCGGTAAGTCAGCAATTAGTTCTGCAAAACTATTCTTACCATCATTCTTACCGATACGCCAATGTTTTGTTGGTAGTGGAATTGTAATACATAGAATAATACCACTAATAGCATTGAATACATTCCCCATTTCAAAATCTGTTAAAGTAGCTTCAGCAATATTTAGCATAAGTACGAAGTAAAGTATCCAAAGTGGCCACTTCTTTTTCAAACTCGCCATTATTTCCTGATGGCTACCATCATTCGAAATTCTCACAAATGACACAAAGCAAATTGGTATTAATACACTGATTGTTTTAGCCCATCTAAACCATGAATGTAGGTTGATGAACCATAGTGGGATTGATATAAATGCTGCGATGAAGAACCATTTATAGAACCCTTGTTTTTCTCTAGTAAATTCTAGAAAGAAATATAGAAATAATACGTAAACTGACATTGAAACTATATAACTTAAAATTGGTAATGACATATAAAAACCCTCCTTGTTCCTTACTTAAATTATAGGACTTATACGATGAGGTTTACAATATGGACTTATGCTTTTCATTAGCAACTTAATCATATAAATGGATGATTTGTAACACTAATCAACAAGATTGTCATAAAAGATATGAAAAAGATAATAAATGTAGTATTATTGAGTTAGGTGAAATATATGAATCAATTATGTGTAGACGTTTTTCAAGAATATGAGCTTCCCTTTAAAACTTTTTTTTCAAAGGGAGTTCTTCATAAAGATCAAGTGCACGATGAAGTTGAACTTATTTGGGTGTTACGAGGATCTGTAGTTATTACTTGTGATGGAAGTGATTACTCCTTAGGTTCACAAACCTTATTTATGATTAACATTGGCCAGGTACATACTATACAAAGCAGTGCTGACTCAGTAATTATAACGTATAGGTTTAAGAAGGAACATCTAGCAAAAAACAATGTCACTTTTGACGAGTTTAGGTTTGAGAATAAAGTACACACTTTTGATGAGTTGGTTGCGAAATATAGAGAAGTACCACAACTTGTAACCCAATTGCTTAGTATATTAATAACTCCTAATCAATCAAACGTTGTAAGATATAAAATTATTGGCTTCTATAATATGTTAGTGTATGAACTTTATACGATGTTATTAAAGGAAAGATATCTTGATATTAAAAAGAGAAACTTCGATAATTACATGGATAGACTAAGCAAAGTAACAAGTTACGTTCAAGAACATTTCAAAAGAAAAGTTTCTTTAGATGAAGTAGCGGACTTAGTTAATTTGAGTAAGTATAGGTTGTCTCACTTTGTAAAAGAGTATTTAGGTATTCCTCTACAGGAATACATTAAAAGAATTAGAATGGACTTTGCATTAAAACTACTTCGAGAATCAAGTGAGAGTGTTGTTGAAGTTGCATCTCTTTCTGGCTTTAGTGACGTGAAGTATCTTAATGAGGCTTTAAAAGAAAGACTTGGTATGACTGCGTTAAAATATAGAAAACTAATGCTTAGTGAAGTAAGTGTTATGAGAACTAATGTTGAAGATTTCAAAACTGAACTTAGAACTTGTTTAAAGATGATAGAGAGCAAGATGCATATAGGAGGAACGTTATGAGAGGGTTAGTATTAGCTGGTGGTGGAGCGAAGGGTTCATACCAAATTGGTGTATGGAAAGCTCTAAAGGAATTAGACATCGAGTTTGATGTTGTATGTGGTACGAGTATCGGTGCTTTTAATGGTGCTTTTGTAGCACAAAATCAGTTTGACAAGGCTTATAAACTTTGGAGCCATATGACGATGAGTGATTTGTTTGAAGCTGATGAGAATCTTTTGGAGGCTTTTGATGCTTTTATGAAGGAAAAGAAGATTCCGATGAGTCTTACCTTATATATGGATTTCTTTCATTACTTAAAAAGTTCAGGTGGATTAGACATAACTCCATTAAGGGAGATTATTGATAAGTACTTGGATGAAGACCTAATCAGAAACAGTAATGTTGACTACGGTTTAGTAACAATGAATATAGACAAACTGAAACCTCTTAGGTTGTTTGTTAAAGATATACCCAAAGGAGAACTAAAACACTACCTTTTAGGAAGTGCTATGGTTCCAGGGTTTGCTAGAGAGAAGACTAGTCCCTTTAAGTTTGTTGATGGAGGAGTCTTTGATAATTTTCCAGTGAAGATGGCTGTTGAAAGAGGTTGTGACGAAATCGTTGCGGTCAGCTTATCTAATATTAGGAGAAAAAAATGGGGAGATACTAAAATAACCTATATCGAACCGAGAGAAGATTTAGGGAATTTCCTGCACGTTGATCACGACAGAATCCACAAAAATATGAGAATGGGTTACCTAGATACTTTAAAAGCATATGGTCATCTAGAAGGAAATGAGTTCTACTTTAAGAATTTATTATCTGAACATGATATAATCAAAAAGTTATCTTTGCTAGATTATGAATTGAAAAACAAAATCTGTCAGTTAGTTCTAGAGAAGGACTTAATACATGAAAGATTCTTTTTTGAAAAAGTAATGTATAAGATTGCTAGAATGTTAGATGTAGACTCAAAATCAGGATATAAACAGTTGTTCTTGAACGCATATGAGGCTTTGTTATTATCAAGTGGTGAGAATCATTTAGAAGTTTATTCACCTGTTATAGTTAAACATAGATTGAAGGGAAAAGTCTTTGAAGATGAGTTGTTAATTTACAAACTTTTATTAGAAATATAAGTAGACTAATTGTCTACTTTTTTTATGGAAATGTATCAAATTTTGTCTTGAACCTAAGATATGGTATAGTTTATATACGAAGGGGTGAGAAAATGAAACTAGAATTAAGAAGTAACAAAGTAAAAGTCTTAAGAGAAGAAGGGTTAATTCCTGGTGTTGTATACGGAAAAGGTATCGATTCTACATCGATTCAATTACCATATAGAGATTTCTTAAGTACTTTGTCTGAGTATGGCTTAAGTAGAACATTTCCTGTAAGCCTAGGCAGAAAGAAACACATTGTATATTTTAAAGATGTTCAGAGAGATCCGATGAATGTTCATCACTTTTTACATTTTGATCTTCAAAAAGTAACGAGCGATGATACAATTACTTCACACGTGCCATTACACTTTATCGGAAGAGAATTAGTAGAGAAAAATAACATCATGTTAACATTCGATACAACTGAACTTACTGTAGAATACAAAGTAGGACAAGGTGTTTCGAGTTTAGATGTTGATGTATCTGGAATGGAAATTGGAGATTACTTACACGTAAGTGATTTAGTTATTCCTGAGGGATTAACTGTAGATAACGATCCAGAAGATATTGTTGCCAAATTAGCTTATGCAAAAGTACACGCAGAAGCTGATGAATTAGACCCAGATGCAGAAGAGGTTGAAGTAGAAGCAATTAAACAATCAGCAGAATAATAAAATGCGTCTTCGGACGCATTTTTTGTTGCATTTAGACTGCTTATTACTGGAATAGTTGATAACCTATTTACAAGAGGTGGTTTTATGTCAAACGACTTAACAGTAGGCTCAATAAAAAGCCATATAAGAAGAATTGCCATACCAGCAAGTATTGGTATGTTATTTAATACGCTATTTAATATCGTTGATACGATATATACAGGGAATATAAGTACAAATGCTTTGGCTGGAATGAGTTTATCTTTTCCAGTATTTTTTGTAGTGATTTCGCTTGGAATGGGTCTAGGGACTGGTTCCACTGCACTAACTGCTAATTCTTTAGGAGAGAAGAATTATAAGAGGTTCCATAATCTTATTTTTAATTCATTGTCTTTAGGAATGTTGATTACAGTTTTAATCACTGTATTTGGAGGGTGGTTAATTGCGAAACCTTTATTTAATGTAATGGGAGGGGAAGCTGAATCAATCAAATACGGTCTTGATTATATCCAAGTTATATTTGCAGGATCTGTTTTCTTTATTTTAAGTATGTTGTTTAATTCAATACTATCTTCTCAAGGAGATACAAAATCATACAGAAATGTTTTAATAGTTGGTTTCTTCTTGAACCTGATACTAGACCCGTTGTTTATTTTAGGTTGGTTTGGATTACCAAAACTAGGTACTGCAGGAGTAGGTTTAGCGACAGTTATTGTTCAAGCGATAAGTGCAGTCTACTTAGGGATTAAAGTATATAATAGCTCTGCTTTTGATTTTGAGTTATTTAAGAAAGCGAAAGTGTCTTTCAAAATTTGGAAGGACATATTAGCTCAGAGTATTCCAGCTACACTTAACATGATGACGATTGCTCTAGGAGTGTTCGTAATTAATTACTTCGTTATTAGACTAGCTGGAGATGCAACAATAGCTGCTTATGGAGCTGCGATAAGAATTGAACAGTTAGCACTTCTACCAGCTATTGGGATTAATACCGCAGCACTTACAATTACAGGTCAGAATTACGGAGCTAAAAACTATGAAAGAATTGTAGAAGTGTTCAAAAAAACAATGCTTTATGCAGTAGGTATTATGGTTATAGCTATGATAGTTATTTATCCAACTGCTCCTATGTTGATAAGGATCTTTAACCAAGATCCCGATGTTATTGAAGCAGGAACAGTTTATTTGAGAATCGAGTACATATGTTTTACTACTTATGTAATTATGAATATAGCTATATCAGTTTTACAAGGATTAAAAAGACCAGGTATCGCAATATGGATTGGTTTGTATAGACAAATCATAATGCCAATTGTATTATTCTATTTCCTAGGATATGCACTAAATATGGGTGTTATTGGTGTATGGTGGGGTGTTGTAATTATTAACTGGACTGCTACAGTTATTGTCTTGGTTCACACACTTAAAGTACTAAAAGGAGTGAGAGAAATTCTTACGTAATAATTATATTTATGCTACTATTAAGTATAGAATGATTTGAAAATAATATTTATTAGAAGGGATGGGGACGTATGAGAACGGTAGTGATTTATAAATCGAGGACAGGAAATGCTCGTAAGTATGCTGAAATGATTGCATCGCATTTAGGTGCAGATTTATTTAATTCTGGTCAAATCCACGTGGAAAGATTGTTTAGTTATGACACAATTATTTTTGGTGGTGGACTCTATGTCAGGGGTATATACGGATTAAGAAACTTAGTAAACAATTTAGACTTACTAAAGGATAAAAATATCATTGTATATGCAACAGGTGCTACCCATCCGAAAAGCCAAGATGTTAATTCAGTGATGAGGAGTAACTTCACAGAGGAGCAACTTAAGCATATGAAGTTCTTCTATCTTCATAGTGAAGTGAACTATGAAATGTTGTCATTTGGTGACAAATTGATGATTAGCATCATTAAGTTTAGATTAAAAAACAAAAAGAACAGAACGAAAGAACAAGATGGTTTATTAGAAGCTTATGCAGGTAAGCATACACATGATAAAACTGAATGTATTAAACCAGTATTGGATTACGTGAGTTCACTACAAAAATAACGCCTCTTTTAGGGCGTTTTGTTTAGGAGAGATTTGTATGAAGGAAAAGAACCTGAAACTATTAGAAGAACTTAAAGAGAATGATTTTGACATGTCTCTTGTTGAGGATAAATTAAACTTCACTTATGAGTTATTAGCTTGTATTGGTGTTAAAGACCCACATCACAGAGATGAGTTAATCTATCCAGCGTTGGCCAGACTTTTATACCGAGATCACTTGAGTGATGAATCACTTTTGGATATTCTAAAAATACTATTCTCAAAATCTCATCTATTCTTTGGGATAGGTACGACTGATGACAAGGTGTTTACAAGAACATTTTCGTCACTTCAAATAGCTGTACTACTGTATAAACACAATCAAAAGAAGTTTATCCCAAGAGATACCTATATAGAGTACTTTGAGATGTTTTTAGATTATTATGAACAGGAAACAGACTTAAGAGGGTTCTTAACAGAAGAAGGATGGGCACATAGTATTGCACATGCTGCTGATGTATTTAAACAATTTGCACAAGCTAAGGAGTTAGATGGTACTGATCTTGTGAAACTCCTAGAAGTTATTCAAAATAAGTTTATGCAAAGTGATTACTTCTTCATTAATAATGAAGATGAAAGGACAGTTTCTGCGATTGAACTTCTCTTAAAAAGAGACTTAGTAGAACCTAATGTTTTTATTGAGTGGATGAAGAAGTTCGAACACTATGAAAAAGAAGAGGACTATAAGTTAGAGTTTATTATAAACTCTAATGTTAAAAATCTATTAAGAAGTCTTTACTTTAGAGTTAATAAGTTCCATGAAGAGATTGACGAAATTCTTTATATCATAAATCCATTTAAAAAATAAAACCCCACAATACGTGGGGTCTTTTTTATTTAGTTATAGAGTAAATATGCTGGCTTATAAACTCACCTTCACGGTTGTATGATTTTCTTAAGGTGCCATCAAGTACCATTCCAATTGACTCATAAAGATGTATACCTGTTTCATTGTCTTCATAGACGTCTAACCAGAATCTATGGAATCTTAACTCTTCCATTGAGTACTTAATCAATCCTTTAATAGCTGATCTTCCGTACCCTTTACTCTTATGTTGAATAATCATTCTTCTTAGCTCAAAAGAACTATTCTCATTATCCATATGACATAACATATAACCAATTCTATCAAAACGTTCTTTAATAATGATCACGAAGTAGTCAGGACTATTCACTTCAAATGTATGTTCTTCAACAGTTCCCTGTCTTACAAACTTTCTGTTTTCAGGATGTTGTTCCAAACGCATGATGTAAGGAATATCAGACTCAGCAGCCTCAATAAACTTTAAGTTTTCTTCTTTAAATAGTACACTCATAAATCCAACTCCTCACTTTTCTTTCTTTGTTAAATCGGTGTATACTGTTACTAGTAACTATATTATACCAAATAGGAGAAAATTATGTTCGAATGTAAAATAGACGTAAGATATTACGAAACAGATATGCAAGGAATAGTGCATCACTCTAATTACTTGAGATACCTAGAAGTTGCTAGAGAGTTACTAATTCAAGAAAAGATGAATATGAGTACTAGAGACTTTGAAAAGCAGGGTGTTTTCTTTGTTATTAGAGAAGCTGAAACTAAGTTCTTAGTACCGTTTAAATTTGGAGATGAGATAACAGTTAAGGTTAAAATAGCTGAATACAATGGACTTAGATTAGTTCATGAATATCAGTTGTTTGTAGGAACAGTTCTTCACGCAACATCTAGAACTATGATGGTTTCTATAGATAGTGAAACATTCAAACCATTAAATATGAGAAAGAAGCATAGAGATTTGCATGAGGAAACTCTGGCATTGTATAATGAATTTTCGAATGAATAATATAAAGCTGAAAAAACTGTATAACCTTAACGGAATTCTTTTATCAACTGTTGTATTTATTATATTTATTGTTTTAGTTCTACCATGGGTTTCTAACATGATGGATGGATTTGGAAATGTTCAATCTCCAGATACACTTTTTACTTACTCAAGTGATAAATTATTTTCCATTACACATGATTATGGATATGAGGGCAGAAGAATGTATTTAATTCAAAGATTTACTTTTGATTTAATCTGGCCTTTAGTTTATGGAGTATTCTGTTTGTCTTTGATTGGATTCGCAGTAACTAGGTTTGATAGTTTAATGAAGTATAAGTATTTAGTGTATGTTCCAGTAATCGCAGTTATTATGGACTATTTGGAAAACTTACTAGTATCATTGGTATTTATAATGTATCCAACTGAATCTCGCATTATAGCTATATTGGCTTCAGTATCAACTTCTATTAAATGGATATACGTTAGCTTAAGTATGATTTTGGCTATGGTTTCTATTTTATATATAGTCACAACAATAATCCAAAAGAAAAAGGTCCATTAGGACCTTTTATAATGTAAATTTTAATTTGACTAATTCTTCTGACTTATTCCATAGTTCTAGGGCATCTTGACTATTTTGAGCTCTAGAAGATGATTTTACAACTACAGGATGACCTTTGAGTTGCATTACACCACTTGGACCGTAGTATTCTCCACTTTCCGCAGAAGGATCTAAACAAGCTCTAATTCCAGGTAATGAACCTCTGAAAGCAGATTGTGAGGTTAGATTGAATAACCAACTAAAGAGTTTAAATCTTTTTTTCTCTTTAACATACCTAGTAAGATTTGTTCTTGAGCTACCTGGGTGTGCAGCTAATACTTTAATATCAAGTCCTTTTTCTTTTACTCTTTTGTTTAACTCAAATGTGAATAGAAGGTTTGCTAATTTTGATCTTCCATATGCTCTTGCTTCTGAATAAACTCCTTGTTCGTACATTAAGTTATGAAAGTCCATTGTTCCTATTCTATGTGCCTGGCTAGAAATATTTACGATTCTAGGGTTGGTACCTTTTTTGATTAAATCGAATAACTGAGCAGTTAATGCGAAATGCCCTAAGTGATTTATACCAAATTGTTTCTCAAAACCATCTTCTGTAAGTCCGTAAGGGACAATCATTATTCCGGCATTATTTAACAAGATATCTATGTGGTCATATTTCTTTTTGAAGTCGTGTACAAATTGATTTACACTTGAAAGACTTGCAAGGTCTAAATACATTGTATCTATCAAGCAGTCTCCACACTGATCTATAATAACCCTTTTAGCCTCTTCAGATTTTGTTATAGATCTTGATGCCATAATCACACTAGCTCCTTTTGAAGAAAAGAATCTAACACTCTCTAATCCTAGGCCGCTATTACCACCTGTAACAACAATAATTTTATCTTTTAATGAACCTACTTTTTGGTAATCCCATGTTTTCATATGTAATGCCCCCTCTTTTTAATTTTACCATATCTTGTGTGAGCATTTACTCATCAAGATTATTGTGTGCTAAAATAAGATAAGGATGTGATATTATGTTTGAGCTTAGTATGACAACTGCGATTCTAATAGCTGTACTTGCGAACTGTGTTGGTTTAGTAACAGCTATCATTACATTTATGAGATTCAAAAATACGTATAGAAGTATTTTTTACTTCATTATGTATTTCTTACTTAGTTCTTTAGGTATCTGGATAATACTAATTAGAGTTGATTTCTATATGTTAGCAACAGTCTTTTCCTATGAAAGTTTAGTGATAGGTACATTGATGTTGCTTGTTGGGTATAGAAGTTTCTTTAACACGCCTTCTAATAAGGTTGGTATAACTGTTTTGATGACAGTTTATACGGTTCTTATTCTTGTTTTTAGTTATATATATCCAAATCCTAATTATAGAAGTTTAGTATTTTCGGTATTCTTACTAATAATTCATGTTCATATCGTCCTTTATTTACATAAGAAGGAGAAGGAAGAAGGATGGAGTTTGAATATAAGTTCAATGGTTCATATTTTCTTTATAATGTTTTTAACTGTTAGAGTTATTAGTATTATTATATACGTGAATGATGCTTCGTTACTTGAAGTGATTGATTCTTTGGTTGTCTATTTTTCTTCATTCGGAACATTGTTAATTGTTTCATCTATGATAAGTGTTATCTTAGAAAAAATTAAGGATAACTTAGATGAATCGTCTAAAGCTGCAACTTTGTTTGCAGAAATCTATCATAATTCGACTATTCCGACTTTACTCGGAAACTCTGATGGAGAAGTATTTCACTTTAATCAATCATTAATCGATTTTGTAGGTTTGTCAGAAGAAGAGTTATCTACATTATCTTGGAAGAACGGATTTATGAGTGAAGAAGATGTTATTACTCTTTCGGATATGATTGAAAATGTGTTGAAAGATGGTAAAGAGATAGTTTATGAGACAGAGTTATTAATAGGTAGTGCGATTAAGAAAGTTGAAATAACAGTCACAGGTTTCTTTGATGGGGATGATAGATATTTTATTTCATTTATTCAAGATATAACAAAACTAATTGAGAATGAACAAAGATATATTCAGTCAGAGCTTGATAAGGCAAGCATTCTTCAAAATATTCCAGGATTTGCCTATAGATGTTTAAATGATCAGGATTGGACTATGCAATTACTAAGTGATAGTTTCAGTGTTATTACCGGTTACTCATCTGAGAGTATTATAGGGAATGCTAAACTGAGTTATAATGACTTGATTTTGCCAGAGTATCAAGAAGAGGTTAGAAATGAATGGCAAAAGGCTGTTGAGACGCATAGTCAATACACTGGTGAATATATGATTTCTAAAAAAGATGGCTCAGTGATTTGGGTTTGGGAACAAGGTAGAGCTACCTATGATTCTAGTGGAAATGTTATTTACCTAGAAGGTTTTGTTTCGGACATTACCTACAGAAAAGAAGTAGAACACGCTTTAGAGTTTTTGAGTTATCATGACTCATTAACAGGACTATATAACCGTAGATTTATTGAAGCGGAAATAGAAAGACTTGATGTTAAACGTAATATACCATTTTCTATAATGAAACTTGATATAGATGGATTGAAGTTTGCGAATGATGTTTTTGGACATAGTTACGGAGATAAAATAATTCAGCAAGTATCAAATGTAATGAAGGAAGTCCTTAGACAAGACGAAATAATCGCAAGGGTTGGTGGAGATGAGTTTATGGTGTTGCTTCCAAGTACCCCAAACTCTGAACTACATTCAATTGTAAATAGATTAAATGCAGGATTTGATGGAAGTAAACTTCAAACAGAAGTATCAGTATCTATTGGATGTATGACTAAAGAACTGCCAGAAGAGAACATCCAGCATATCATCCAACAAGCGGATGAAGAGATGTATTCAAATAAGTTATTCAAAAAACCTATGGTTGCGAGAAACTCTGCCAATTCTATTTTAAACATGCTATATACTAAGTTTCCTCAGGAAAGAAGCATTGTACAAAAAGTAATTGATCTTACTATGCGAATTGGAATGCATTTAAATTATTCTAGTATTAGACTTGAGAAACTAAGGAAAGCAGCAGAACTATCAAGGGTTGGGATGATTTCAGAACATCAACATGGACCTGTGAGCTGTGTCTATCACTCTGAGGATGCATTTAGAATAGTTAATGCGATTCCAGATTATGGGAATATAGCTAACATAATTATAGGTATTTGTGAGCATTACGACGGTATGGGTCATCCGAAGGGATATAAAAGAGAGATGATATCAACTGATTCTCAAATATTAGCACTTAGTTTATTCATTGTGATACACGGTTATGAGGACTTAAAAGATGGTCCACTTAAAGCTGTTCTAGATGATAAATCGAGTAGTTGGTTCAATCCACTACTAGTGAATGAGTATTACAGGATGGTTAGCTAACTGTCCTGTTTTTTTTGTATAAATTGACTAGCAATTTGACGATAGAGTATAATAAGTTATGTGGAGGATGATAAAATGATTAATTTACTAGGTAGTATCTCTATTTTCTCTGAGTATCATTCTAATGTATTTATAGAAATAGCCCTACTTATTACAGTCGGTATTCTAGGTGGTAAGTTAGCAGAAATGCTTCGTTTACCTAAAGTTACTGGTTATATATTTATAGGGTTAGTTTTTGGACCTAATGCACTGAACTTCTTCACTGATGAAGTGATAGAACAGTTTAAAACGTTGAAACTATTAGCGTTAGGTTTTATTGGTTATAATGTTGGACTTGAAGTAGATTTCAAGTTATTAAGGAATAATAGAAACACAGTTCTTTATATAACCATAGCTCAATCAGTACTCACATTTATATTAGTAGCAGGAGCCATTGTCTTAATTGTTAAGGAAAATGCATGGATTTATGCATTAATACTCGGGGCAATAGCTACTGTAACAACACCAGCGCCAATTATTGCGACTATAAAGAGTTATAAAGCAAAAGGTAGAGTTACAGACCTTTTATTCCCAATGATTGCTTTAGATGACGTTTTAGGTGTTATTATATTCGCATTAGTATTACCAATATCAGTATTCTTAGCAGGTAATACCGATACGGTAACAACTTTGAGTGAGTTATTAGCTCAACCAGTATTTGAGATAGTCATGGCGATTGTGCTCGGGCTTATCATTGGTGGAGTAGTTGTTAAAATACTTAACTACTTCTATAAGGGAGATAATGTTTCAATATTGATTATTGTTATTATCGGTTTATTCTTCGGTATTGGATTAAGTTATATGTTAGGTACAAGTACAATTCTTTTACCTCTTACTATAGGTTCAGTATTGGCAAATAGTTTAAACTTAGACATAAAAGAAAAAGTAAGAAGAAATACAGATGCTGTAATACTACCTTTACTATTAGTGTTCTTTACTCTATCAGGAGCTGAGTTAGATATTAAATTATTACCATCAATTGGTGTACTTGGAGTTATATATATCTTTGTTAGAATTATTGGTAAAGTAGTAGCTTCTACAGTAACTGCCAAAGCACTTGGTGAGAAGAGTAATGTACATAAGTATTTAGGGTTTGCACTTATTCCACAGGGTGGAGTTGCGATAGATATGGCGATACTTGCTGAGATTAGATTTTTACAGCTAGCTAGTGAAACTGGAAATCCAGCTTATATCCATATAGGGTCAACTATTTTAACTGTTGTATTAGGTGCGGTTGTTATATATAAATTGTTCGGAGAAATCATTGTTAAGTGGGCATTTAAGAAGTCAGGAGATATTCAGACTGAAAACCATGAAACACATAGTCATATTATATAAAAAGTATGAATCTAAGATTCATACTTTTCTTTTATCTCTTTAAGTGGAACTGCCTTACTAAATAAATAACCTTGATAGTAGTCACAACCTAAGTCTTTAAGTAGTAGAAGTTGTTTTTCGGTTTCTACCCCTTCAGCAATTACTTTAATACCCATAGATCTTCCTAGGGCGATTGTAGACTTCAATATCTGAAGTTCTGTTATTAGTAGATCATCTTTTATAAACGCCTTATCTATCTTGATAGCACTCATTTGAAGAGTAGCTAGATAATGTAGTGATGAGTACCCTGTTCCAAAGTCATCTAAGTGAACGCCAAATCCCAGAGCTATTAATTTTTGGATAACTTTTTTTGATTCAGGTACAGAAATTAGTGAAACATTTTCTGTTACCTCTATGTTAATTCTATTGGTCTCAACATTATTATTTAAACAGGTCTGCTCAATAGTCTTCAGGAACGACTCCGTTAAGTTAAGTCCCGATATATTAACTGAAATATGTTTATCCTTAGATAATGAATCCAAATACGTAATAGCCTTACATAGGACGTGATTATCTATTTTTTCTATAGTACCATTTGATTCAGCAGTCTTGATAAATTTGGCTGGCGAAATATATTGGTTTTTATAGAATATTCTAAGAAGTAGTTCATATCCATCCACTTCATTTGTAGATACATCTATTATTGGTTGTAGATAGAGATCGGTTTCTTTGTCTAAATCTATAGTTCTAGTTAGTTGGTCGTAGAGAATATCCTCTTCTAATATATTTCCAGAATGTTCCTCAAATACACTGAATGAGTTTTTACCACCGATTTTAACTTGATACATTGCTGAATCTGCTTTTGATATGGCCATATCAATTGATTCATGTTTCTGAGCATCTGTTACCGCCCCCATTGATACTGATAGTGAAAACTCATTTTCATCTATTGTAAATGGTTTGTTAAGTGCGCTTAAGAGTTCATTACAGATTACCTCTAGAGTAGTCACATCTACTGATGGTACGATGATTACAAATTCATCTCCACCCCATCGATATAATGTACCGCGGTCTTCTAATACAGTTTTTATTCTTGTGCTTATGTCTATTAATGCAAGGTCTCCCTTGTTATGTCCATGTAAATCATTTAGGAACTTAAAGTTATCAATGTCTGCAAATATTAGAGAAAAACCATTTGAGACATACTTTTTAAAGTCTTTTGCTAATGCCCTTCTATTTGGAAGGTCTGATAAGTAATCATAATAAATCATCTTTTCTATTTCTGTTTCAAGAACTTGGCTTTTTTTTCTGTACGTTATATAAGAATACAAACTAGTAACAAGAGCAACAAGAAGAACAAATCCTCCAGCTATCAATCTGCTTACATACTTTGTTCTGTAACTGTCTTTAAGTCCCAGTTGGATACCAAAATTATAGTTTCCTAACGTAGTAATATCATTACTTTCTTGATCTGGACCACTGAGAACCTCACCGATATTTGTAAGTATCGATACGTCGTATATATCTTGGTCTTGCTTAACTTCAGCGAATAGTTCGTCAGTATCTACTACAACATTCACAATACCCCAAAATTCATCATTTGATTTTAATGCTTTTCTAAAAACGATTATTTTTCTGGTCTCATCATTTCTATCTTGATAGGGACCACTTATAATAGTTAGCTCAGTTCTAATAGCTGATAAAACGTCACTTCTTACATTTGCCCTTACATCATTTAGGAGATCATGTCCTAGAACTCCTTCGTTTCCTTCAAGTGGATACACAAACTCTTGTATACCATTTGGAGCGATACTTATATTGATGATGGATGATTCTTTTTGAAGCAGAATTTCTGAATACTCATTGAACTCATCAATCGTCATATTGGGAACAAGTACTGAAGTGAATCCGTATAGACTCTCCATACTATTATTGTACTTTTCTAGAGCACTTTCGTACTTATATATTATTTCATCTTTTTGGGATATCTCATTTATCTTAGCAGTTGAGAACATTAGCTGGAAAGCAAAAAATCCGGCTATAACCCAGATTAAAGTGATAACTATTGATGAAAAGATTAAATTAGTACTCTTAAAATGCCATTTTCCCATAAAAATCACCTAAATGTATTATATCACTATACGAATAAAAATAAAAAAAGAGAGATTTATAAGAATCTCTCTTTCACTAATTTACAAAATACACCAGCTATAACTGGATCAAACTGAGTACCTGAACATCTCTTTATTTCAGCAATTGCTTCAGTCATTGTTCTTGGCTCACGGTATGGTCTACCATTAATTATTACTTCAAAGGTATCAACGATAGAAATGATTCTTGAGTTGATAGGAATCTCTGTCCCTTTAAGTCCTTTTGGATAACCAGTGCCGTCCCATTTTTCATGGTGATAAAGAACGTCTTCTGCGATGTGACTCAGTTCATGAACTGAGTTTAGTATTCTATATCCTATTTCAGGATGTTTTTTGATTTGTACCCATTCAGACGAGTTAAGTTTCTTTTGTTTTAGTAGAATCTTGTCAGGGATACCTATTTTACCTATATCATGAAGTCTTGCTAATAAAGATATCTCATCAATGGTAGAAGCGTCACACTCTAATTCTTTAGCTAATAACATTCCCCATTTAGACATGTTCTGGGCATGAGTTTCTGTTTCATGACTCTTTTCAAGTAATGTGTTCTCCAATGTATTAATTAAGGTATTTCTAACACTCTTACCTTCTTGAAGTTTCGTTCTATACATCATCTCTTCTGCGATACTTAGTGTTTCCTCAATATTTTGACTCTGTTTTGTTTTTGTTGCATGTCCTAGCGAGATCGAAGGTGGTATCTTTATGTTAGAAGAAGCTTTCAATGTGCTCAATAATTTAGAACATTTTTTCGCTACTTTGTTTTCATTTGTGTGTGGGAATACAATGACGAACTCATCGCCACCCCATCTTGATACAACACTATTAGGAAATGATTCGTTTAATATATTTGAGATATGTATTAGTAATGCATCTCCTGATTTATGTCCAAATGAGTCATTCACTAATTTTAATCCATTTACATCTCCAATAATAAGTGAGATCGGTAGATTTTCCTTTTTGTCTATATCTGTTAAGTGGTTTTCAAAAAACCCTCTATTATAAAGACCAGTCAAGTAATCATGTGTACTTATGTGTTCTAACTGAACGTACACTTTGTCTACATCTCTTTGTTTAAACAAAATCAATCCTAGTATCAATCCAGTAAATGGATTGATTAACATTATAGATACTCCAGAAGCCTTGATTAGATTTACCCCTAACTCTCCAAGTGTTAAGAAAGAGAGTAACATCAGTAAATGTACTGTAACACCAAATAGAATCAACCCTACTACTCTTTTCTTAGGTTTATCATCTAGTCGTGTTAAGAACTTGCTTCTTGTGTATAATCCTGCCAAAGCAGAGATTACGATTACTAAAACACCAGTATATGCACCTACCCCACCTTGAAGTAATCTATGCACACTTGTAAATACGATTGCGATCAAAGTCGGTATTGCTCCGAAAAACAGCCCAGACATTGATATAAGTACACTTCTAGTATCTAGTACAATACCTTCTCCTACTTGAAACGGTGTACTCATGATTATTAATCCAACTATACCAGTTAGTATTCCGATTATAATTTTATATATTAGTGTCCGTTTGGAATCTCTAAACGGAATCAAAATATATATTAGCCCAATCGAAAATAATAGAATAGAGTTATTCGTTAGCCCAATAAATAAATCTCCCATTAATTTCACATCCTTTAGAATAATTATATATTAATTAAGGGTCTTTAGAAAGGTAAATGTGATATATCTACAACATCTAGTATAATAAAGAAAAGAGGGAGGTCTTAGATTATGAAAGAATATATATATTTTTTAAAACTAGTGGATAGACTTAAATCAGGAGTATGGACAAAAGAAGATGAGTCTATCATTAACGACCACGTATCATATTTAAGTAAACTAAAAGATAATAAGATATTAGTCTTTGCAGGAAGAACTCAAACAGACGGTGAAAATACTGTTGGTTTGGTCTTATTCTATGCCAATAGTCTAGAGGAAGCTTCAACTACTATGAAGAATGATCCAGCAGTAAACAATGGGATTATGACAGGAGAAGTTGTAGAATTTTCGACTGCCATACAAGGTCAATGGAAGTAATTACAAAATATCTTAGTACGTAAAATATAACCTAAACTAATTTTAGATTTTTATGTAGAAAAAAATTGCAAATTCTAAGCAAAATATAGCAAAAGATATTGTAACATTTGTTACAATAATATTCGTATATGCCAAAGAGGGCATAAAAATTATGAATGTTCCTACACAATCTATTTTAAGTGGTGTTATATCATTTTTTTGAATGATCATTTGGAATGAAACTAAAGACGTTAAAAGAGGTGGAAAACCACTGTTTTTTAAACTATTTGATTAAATATAATATTCATTTATCCTTTCCCATATTAATTCGTAAAAAAGCAATTAAATAAGTACCTTTTTCTTCAATAAATGAATTGTGGCCAAAAAGGGTTTACTTACCTCAGTGAGCAATTGAAGTAGTAAATTTTACGATGTTAAATCGATTACTTATGTCTTTAGTAATAGTTGAATCTTTAGTCCTATGAAGGAAAGATATTATTTAAAGAATTTATTTATAGTCAATCTATTTGGCTGAATAAAGCCATAAACTGGTGTTTATTTATAGTCCGGCCTCACTCAAAAGTCTTGTTGGGTGATATAAGTAAAATGAATATTTGTTATTCTGTAAATTATAGGATAGAAGTAACTCAATAAGAATTAATCGAGTCACTTTTTTTAGATATAGGCTTCCAAAAGAGTTATCTTAGTTATTAGCTGATAGAACCTATTACTGAGTACTTAGATTCATGATGAATTAGTCTTGTTTATAAGGATTGAGTCTTTGTGAAATGCTTACTAATAAATCTTAATAACGAGATACTTTTGATAGTTAGTTTTACGAACTATTTTATTGACATATTCAACAACACTTTAATGGGTGTTGTTTTCTTTTTATGGTATGTGTACAAACTAAGTGTTGATAACGTTTTCAAATACGCGGTATAATTTTTCTAACGTATGTTTTACGCATCATGCGACTAAATTTTGTTAGATGGAGGGATAGTATGGGAATCGTTAAGATTTCTACGAAGGAAGCAAACGTAGTGAAAGATTTAGTCTCTAAGTATCAAGACTTTGAGACACCACTTATTGAAGTGTTACATGAAGTTAATAGCATCTATAAGTGTATTCCATTAGCAGCATCAAAGATTATCTCAGAAGAAATGAAAGTTCCAATGTCACATATTAATGCGACAGCATCATTCTATGACTTTTTCAGTGAACACCCTATGGGCGATACTGTGATAAGAGTTTGTGAAGGCGCTAGTTGTGTAGTAAATGGATCAGAGGAGTTAACAGCGGTCTTAAAGAGTAAGTTTGATCTTGAAGACCACCATACAACTGACGATAACTTAGTAACTGTGGAAATTACTTATTGTAATGGACATTGTGATAAGTCTCCAACTATCACAGTGAATGAAGACCTTCATACTCATGTAGATGTTTATGAACTAGGGTCTATTGTAAAGGGGTACTTAAAATGATAACTACTGAAAAACTATTAAGTATCAAAGAGGAAACTCTAGAAAGAGTTGGAGATAAGTTAAATATTTGGCATAGTCTTAATCATCATGAAGTAAGGGATAAATTAAGAAATTTGGGTAAGATTAATCCTTTAAGCATAGATGAGTACATTGCAAAAAACGGATACTTAGGAGCAGCTAGAGCTTCTGAGATGAGTTCTCAGGAGATTATTGATGAACTTAAGTCATCAGGACTACGCGGTCGTGGTGGAGCAGGATTTCCAACTGGATTAAAATGGCAGTTTGCATTTAACGCTCCAGGGACACAAAAATATATCATTATGAATGCTGATGAAGGTATTCCTGGTGATTATATGGATAGAATCATTATGGAAAATGATCCACATTCAGTAATAGAAGGAATGATAATTGCTGGTATGGCAGTTAAGGCTTCAAAAGGATATATCTATTTAAGAATAGAATATCCAAACTCAAAACCAATCTTGGAAAAAGCTATAAAAGATTGTTATGAGTATGGAATTTTAGGATCAAATATCTTTGGAACTGATTTTTCATTTGATATTGAACTTAGAATTGGAGCAGGAGCTTACGTATGTGGTGAAGAAACTGCTTTGATTGAATCAATTGAAGGAAAAAAAGGTCAACCTAGAAATAAGCCACCATTTCCTGTTGTAGAAGGATTATACGGAAAACCTACTGTTGTTAACAACGTAGAGACTCTTTGTATAGTTCCTCAAATTATTCAGCGCGGTGGACATTGGTATAGAAAAATTGGTAATCCTACTACACCTGGTACGAAGATTCATACTATCTCAGGAAAAGTAGCTAAACCAGGATTTTATGAGTTACCTACAGGAACTCCTATTAAAACGATTCTAGAAGACGTTGCTGGTGGGATGAAAGAAGGTAGTGAGTTTAAAGCTGTTTTATTCAGTGGTCCAAGTGGTGGATTTTTAAAAGAAGATGAAATGTTCAGAAGAACAGGTTTCGATACATTAGCTATGAATGGTGTACAAATGGGTGCAGGTGGATTAGTAGTATTAGATAAAACTAATGACATCGTAAGTCTTTGTAGATCGTTTATGAAATTTAATATGAAAGAATCTTGTGGTAGATGTACTCCTTGTAGAGAGGGTACAGTAAGAATCCATGAGTTACTAAAGAAAATAGAATCTGGAAATGGAGTAAATGAAGATTTAGACAGACTTGAAGAATTGTCTTACTACATGATTAACTCAGCATTCTGTGGTCTAGGTCAATCAGCACCTAACCCGGTATTATCTGGATTAGATAAATTTAGATTTGACTTTGAAAGTAAATTATATAATTTTGGGGAGGGTAAATAATGTCTAATTTTACAATTAATATTAATGGTAAAGACCTACCAGCACAAAAGGGACAAACAGTTCTTGACGTAGCTGAAGAAAATGGAATATATATACCTCGACTTTGTTTCCTAAAAGGAATCAATGAAGAGGGTGACTGTAGAGTATGTGTTGTTGATATCGAAGGTCAGAACAGACTTAAGTCTTCTTGTAAGTCGGAAGTTTATGAAGGTATGAAAGTTACTACTAATAATCCAAAAGTTAACTCTAGTGTAAAAAATACATTAGAAATGATGGCTGCTAATCATTCATTTGAGTGTTGGCTATGTTCAAGAGAAGATAACTGTGAGTTCTTAAGATTGTTAAAGAAAAACAATGTTACGAACCCTATCGCAGATGATCCAACTCATGTTAAAAAAGAAAGAGTTATAAGAGATGAATCAGTTTCTTTAGTATTAGATAGTGGTAAGTGTGTATTATGTGGACGTTGTGAAAGTGCATGTTCTGAGTACACTGGTTTAGATATATTATCAATTAATAAACGTGGAGCTGACTCAATTGTTGAGTCAATCGATCCATTATCAATTGAAAACTCAGGTTGTTTATACTGTGGTAAATGTATTCAAGCTTGTCCAACAGGTGCATTAGCAGAGAAAGATGCTATTCAAACTGTGCAAGAGGCTATTAATGATGAATCAAAATACGTTGTAATCCAACCAGCACCATCTGTGCGTGTTGCATTAGCTGAAGAGTTCGGATTCCCTGTAGGGACGAATGTAGAGGGGAAAATGTATGCAGCATTCAAGGAATTAGGATTTGACGATATCGGTGACGTTAACTGGTCTGCGGACCTTACAATCATCGAAGAAGGATATGAATTTATTGATAGATTACAAAACGGCGGAACATTCCCAATGTTTACATCTTGTAGTCCAGGATGGATTCGTTATATCGAAGGTTATGAAGCTGAATATTTAGATTCATTATCAAGTTGTAAATCACCTCATATGATGCAGGGTGCAATGACGAAACAATATTACGCTCCGAAAGTAGGAATTAAACCGGAGGACGTATACGTTGTATCAGTAATGCCTTGTATTGCGAAAAAATATGAGATTGAAAGACCAGAGATGCAATCGCATGGTCATAGAGACGTTGATGCTGTATTAACTACTAGAGAGTTAGCTAGACTAATCAAGTATAATGATATCTGTTTCAGAGAACTAGATGAACTTCAACCTGAAGGGCAACTTGCACAATTTACAGGTGCTGCAAATATCTTTGGAGCTACTGGTGGAGTAATGGAAGCAGCACTTCGTACAGTGGTAGAAGTATTAGAAAACAGAACACTTGAAAGAGTAGAATTTGAAGTTACTCGTGGTGTTGATGAGATTAAAGAAGCAACTCTTAATGTAGCTGGAACTGATGTTAATATCGCAATCGTTCATGGTGGACGTGCTATAGCTGAATTCTTTGAAATTCTTAAAACTGGTGAAAAACAGTATCACTTCGTTGAGTTCATGGGATGTATTGGTGGATGTGTAAACGGTGGTGGACAACCTATCACGTTACCTGAAATATATGAGAATGTTGATGTTAGAGCTGTAAGAGCCAAAGGATTATATGATCAAGATTCAGGAATGAAACTAAGAAAATCTCATCAGAATGAAGCTGTAATGGTTACATATGAAGAGTTCTTAGAAAAACCAAATTCACACAGAGCTCATGAGATGTTACATACAACGTATGCTAACAGAGAGTTCTTAAAAGAAGATTAATAAACCAAACCACTCATACTGAGTGGTTTTTTTATGATAAAATAATAAAAGGTGGTGATTCTGTGGAATTTATAATTACTTTGGTTTTTCTAGGAATAGGATTTTTATCCTTTATACCTGTAAAGAATCTTACGAAATACAAGAATGATAATAAGTATAGATGTTTAAAGTACTTAGTAAACACGGCTTTTTTGTGGACGTGGATCATTATTGTTGAAAGAATGGTTACTTCAGCAAGTGTTGTGTATTACTTAACCCTTGTTTCTTATCCTTTAAAAATAATCATAAGTGGATTTATGTTATGTACAATCGCGAATTATTTAGGCATCCATCTTAAAAGAAGCATTTATTATTTAGTAGGATTATTGGTAGTTAGTGATTTGTTCGTTTCTATTTTCAATGATTCTCATCAGTTAATGATGAAAGTTACATCGAATGTTTCAAGTAAAATGGCTGTATGGACTGCTGATAAAGGGTACGGGTTTTATATTCATGCGACTGTTGCATATCTATTACTATTATCTGGAGTTGTAATTCTTTTTGTTGTAGTTAGAAAGACAGAGAATAAGAATCTTTATTCTGAAATTTCTAAAACTATTTTCTTCAGTGTATTATTGGTGGTTGGAACTAGTATTGCTCAGTTAGTGTTTTCTATTCCTTATGATATTACTTATATAGGGATGGTTATATTAATAAACAACTTATATAAAGTAATATATCAAAATGATATGTTGTTTAATCTTAGGACTTCGGGTAGAGTTAAAATTCTTTCTAATATGAGAGAAATGTATATTCTAACTGATAAGTTTGAAAATATAGTAGAAGTATCGCATCTTTTAACAGAAGAGTTTTCTATAGAGGAAGATGAAGTACTTTTAATGAATTTGAATGGTTTAGTAAAAAGACTTGAAAATGAAGTAGTGTTTCATGAATCTATTAGGGTTGGTAAGGAATTAGCTGACGTTGAGAAAAAACATTACCACATTAAGAAGAAGAAATTTAGATTAGAAGGAATGGAGTCATATGGGTACATGGTACTCTTGTATGACGAATCCCAAGTCGTTGAACTTTTAAGAGAATTGAACAGGCTTAGTAACTTTGATGATATGACGGGGTTACATAACCGTAACTTTATAGAGTCTATTATGAAATCTTATAATCCTTCAATCTATCCTAACTTAGGAGTACTTAGTTTAGACTTAAATGGGCTTAAAACAAATAATGATTATATAGGACATGACAGAGGAGATTATCTTTTAAAAGCTTTGGCTAAAATAATCATTAATCATGCACCGAAAAATTCAGTTGCCGCAAGAATAGGTGGAGATGAGTTTATATTAATTGTAGAAAATACGTCTCTTTCTAATTTAAAGGAAATAAGCAAACTTATTCACGCTGAATGTTTTAGTGAAGATGTTTCTAAACGTATTAGTGTATCAATTGGTTGTGCTATTAGAGATAATGGAAAATCAATATATGAACTCATGAAAGAAGCAGACAAAGAGATGTATACTGAGAAGAAAAAGACTTCTAAAAAGTATAGCCTTGAGTTAATGGAAGCGATTAATGTTAGTGGGTTTATTAGATAAATTAAAAGGATACATTTAGTATCCTTTTTTTAATTCAGCTATTAGTTGATCCGTTTCTTCCCATGAATGACAAGTAGCACCAGAGGCATGTTTATGTCCTCCACCGTTAAACTTGTTGGCTATCTTATCTACTTGGAATTCCTTTGAACGAATTCTACATCTTATATTAGAATCTGTTTCATAGAATAACACCCAAATAGGGAAATTCTTTATATCTTCTAATATACTGATGAATTCAGCAACAACCGGATCTGATAAATTGTATTTTGTAATCAGTGACCTTGGTATCTTTAAATAAATGATTGAACCATCTGTTTGAATTCTGTTTAAGAGTTCACCCTCAAACTGTATTTCATTTAAACTTCTTTCATATAGTTTGCCCAATAAGTATTGCTGGTCAATTCCAGTTGATACTAATTGTGCAACTACTCTATGTGTATCTCCATTGACTCCTCTAAACCTAAATCTACCTGTATCAGTTACAATTCCTGTATAAAGGCACTCTGCTGTTTTTTTAGATATATTTAAGTCATGCTTCATTAGTAATGAAGCAATGATGTAAGAAGTAGCTGGTGAAGAAGTATCGACGTAGTCGATATCACCAAAGAAGTCTACGTGAACGTGATGGTCTATTCTTATTAAGTAATCACCTTCATTAAAACGTTTATCGTATATTCTTGATCTTGTTCCAGTATCAAGTGATATAACTAACGCACCTTTAAAATCTTTATCTTCAAGCGTGTCCGTTATACCTATATGTGATTTGCTTTCTAACTGCTCTCCTAGAACGTATACTTCCTTTTTTGGGAAGTTATCTAAGATACTTTGTTTTAATCCAAATCCAGAACCGTAACAATCTCCATCTGGTCTTATATGCATTATAATGATAATTTTGTTATATTCAGTAATCTTATCTATAATCTTTTTCATAACCGCTTCATTTCCTTAATAACTTCATCTACTTCATCCCATGAGTTAAGAGTAGCACCACAAGCACGTAAATGTCCTCCACCTCCGTGTGTTACTGCGATTTCTAAACAATCAATGCTACCTCGAAGTTCAAGGAATATTTTATCTTCGTATTCAGTGAATGTAGCCCATACATCAATTCCTTCAATGTTAGCCATTTGATTCACTGTTCCACTTTTAAGTTCAGCTAGATTAGTATTAAACTTACTTATGATATCTTCTGTATATTTAATGTACGCAATGTTTCCATCAACCGTAAAGTTACTTAATACGTATCCTTGTAACTTTTTAAAGTGAAGTGATTGTTTGTAGATCCTTGAATAGATGTTTTCGATATTAATCCCTGTTTCAATTAATAAGGAAGCATGTTTGAACGTTGTTTCAGATACATTTGAATATAAGAACCTACCTGAGTCAGTAACGAGACCGGCATATAATAGTTCAGCTGCTTTTTTTGATACTTGTAAATCAAATGTTTTAGCAAACTCAACCACCATACCACATGTTGATTCAGATGATTCATCCACGTAACAGATATCTCCGTAAGGTGTTTTGTTTATGTGATGGTCAAACTTTATCAAAAAGTCACCATCGTTAAATCTTTTTTCTGATATTAAATGTTCACTTCCTGAATCTAATACTATAATAAGTGACTTATTAAGTGTTTCTGTGTCTAGATTGTCAAGTTCATAGTTAAATGCGAACTTATTAGTCTCCCCAAGGGCGTAGATTGCCTTTTGAGGGAAGTTTTCGCTTAATATATACTTCAGTCCCATTTGACTTCCAAGAGCGTCCATATCAGGTCTTTTATGTGTTAATAAAACGATTGAGTTGTACTGATTAATTTTATCAAAAATTAATTTCATTGAATGTCTTCAGTAGTACGAATCATAATTTGATACGTATCATTAAATTGTCCAACGTTTCCTACAACATCAATCACAGAACCTACTTCAAAGAATGATGGTTCAATATAAGGTTTTAGATATTTATCGATTCTTAATACAGCTTGAACTCCGTCTTTTTCAACTACTACGTCGAATCCTACTGAGTTAGAATCAAGATCAATTTCAATTACCGTTACACCTTTAACAGTGATTAAGTAACCTTCGTACGTTTCATCCACTTCAATTAATTGAAGTTCAACAGCATCAGGAATTGGATTTCCTTCTGAAATGATTTCAATTTTGTTATCTTTAATGTTTGATAACTCCGTTAAACCGTTATAAATTGTCTTAGAGGCTGTCAGTTTAACTTCTGTCCCAGGTCCTGCGATAAATGCACTATATGGTCTGTTGTTCGTATAAACGTAAACAGCACCTGTATCATCTTGGATGAATGCATTGTTACCGATAACACCTGTTACAATACCTGTTACGATAACGTCATTTCCAGTATTAACATCTGGTAATTCACTTAGAGTGATTTCTCTAACTGTATCGTCATAGTTATATGATGGGTCCTCTTCACCCCATATTTTTTTAGATTGCTTTTGTGTTCCTAATTCTAGACCAATCATAGTTGGATTGTATTTGTAATCACCGTATAAGTATTTAACCCATGCTAGAGACTCTTGAACTAGTTCGTATTGTAATAACTCTCCATCAACCCAGATCCACGCTAATAGTCTGTTGTAGTTATCCCAAACATCACTCTCATCGTCGTTTTCTAGGATGATTTCAGTAGCACCTTCTAATGCGCTACATGTATAATCTTTTGCTGCGAATCCCCACGGATCTACTCCGTTTGATGTTTCAGGTGTATCGACTGCTAAGAATCTTGTAGGTTGAGGCATGTTGTTAATTCTGAATACTGCTGTATCTCCATCTGTACAAGACACTAATTCCACGATTTGGTACCCGTCTTCAAAAAAATCTAAACCTTCAAAATCCATATCAGGTAAAGTAGGCATTGGGAATTTTTCTTCTGTTGTTGGTTCAACTACTTCTTTAGCGCAACCAACAAGAAGAAGTAAGAATAATAATGTTAATAATTTTTTCATATGTACTCCTTAGTTTAAAAAAGGGAGGATAACCTCCCTTTAGATTGTGATTATCCTACGCTGTCGTAAGCATCTTGTAATGCTTCTGCAACTGTTTTAATACCTAGAACCGCTTCTTCAACAGCAGTTTCTACAGCCATTCTGTAGTCATAACTATCTGGGAAGATTGGGTCAAAGATGTACCAAGAACCATCGTATGAAGTTCCTGTAGCTTTAGTTGGGTTTGCACCACTAGCTACGTAATCAACATAAACATCTGATTCACGAGCACTTTCACGTACTGGTAAGTAACCTGATCTAACTGACCACTCAGCAGTGTTTTCAGTATCTGTTAAGAATTTCATGAAGATGAATGTAGCTAACTGCTCATCTGGAGTAGAAGCCATCATAAACATGTTTGAACCTTGTTGGATTACTTTTTTCTCTGCTCCGAAAGGAACTTGAGCTGAATCCCACTCGAATGTATCAGCACCTACATATTTAGAACCTGATGTAGAACCGATGAACATCATAGCGTTTTGATCATTGAAAGGACCT
>PPCM01000344.1_pt1 | contig 50985 bp, 35 predicted proteins | sample 1555541 | NCBI WGS metagenome assembly PPCM01 (sample SAMN05284479, study PRJNA326546) | Marine sediment metagenome, whole genome shotgun sequencing project. | isolation source: marine sediment | place: Germany: Wadden Sea | collected 2012-09-05
TCACACCGCGATCCGTAATCCCTGAAAAAGTAATGTTCATCCTTAACGCCTTCCCGTAACCCGCACCGCGTGACGTTCGGACCACCGGAACGACACCTCCCTGGAGCGGGGCTTCCGTTGATGGGACGCACCCGGGGTATTATTCCGAGCTCAGCACCTCCTCGACAAAGGCGGCCAGGTCCGTTTCATCGTAGGCGATACCCATTTGCCGCTTGAGTTCCTGGAGGTCCCTGTCGATCCCGCCGGCATCCCGGTACCTTACGTCCTTATCCTTTTCGAGGCATTTCATCACGATGCGATTCAACTCCTCGGGAATTTCGGGCCTGAGCTCCCTGATGGGGGGGATCACGGCCTCGGGGATGGTGCGGATGGCGTCCAGGTCGTTGTTAAATCGGAAGAGCCGCTTTCCCGAGAGGATCTCGTAGAAGATCAGCCCGAGGGCATAGATATCCGCCCGGCCGTCCAGCTCCTTGCCCAGTACCTGTTCCGGGGAGAGGTAGGAGAGCTTGCCCTTGATGACGCCGGCCTGGGTCATGTTCGGTTCCGTGGCGGCCTTGGAGATACCGAAGTCTGTGATCTTCACCTCGCCCTGGCGGGAGAGGAGCATGTTCTGGGGACTCACGTCCCGGTGCACGAGGTTCATGGGCTCGCCGGTTTTTTCATGGGTCAGGGAGTGGGAGTAGTGGAGCCCCTTTGCGATCTTCTGGATCAGGTGGATGCAGAGATCAACGGGAAGTGCCTTTTGAACCACGGCCATGATCTCCTGGAGGTTCTTTCCGTCCACGTACTCCATGGCGATGATGTAGGCCCCGTCCACCTTCCTGAAATCGTAGATCTGGACGATGTTCGGGTGGGTGAGAAGGGCGGCAAGACGGGCCTCCCTGATAAACATGCCGATAAAATCCGGGTCCCCGGCAAGGTGCGAGAGGATCCTTTTCACCACCACCTTCTTCTGGAAGCCGTCGTCGCGAATCTGCACGGCGATGAACAGCTCCGCCATGCCCCCCGTTGCGAGCTTATCCTTGAGCACATACGGACCGATCACCGAATCCTCCCCCACCAGCGACAGTTTCTTTGCGACCTGATCGGCATAAAAGCGGTCCGATATAAAGAGGAGGCCCCCAAACACAAGGATGCTGAAGCAAAACGCCGAGATGGACTTAAGCCGGAGACCGGAGAGCCTTGCATCGAGTCCCGCCGATCTCACCCCGAATACGAGGGTACCGATTTTCAAGCTGGAATAGAAGATATCCGTGGAAAAATGAACGGTTCCGTCGTGATCGCCGCCCTCGCATTTATCGGCCCTCACCTTTTTTGCATCAAGGGCAGGGAGGCACCCGGTAAGGGGGGCGGGCGTTCCGTTGATCTGGGTGGGATCCGTGTGCGCCAGCACCCCCCCTTCGAAATCACGGATCACCCCGTATTCGAGCTCCCGGTTTTTACCGAGTTCGTTCAGGGCGGCATTCATGAGCATGACATCCTTGTCCAGCACGGCTCCCGCGACCTTTTCCCTGAGATTCACGGCGGATTCCACGGCGCTTTCATAAAAGGCCTCGGTAAAAGCGGTCCCCCTCGAGACGTGGTAATACCCTAGGGCCGAGACAAAAGCCAGCCACAGGCCGAAACACACCAGGAACGGCTTGAAATTTCTCTGAAAGAACCTGAAGGCAAGGAGCCGCCTGGATACATCGATGAGCGTACCGGACGAAAGCTGCTTGACCCACAACATGGTAGTCGAAACTTTTTCGCTGACGGACATAGTATCTCTCCGGAACAACGGAACGGTTAATCCATGCATCAAGTACGGTATGATACCCGCCATGGGGCATCCGGGCAAGTACACGCCGGGCAGGGAAGCCGGGATCTTAAGTGATCCATGGGAAATCTCGGGCCTGCCGAATCCCGCCGAGCCTCCCCTTCATATCAAAGGTAACTAAAAAGCCTTTAAAAATCAAACTTCTTCTATTGCCCCGATTTTTTTTCAACGACCCGCCGAAGAACCCGCCCAGGCGCCCGATATGGCCCGCCGGGTGTGCGAAGAGCTCGACCCTCTCTTTTTTTCAGGGTCGAACCCCGTGTTTTAAAAGCGGCCCGGAGCCGGGTGAACAACGGCCCGGGAGCCTTTTCGAACAGGTAAAAACCCGCCCTCCGGCGGGGTGAAGGGGGGCGTGCGCGCTTGAAATAACGGTTGCCTTGTGATATTAAATAGTTCTGATCTTGAACAACAGTGTTGGACAGGTGCTTCCCCTTGTGTGACAAACCTGCCCCTCGATATCCATCCCGCCCCGGGCCGTTTTTCACACCCCTGTTAATGTCACATCAAGCTTCTTGATGGGGTCATGCCATGAAAAGCCGCTCGCCCAAGAACCGTTTCACCTTGACGGCCCTCGCCGCTGTCATCATGCCGATCCTCCTGACCGCGTGCGCCGCGCCCGGGAGAGGTCCGGGAACCACAACCGTATTCAGGTCCGACGACCTGATTCTCCATCAGATTCAGCCCGGTGACACCCTTCCCTACCTTGCGTTCAAATATCTCGGGGACCGGGACAAGGACTGGCTTATCGAGGAGCAGAATCCGAATTCGGATTTCAGCAGCGGCAAGTTCATCACCATTCCCCTGAAGAAAAACAATATCGGAGGAAACTACCCCGAAGGGATCAAGGCGGTTCCCATTCTCTGCTACCACAAGTTCGACCGCAACAGCAGCTCCGCCCTCTCCATTCCCCCCGAGGTTTTCGACCGGCAGATGAAATACCTCAAGGACAACAACTATCGGACCATTACCCCGGAGGAGCTCAGGCGGTTTCTGGAGTTCTCCCAACCGATCCCGAAAAAATCCGTCATGATCTCCATCGACGACGGCTACAGATCGGTTTACGACAATGCGTTCCCCATTCTCAAAAAGTACGGTTTTACCGCCACCCTCTTTATATACACGGATTATGTCGGCGTTTCCAGGAAGGCCCTTTCGTGGAAAGACCTGGTGGAGTTGAAGGACGCCGGTTTTTCAATCGGCTCCCACACCATCAGCCATTGCGACCTCACCTCCCCCGACCTCGGGGAAACGGAAGCGGAGATCACCCGGCGCCTTACGCGGGAAATTGCGGGGTCCAAAAAGATCATCGACCGGAAACTGGGCCAGGACACCACCATCCTCTCCTTTCCCTATGGACGTTACAACGCACGGGTCCTGGAGATTTCCAAGAAGGCGGGGTACCGGCTCGCCGTGTCGGTGAACCGGGGAAACAACCCCTTTTTTTCAAACCCATATACCTTAAAGCGGGATCAGGTACTCAAGAGAGACTTGAAAACATTTGTTTCGAGATTAAAAACTTTCAACATGCTGAAATCAAGATGAGGTACTATGAAAAATCCAGCGATCATACTTCTTGTGACGATTTGCACGGGCCTCCTGTTCGGATGCACCCCCGAAGCCAAATCGCCGGCCAATGCCGTTCACCTGAACAACCGCCTTGAAGCCGCCCTGGAGTACGAGGAAAAGGGAGATTACGTGGCCGCCCAGGCCAAGTATGAAGAGGCCCTCACCTTCGACCCCGAAGCGGAAGCCGCATTGGCGGGTGTTTCCCGGATGGAGGCAAAGCGCACCGAAGCCGCCGAAACCCATTACCACTCGGGCATCAAGCACCTGAAAAGGGGAAGGAACAACGCGGCAATCGCCGATTTCAACGCCTCCCTTGCCTTTCACGGCCACGAGGGCGCGAAAATGATGCTCTACGCCCACGGGGAGGGGATGAAAACGGGATATGCCGTGCACACCGTGAAGAAGGGCGACACCCTTGCCCGGATCGCCGCCAAATACTATGAGGATCCCGGGATGAAGATGATCATCATCGATTTCAACCGGGGCGTTTCCGAGGAGGGCGCCCTCAAGCCGGGCAGCGAGCTGCTGATTCCCTATGCCGGCAACTCCGTGGGCACCGCCAACTATGTTGTCCATACCATCGCTCCGGGGCAGAGCATCTCCAGGCTTGCGATCATCTATTACGGGAACTACAAGAAATGGCCCATCATCTCCAAATACAACAAGATGACCAACGCAACCGCCGTGAAGGCGGGGCAGAAGATCAAGATTCCCGAAACGGGCGAAGTATCGCTGGATCAGCTTGAATCCGTCCAGGCAAAATACGAGCAGTGGGCCCTGTACCTGAAAGAGGGTAAAACCCACCTCAAGGAAAAAAACCATGGGGAGGCCGTATCGGAGTTCACCAAGGCCCTGAACCTGGACATCAAAAGGTCCAGCGTGGAAAAGCACCTGCTCCAAGCTTACCTGGGCCTGGCCGAAAAGCAGTATCGCGCCCAGGATTGGGCCGGCGCCAAAGCCGCTTACCAGGCGGCCCTGAAACTCGATAAGAACTGCCGGGACTGCGGCGTGCGCATCAAGCTCTGCGAAAAAAGACTCACGGCCGCAAAGCCCGACGATGCATACCGGCAACGGGCCGTGGAGCTTTTCGAGGCCGGGGAGTACGGGAAAGCCCTCGTCCAGTTTGAAAACCACGGACGCACCATCGAGGCGTTCAACAGGGAGGGAAACGAAAATTTCCAGGACCCTGACCTTGACCGATACCTGGCCGAATCCCATTTCAAACTCGGCGTGCAGCGCTACAACGCGGGGGAATACGCCCTTGCAAAGCAAGGGTTCATGACGGCCCTGGGATATGAAAGCGGCTGCCCCGAATGCACGAAGTATATCAAGCTGTGCAACGAGGCCGCTTCGAAGCCCGAGGAAAAACCCATGGAAACAACCGCCGAAACAGATCCTGAAAAGCAATCCGAAACAACGGCGGAGATACAGCCCGAAACACCCGTTGAAGAACCGGCGGAAACCTCGGGAGAGAAACAGCCCGACACGGTCGAGGAAAAACAGCCTGAAACGGTCGAAGAAAAACAGCCTGAAAAACCGGAAAAGCCCGATGAGAAGATGTATGAAACGGCCGCCGCGCTGAAGGCCGATGGGAAATACGAAGAGGCGCTCACCGGGTTCGAGGCTTACCGCAGGGAGATCGAAAGGTTCAACCGCCAGTGGGATACCGCATATGAACGTCCCGAGCTGTCCGGGGAGATCTCGGAATGCCGTTTCGAGCTTGGAATGGCGCTTTTTCAGGACAAGAAATATCTCGAAGCAGCGGAACGGTTTCAGGAGGCCCTTTCGGACAACGAGGATTGCGCCAAGTGCGCGGATTACCTCAAGCGGAGCAAGGAGGAGTTCCTGTCCACCCATTACATGCGCGGACATTCCTTTTTTGCCCATTCGGAAACCCCGCAACTCCCCATCGAGGAGGGGCTCAAGGACCTTGAAATCGCCATCAAGGAGTTTGAGCTGGTCTCCGACCTGGACCCGGGCTATAAGGATGTGGCGCTGAAAATGGAAACCGCCCGGAATCGATACAGGAGACTTGCCGAACTGCTGGAAAGAACCAAGGGTAACTAATATCTTAACGGGAAGATCTTACGCCATATTACCAAGGCATGCTCCGGGTTCTGAGTTTGTGACGGCTCCCATGGCATAAAGCCAAGGGCTTCTTCGGGACAAAAGGCTTACAAAGCAGCTGAAGCAACTTATATCCCAAGGATCAATCCAAGGGTTTCATGGCCTGAAGGCCGGAAATATAAATTGTGGGCAAACCTGCCGGAAAACTCGAAAATCCGCCTCCCCATAACAGCGGCACCCCATCCATGGAATGAGCTGAACAGCAGGGGTAATCAGAAAACATATTGGTTCCGGCTTGACCGGGCCGGGTTTTGTTACGGTTCTCCTTTCCGGGTGTGGGAAGGAGAACCGGCCCCCCTTTTTACGTCCCGGTGGAAAACCGGCATGGGCGGGCAACATCACCTCGGGATCCGCCGGCGCGGATCATCGGGGCTCACTTGATCTCCCCCTTCAGAAACCCTCGGGGTACTTGCCGGATTGGAACCGCTCCTTGAGTTTCAAGTATTTATTCTCGTAAAGCTCAAAAGCCTTTGTTTTGCGCAGGGGATTGAGGATTCCCCCTCCCGCTTCTTCGGAGATGCGATCCGGGTCGAGTTCCTCCAGCAGTTGCAAAATCCTGTCCCGGTGCGTTTCCGCCGATGCCGCGCCTCTGGCCTGAAAATCACGGTCGATCTCGTCCAAACAGGCCGCCAATCCTTTCCCAGGCCCCCCGGAAAGCCCTTGATCTCCCGTCGGAATTTCCCCCTCGACACGGAGGGTATCGGCCCTTTCGTCATGGGCCCTGCGCCTCAACCGATCGAGGGCCTTTTCAACGGCATCCAGTTTTTCGGGCAGGGCCTCGTCCAACGCCTCCGGCGCATCTCCTTCCAAGGAAAATCCACTTCCAAAAAGCAGGCGGATAATTCTCCCAAACAGTTCGGCATCGATCTTGACCGGCTCACTCCCCGGTACTTCCGGCGGGAAGTAATCCCCGGCGAGCCGTTCCACATACGCCGCCTGTTGTTTCCTTGGAACCTGTGCCAATACCGTTGCAATCTCCTGTTCAATGCGCCGGGAAGCATTATTCCCGCCCTCCCGGTACACCCTTCTAATCCGCTCCGCGATCTCTTTATCCGAAATATCCATGATTACCCTTTTTTCCCGGGTTTACCGGGCCGATCGTTCGAGGCATCTTCATCCGAATCCTTCTCCAGTTCCTTACCGGGTCTCTCCCGGCCGGGTGGAATGCAGACCGTCTTGTCCGTGTCAAACCACGGGTCGTCCATATCCGGAACCACGGATTCCCCTTTCCCGTCTTCTCCCTTGCCGGGTATTCCAACATCCTTCGATCCCCCGGTTTCCGCCGGGATATTCGGTTCCCCGTTTTCCCCATGCTCCCGATCCCCGGGTGCTAACGGCATTTCGTTTCCGCCGGCTCCCCCCTCTCTTTCCAGGGTTGCCCCGACCCCGCCGGGGTGAATAATCGCGGTTTCCCCACTCTCCTCAATCCATCCTCCGGCATCTTCCCCTTTGCCATGGGGTTTGATTACCGCCGTATCCGCGCCTTCGTCATCCCAATCACCACCGGATACGGATTCATCACGGGGGCGAATCACGGCGGTATCGTCGCCGTCATCCTCCCAGCCGACGGAACCCGATTCACCGCCGGAGCGAATCACGGCGGTATCGCCGCTCTCATCATCCCACCCGGCGGAACCCGATTCACCATGGGAGCGAGTCCCCACGGCATCGACGGCCTCATCTTCCCGCCCTCCGTAACCCTCCACCACACCGGAGGGAGGTACTTCATCCTTATCATCGCTTTTGACCTCCCGGCCCCCTCCCCCGGCACTTTCGCCAACGGGATGAATCACAACCGTCCCCCCTTCAACGGGGTCCCAGCCGCCACCGTTCTCTTGATCAGCAGGGGGGTGAATTTCAACCGTGCCGCCGGTTAATGGATCCCAGTCTCCGGGGACCGCTTCTTCCCCGGCAGATTGGTTTTCAGTCGTATCACCCGCACCGGCATCCCGACCCGCTGAGCCCGCAATTCCATCCGGCGGAGGAATTTCAACCGTATCGCCGCCCCTATCATTCCAGCCTCGACTTCCCTCTTCTTTATCCCGGGATTGCGGTATGACCGCGCCAAAGCTATTTTCCTCTCTTCCCTCTTCTTTCCCGGGAGGCTGCAATATGGCGGTGCCGGTTTCCTTGTCATCCCAGCCCCCGGCCCCCTCTCCTTCCCCGGGGGATTGAAGGATAACCGTGCCGGTGCCCTTATCATCCCAGCCACCGCCCCCTTCTCCTTCCCCGGGAGGTTGAAAAATAACCGTGCCGGTACCCTTATCATCCCAGCCACCGCCCCCTTCTCCCTCCCCTGGGGGGTGAAAGATAAGCGTACCGGTACCCTTGTCATCCCAGCCATCGCCCCCGTCTCCTTCGACCGGGGGTTGAAGGATAGACGTGCCGCTGTCTTTGTCATCCCAATCATCAGCCCCACCGCTTTCTACCGAGGGTTGAAGGATAGCCGTGTCGGTGTCTTTGTCATCCCGGTCATCGGCCCCACCTCTTTCTACCGGGGGTTGAAGGATAGCCGTGCCGCTGCCTTTGTCATCCCAATCATCGGCCCCCTCTCCTTCATCACGGGATTGCCTCATTTTTGTATCTCCGGTTATCCCCTCCTGATCTTCCGTCTCCCCTTCGATCATGGGAGGCTCCATTGCAAACGCACCGCCTCCTTTATCCTCCCTGTCGCCGTTCTCATCGGGCTCGGATGTCAGCAGCACGGTTTCGAATATGTCATCCTCGGATTGTCCATTCCCCAACTTGTCGCCGGAGGTGTCGGATGCATTTCGGGATGATCCACCCGGCTCTTCCACCGCCTTCCTTGAGTCGATTTCATTTCCGAGCCTGTCCGCCAACCCGAGCAGTATTTCGGAAATCGCCTTATTTTCAGGGTTTTCCTTAAAAGCAGGGGCCGATGGTCGTAATGGAAAAATGACCTCCCTGATATCCCCGCACAGATGATCAATCTCTTCAAGAAGGCGCCGATGATACGGCGCCTCCTTCTCCCAGAGACGCCCCGCCATAAGCGAGAATCCGGTTTTCAGGGCGCGGTACCAGATCTTTTCCCATTCCGGGGGAAGCGCCGGCGGCCGGTGATCCCAGAAGATGTTGGCCGGAGACAGCATCCGAGCGTCCCGCAAACTCCCTTCCGCAGCCTGTTCAAAATCTTCCGAGGCTTCAAGGTGGTCGGTAACTTTCAATATAAACGGGAAAACGCGACCAAATGATTGGCTTTCATTGACAACAAGCATATTGAACCAGACCGAGGCGAGAAAATGATTTTCACGGCTTCCGGCAAGGGAGCGGGTCTGTGAAAGCAATGAAGGCGCCATGATCAGGTCGATCATCTCAATACTGAAATTCCAGGAGGCCGGCGCGAGGCTCCCCTCCTCCGCCGGCCAGGCCCATATACTGTTCAAGGCCGGCATGGAAACGGGATAGAGCACCGCCCCCTCCCTGCCCGCGACTTTTTGCACCACCCTTCTCAGGAAGGTGAGTTTCACATGGAGAATTTCCAAGAAGCGCCGCTGGTCGTCTCCGTGGAAAAACCGGTTATTGCGGGCAGACCCTTCCCAAAATTTTTGCCGATGATCCCGGCCCCTCCCCCCCCTGTCCGGCAAATCACCTCGGTTTTTTTCTTTTGCCCCCGAAATCCAGGGAAGGATCTCCCCGGCTCTTAAGGGCGGCGCTTCAAAAACCAGCATATGAAAGGGATAAAATGAGAAGATGGAAATGCCGGATGCCGTGTCGGCCCCCTCTGAATAACAGCCTTCGAACCCGGTGCATGCCTTGCAGGGAAAACTGTAGGGAGCATCCATATTGTCCTTCAGCCCAGCAAACCGCCTTACAAGTTCGAATCGGTCCTTAACCCACTCGGGGTCTTCGGGGGACCTTTCGAAGGCATACAACTCACTTGAACCCTTTCCCACGCAATTTGCGCAGTAAAGGTACCGCCTGAGTGATTCGGAATAAGCGGGTACCCCCTTTTCATGAAGAATCGCATCGTCCGTGAGAAGTTCCAGCTCATCCCCGCAAGTCGGACACGGGGGGTGAAAATAAGCGCTGTGCCGAAGACAGTAAAACAGGGGTTTAAAGCGATGGAAGACGAACCCTCCGTCACCCCCGGTTCTTCCCGGGTAAAAGGCACGGCTCCGACCCGGGGAGTCAAAATAATAACGCCCGCTTTCAAGCCATGTGGACTCTATTGAAAGATTGTTCAATGCGTGCCCGATCTCCGGGGAAATACCGTATTCACTTTTCTGCATCAAAAGGAATACAGTCCTTATTTCCAAGTCGTCTTCAATCCCAACAACCCCCTTTACGATACGTGAGAAAGGAGATGAATCATCCACAACGTCAAACGGAAAGCGCAGCCCGTCGTTATTCTCCTTTTGCCGGCCCGGACAGAGAAGGGCAAGCCGGATACCCTGGCCGGAATTCGACAAGTACGGCAGCAACGACGATTGATGTACAGTATTCACGATTCGAATATCCTTATTTACAATGGTTCGTGCACCTGTAAGGCCGCCGATCACCCCGAGGGGCTGGAGAGCAAGGAGGGGAATTGAGCGGTTTCGGTCGGGCCAACGGCCGGCAACACAATGAACCCGGCATCGGGAAAATGCGGTTCATCCCGGGATACAATAAGATTAAACGGTGGATACCCGTGGGAGGGGTCATGGCATGTGCCATTTAGTCAACGGCAACTTGTGGTTTCGGCACATTCCGGATATCCCGTCCCGGTTTGTCCCGTCACGTTGGCATGACGCAGCTGAACGCCCCGTTTCTTCGCTCCCATTACGGTCAAATATAAACTAAATTCCCAAGTAAATCAAGAATTCGCAAGTCGCCCCTCCTTACTTGAGCAAACTTCAACAGGAGCTTCCCCCCTCCGGTTCAGCCGGGGCGGTTTCACGGGATTCAGTAAAGCATGCTTATTGAAATTCCGAAAAAAATGATTAGATAGAACCTATCCCGCACAATCCGGCCCCGAAACGTAGTACCTTGAATATGAACGATTTCATGGATCCGATACTCAACGGATGTTCCCCGGAGCTGATGAAGTGGCGCGGGCCGGAAAACAAACCGGGTATGATCACCATCGTTGTTCAGGAGGGAATTCAAGATGCGCAAAAACAAAGACAGAATTATCGTATACTTCGACGGTGCCTGCCCAAGATGTGTGGACGACAGGCGTCGGTATGAAAAACTGGCGGGAAAGTCTGGGGAGGACATCCATTGGCTCGACATCACCGGCCGGGAAGCCCAGCTCCGCGAAAGCGGCATCGACCCTTACAGGGCCATGACGGAACTCCATGTCATGGATGAAAAGGGAATTATTCTTTCGGAGATTGATGCCTATATTCTCTTGCTCGCCAAGGTGCCCATTCTCTCCCCACTGGCGCGTATTATAAACCTGCCCCTCATTCGCCCGCTTCTCTCTAAACTCTACCGCCGACAGGTTGAACGCAGGTTGCGTCGGAGCGGTCGCATCCAATAGTCCCCCCCCCTACATATCATACCGACAAAGTGGACCACCGCCCCACTCATGTTCACTAATTGCAATATACCGTCCCCTGTTTTCAGCAGGCTCGTTTTTTTTAATATGGGAATTATACGGGCGACGGGCTGTTGAATCAGCTTCGTACTTTTGCATGTCGGCATTTATTCCTGCTGCTCTCGAAAAAATCATCCGGCCTGATTTTTCACCCGCTCCATGACGCAGAGATAGATAGCGTCGATTCCATCGGATTGTGGTCAAGAAAATGCTCGCCGATTTTTTAACGGGCCATCATATCTGAATCATGTTGTTTTTAATTTTCCGAGTCCCTGACGATATGATGTCGACTAAAAAGATAGGAATACTGGAGCTAAAAAAGTGTACGCGGTTCGGGGAAGGAAACAGCGGGGCAAAGTATACCAATATGACTTCCGGACTTGGCCGGTTCACTCCGTTTATCGTACCGGTCCGGCATGAAATTTCATCCAAATACCTCGACATGCCTCAAAACCGCCCGCGGCCCCCTCAAGCCTCGGGTAGGAATTGTGCATTACTCCTCCAATTTTCCACTCCTCCGGTTGCCGGCCGTGCGTGACCGATGCCAGAGACGCATAAGAAAACTGGATACGCCAAAAATCACAACAACAACCAAAAGCGGATAGTAAAAACTCGACATGGATACTCTCCTTGCTTAATTACTGTTTAACACGATGATTAAAATATTTTCCCTCAAGCGGCGACGGATACTTCCCATATCCGGCGGCAAGATCTCCTGCCGGCGCCCGTCTATTTTGCATGCAAAATAACATTTCGCGGAAATTATAACCACGAACCCCGGATACCAATTGATCCGTCCGGGCCTGACCAGCTCTGACAAACTGAATCACCTGAATTTACATCTAATTGCGAACAGGTTTCGTCCGCCTTGAAACAAGACCTTTTCACTCGGAAAAAGATCCCTGAAACCGAACATGCCGGAACTCCGTAAGAGAGAGCCGGCATGGACTTCGAGTGAAGCGATGGAAGCGGGAAGATATCCGGCCTGATTCAATGCCTCCGGATATCTTCCCGTATGGGTATGGTTCAGGTCAGGTTATACCTGAGGCCTGGGGTAGAGTCCGGATCTTTCAACGATCTCGGGTACCTTCTCCTCCCACTCGATGGCCATGACGTGGAATCCCTTGACGCCCTTGCACTCCTTGAGGCGCTGGATCGCTTCCACGCAGATATCGATGCCTTCCTGGGCCTGTTTCTCCTTGGGAACGCCGGCAAGCCTTTTAATGAGCTCGTCGGGCACATCCATTCCGGGAACCCTGTTCTTCATGTACTTGGCCATGCCCACGGATTTCATGGGGGTCATGCCGGGAAGGATGTAGACCTTCTCGTCCAGGCCGCGGTCACAGATCTCGGCCATCCACTTCTCGAACTTTTCGAGGTTGTAGACGCACTGGGTCTGGATAAACTCGGCGCCGGAAGCGATCTTCTTTGCAAGGCGGGGAACCCGGATCTCGTAGGGGTCGGCAAAGGGGTTCGCTGCCGCGCCCACGAACATCTTCGGGGGACGCTTGATGTCCGCGCCGCCCAGGAACTTGCCCTCGTCGCGCATATGGCGAATGGTCTGGACGAGCTGCATGGAGTCCAGGTCGTGGACGTTCTGGCCGTTGGGACAGTCGCCGAAGCTCTGGTGGTCGCCGGAGAGGCAGAGGACGTTGTCGATATCAAAGGATGCGGCGCCGAGGACATCGGACTGGAGGGCGATGCGGTTACGGTCGCGTGTCACCATCTGGAGAACGGGGTCCAGGCCCATCTGCTTCACGTGGATACAGGCGGCAAGGGAGCTCATGCGGGTCACGGCCGTCTGGTTGTCGGTGATGTTCACGGCGTCCACGTGATCCTTGATCAGGTTGGCCTTCTCGACAACGTTCGCGGGGTCCGAGCCCCTGGGGGGGCCGCACTCGGATGTAACGGCAAGGTGGCCGGCCTTCAGTACCTTTTCCAGTCTGCTTGTGGTATTACTCATAGCTGAACATCCTCCCTCACAACTTTTCTGGGGCCGCCGGCCCTGTCCGTTGACCAGTCCTTGATGGGACTGACCTTCTCATAGTCATCCATTCTGCCAAGGGCCTTCAGGCGGTCCACGATGAGCTGCCATGCGCAGTCCACCTCGGCGTTGATCTCGCATTTACCGGTGGTGGAGCCGCCGCAGGGGCCGTTCATGACCCTTTTCGCGCATCTTGAAACCGGGCAGATGCCGCCGGTGGTGGCCAGGATGCAGGATCCGCAGGCCTGGCAGCGCTCGGTCCAGAGGCCGCGATCCTCGGTGGCCCCGAGGAAGCAGGTGTTGACGCCGGGGTAAACCGGGGTTTCCTGGTATTTTTCGGCGGTGAACTGGACGCCCACGCCGCAGGCAAGGGAGAGGACCGCGTCGAACTGGTCGATGTTCTCGCGGATCTCCTCGAGGTACTCGTGGTCGCACTGACGCTCGAGCGTGCGCTCCTCTATGGTGAAATCCTGTCCCTTGTTCATGAAGTACATACGCAGGGCCGAGGCAAGAACCTCCACCTCTTTTTTACCGCCTGCCTCGCAAACGGTGACGCACTCGTTGCAGCCCAGAAGAAGTATTTTCCTGTGGTCCTTGATCACATCGAGAATCTCTTCAATAGGTTTCTTGTCGGCTACTATCATATTTAATGACCTCTTTGTTTCGTGGATCAATTATGGTTAAGCGTTTATCCGCCTGTATTTTACGTAAACGGCACGGGTTCCGGAGTTTGTTTTTTCCGGAAGATCCGTTTATTTTCGGATCTTCCGGTATTTCACATATTCCCCTTAATAAAGTTAATTCGCTTATTCTACTTATTACGCCTATTCCACTTATTGCGTTTATTCCTTTTAAGGGTGCGCCTTCCGGTTAAGGGGCGCTTTCCGAAGGGCCGATCCCGTCCGGATCAGGCGGCCGCTTTTTTCTTCTCCTTGACCTTGAGCTTGATGGGGTTGGGCCCCAGCTCCTTTATCTTGTCGTACATCTCCTTTGCGTATTCGGCAAACAGGGTGCCCTCTCCCGAGGAGAGGTTGTACATCTGGACCCTCTCGCCGCCGACGCCGACCGCGTCCAGGGTCTTTTGAACCTGCTCCACCCGTTTTCTCGCCTGAAGGTTGCCGGTGACGTACTGACAGCTGCCCTCGAGGCAGCCCACCACGTAGGCGCCGTCTGCTCCCTTTTCAAAGGAGCGCAAAAGGTGAATGGCATCGATCTTGCCGGTACACGGGATACGAATGATCCTGATATTTGCCGGATACTCCAGTCTCATCGAACCTGCCAGGTCCGCTGCTGAATATCCTCAAAAATTGCAGCAGAAGGCGATGATGATGGGTTCAAACGCGTTCATAGTACTCCCTCCAGCAAGGCTTCGACCTTGCTCAGTATCTGGACATCCTCGTACCAGTTGAGTTTAATGGCCTTTGCCGGGCATTCCGATGTGCAGACACCGCAACCCTGGCAGAGGGCCGGATCGATTACGCTGACGCCTTCCTCGTTGATCCTGGGGACCCCGTAGGGGCAGGAGCGGACGCAGATAAGGCAGGATGCGCACATCTCGCCGGTCACGTCTGCGGTCACCGCCGAGAGGGTGAGGAAGGGCTGTGACAGGAAGGTGGTGGCGCGGGATGCGGCGGCAAGGGACTGGGCCACGGTTTCCGTGATGAGCTTGGGGCTGTGGGCCGTGCCGCAGACGAAGATGCCTTCCTGGGCCATCTCGACGGGGCGGAGCTTCACATGGGCTTCCATGAAGAACTTCTCGTCGGTCCTGGCGAGCTTCATGAGGTTGGAGAGTTCGTCCGTGTCCGTTGCGGTCATGCCGGCGGAGAGGGCCACGACATCGGCGGCGACCTGGAGGTCGGCGGCGAGCACGTGATCCCTGAAGGTGACGGCAAGGCCTTCGGCGGTTTTCTCCACCTTGGGCGGGTTCTCCGCATCAAAGCGCATGAAGAGGACGCCGAGCTTTCTGGCCTCGGTGTAGAACTCCTCAAGGAGTCCGTACATGCGCATGTCGCGGTAGAGGACGTAGACGTCTGTTGCCGGGTTCAGGGTCTTGATGCGGATGGCGTTCTTCACCGCGCTCTGGCAGCAGATCCTGGAGCAGTTGGGGTTCTCCTCATTCCTGGAACCTACGCACTGGACCATGACCACGGTGTTCAGGTCGGCCGCGCCCTTCTCCTTGAGCTGGGCGGCCAGTTCCACCTGGGTGACCACGCCCGGATCCTCTCCGTAGAGGAACTCCTTGGGTTGGTACTCGGAAGCACCGGTGGCAAGGACCACCACGCCGTGGTCGATCTTTCTGGCCTGGAGCTCGGGTCCGATGAGGAGCTCGGTCTTGAAGTTGCCCTTATAGCCGGAGAAGCCGACGATCAGGGCCTGGGTGAGGGCGTCGATCTTCGGGTGCGCCTCCACCTTCCGGGTGAGATCGGTAAGATACTGGGTGATGTCCGATCCCTCGATGGTTTTGGAGAGGTTGTTGGCAAAGCCGCCCAATGCCTGCTCCTTCTCCACCATGACCACCTCGAAGCCCTGGTCGGCCATGCCGAGGGCGGAGTTCATGCCGGCGATACCGCCGCCGACCACGAGGGCCCTTCGGGTGACCGGGATGCGCTTGTCGTGGAGGGATTTCAGGGTGCTGACCCTTGCCACGGCCATGCGGACCAGGTCCTTGGCCTTTTCAGTCGCAACGTGCTCGTTGTCCGAGTGGACCCAGGAGTTCTGGTTGCGGATGTTGGCCATCTCGAAGAGGTATTTGTTGAGGCCCACGGACTCCAGGGTGTCCATGAAGATGGGCTCGTGGGTCTTGGGGGTGCAGGAGGCCACGACGATGCGGTTGAGCTTCTCCTCGATGATCAGCTCCTTCATCTGGTCCTGGGCGTCCTGGGAGCAGGTGAAGAGGTTCTCGCCGGTGTAGACCACGCCGGGGAGGGCCTTGGCGTACTCCACGACCTGGGCCACGTCCACCATGCCGGCGATGTTGATGCCGCAGTCGCAGACAAAGACGCCCACCCGGGGTTCCACGTTTTCGACGTCGATCTCTTCGGGGACCTCGACGGTCCTGGTGTCGGTTCCCCTTGCAAGGGAGACGATGGAGCCGGCGGCGCAGGCGGCCGCGGAGGCTTCGGTGACCGATGTGGGGATGTCCTTGGGTCCCTGGAACACGCCGCAGGCGAAGACGCCGGGGCGGGAGGTTGAGACCGGGGTGAAGGGGTCGGTGACGGCGAACTTGTATTTATCCACCGCAACGTCGAGGCGTTTGGCAAGGTCGGCGGTCTCCTCGGAGACCTGGAGGCCCACGGAGAGGACCACCATGTCGAACTCCTCCTCCACTATTTGACCGAAGTCGTCGGCGTAGCGGAGGATGAGGTTGTCGTTCTCCTCGTTCTCGTTAATGGTATGGACCCGGGCCTTGACGAATGCCACGCCCTCGTCGTCCTTGGCGCGGTTGAGGTACTTCTCGTAGTCCTTGCCGAAGGTTCGCATGTCCATGTTGAAGATAACGGTGTCCAGCTCTTTCTTGGAATGCTCCTTGGCGATCATGGCGTCCTTGACCGCGTACATGCAGCAGACGGACGAGCAGTAGCCGTTTCCGCATTTGTTCTCGTCCCTTGAGCCCACGCATTGGAGCCAGGCGATGCGGTCGGGTTCCTTTTCGTCCGAGGGGCGGACGAGGTGGCCCAGGGTGGGGCCGGAGGCGGAGAGGATTCTCTCGAACTCGAGGCTGGTGAGAACGTTGGGGTTGGTCTTATAATGGTAGAACTCGTCCAGGCCGGAGGGGTCGTAGGTCTCGCTGCCGGGGCAGAGGACCACGGAGCCCACGTTGAGGGTTAAGTCCTCGGCGTGCTGGCTGTGGTCGATGGCGCCGGCAAGGCAGGCGTCCACGCACTGGTAGCACTCGGAGCAGACGCCGCATTTCATGCAGCGTTGGGCCTCCATCAGGGCGGTCTCTTCGTCGTAGCCGAAGTTGATCTCGTTGAAGTTGTGCTTTCTTTCGGCGACGGCGAGTTTCTCCTGGCGGAGTCTGCCGATGACGGGTTCGCCGGTGATGTCCGGGCGGACGAAGCTCCACTCGATCTTCCTGCCGAGGGCTACGTTCTCGCCTTCGATAAAGCGTTGGATGCTGAGGGCGGTCTCTTTACCGCAGGCAACGGCGTCCACCACGGATTTGGGTCCGTATACGGCGTCCCCGCCGGCGAACACCATGGGGTCGGCGGCGGTCTGGAAGGTGGTCATGTCCGCTTCGAGGCCGCCCCTGTTGGTGACGACGATGTTTTCCTTCTCGCAGAAGCCGTTGTCGCCCATCTGGCCGATGGCGATGATCACGGTGTCCGCCTCCAGGGTGGTGATGTCGTTTTCGTCGTATTGGGGGTTGAACCTGCCTTCGGCGTCGAAGACGGCGGTGCAGCGCTTGAATTTGGCGCCGCATACCTTGCCGTCCTTCTCCTCGAAGTTCAGGGGGCCCATGCTGTTGATGATCGTAACCTTCTCCTCGACGGCTTCCTCGATTTCGTAATCCCATGCGGGCATCTCGTCCCGGGCTTCGAGGCAGACCATGGAGACGTCGTCGGCGCCGAGGCGTTTTGCGGTGAGGGCCACGTCCACGGCAACGTTTCCGCCGCCGACCACGAGGACCTTGCCTTCGAGCTTGCCGCCCTCGCCGAGTGCCGCGTCTCTAAGGAAGGGGATGCCGGGGAGAACGCCGCTGAGCTCCTCGCCGGGAACGCCGAGGCTCCGGCTGGCGTGGAGGCCGGTGGCGACGAAGATCGCCCTGAATCCGTCGGCCTTGAGGCCTTCGGTGGTGATGTCCGTGCCGAAGGTGACGCCGGTCTTGATGACAACGCCCATCTTCTGGATCACGTCGATCTCGGTGTCCAGGTTTTTCCTTGAGAGGCGGTACTCGGGGATGCCCACGGCCATCATGCCGCCGGCGACCGGGAGTTTCTCGAAGACCGTTACCTGGAAGCCTTCCTTTGCAAGGAAGTAGGCGGCGGTAAGGCCGGCGGGGCCGGAGCCGATGACGGCGACCTTCTCGTCACGGGCTTCCTTGACCTCGGGGATGTAGGGTTCCTCCTCCTCCACGTCCCGGTCCGCCAGGAAGCGGTGGAGCCACTGGACGGCCAGGGGTTCTTCCACGTCACAGCGGGTGCACTCGGTCTCGCAGGGATGGTGGCAGACCCTGCCGCAGGCGCCGGGGAAGGGGTGCTCCTCCTTAAAGAGGGCCAGGGCTTCCCGGTACTTGCCGGCGTTGATCAGGGCCACGAAGCCCTGGATGCTCACGTGGGCGGGGCAGGTGGCCTTACAGGGGGCGGTGCCGCGCTTGTCGATGGCAAAGGCGCCGGGGATGGCCTGGGCGTACTTCTTGTACACGGCCTTTCTGGTGGAGAGTCCCTTGTCGTACTCGTTGGCCACGTCGATGGGACAGACCTTGGCGCACTCGCCGCAGCTCGTGCATTTGGTGAGGTCCACATAGCGTGCTTCCTTGTGGACGTTGGCGGTGAAATTACCGGGTTCTCCATCGAGATCGATAATTTCGGTGTTTGTCATGAGTTCGATGTTCAGGTGCCGGCCGACCTCGACCAGTTTGGGTGAGATCACTCACATGGCACAGTCGTTGGTGGGGAAGGTCTTGTCCAGCTGGGACATCATGCCGCCGATGGCCGGGGACTTTTCGAGGAGATAGACGTAATAGCCGGAGTTCGCAAGATCGATGGCGGACTGCATGCCCGCGATACCGCCGCCGACAACCATCACCGAACCGGCCACATCCTTTTTCTCCGCACTCCCATCACTTTGAATCAGGTCCTGTATTTCCTTTTCCATATTATATACCCCTATATATAGGCAGTTTAATAAACGAAATCATGCCACCCCCTGTTGGGAAAGGGCCAACACGCCCTTTCTTCTTTTCAACGGAAAGTCGCCCCTCCCCAGCTCCTGTCCCCGGGCACGGAATTTACCGCCCCAGGGCATGGGCCCTGGAGGGTCCAGTTCCCGGCAACCTGCATTAATTGAGATGATTGGTGGAATACACCCGTATTCTGAAAGGATAACTTCGAGGGAATTTCAGCGGTGCTCAACCCCATATGCATACCTCCGGGATGATCGAACTGGAATTTGGCCTCCCATTGAAAACAACAGCCAGTTCTGCTGATAAACGGGAAATGCGGGAAATAATCCCCGTATTCCATGGAAAACCGGTGAAGATTGCCCGGGGCTTCCGTCTTCTTCACGGACCTCTCCCCATGGCGATATATACGTAGTCCCTTTTTTATGCGGTCACTAAATAATCATTTCCTTTCAATGTCAAGGTTTATCGACACGCTTCACGGGGAGCGCCTTTAAAAAATTATTATTTCGCGAAAAGGCGATTTTTTTATTGAAAAAATCGCGGAAATTTTGCAAATTAAAAATTCGTAGCCAAAACACCCCATTTTTCGCATATAATTATTTCGCGAAATGCGATTTTTTATATTGTATTGTTAAATCGGTTTCTGTTATATTTCGTCTTTCAACGCGATTTCGCAAACATCGTTAAAACAAATCGCCAATTTCATCCCCGCCCGGGAAGCCCTTCTCCCCCAACGAAGAGATATAAAATTCAATTCTCCATTTAGGTTCTTTACAATTCCGCCGGATATTGGTAAATATATACAATGTGGTTTGATTTTTCCCGCAATTCCCCAGTAATTGTGTTTCCAGAGGGTTTCAGCCACATTATTGACCGAACAACCACACATAAAATTATTGTTCAGCAGCTCCCTTTACCGTTCGCTTCTACGGATCTCTTCTCGGTACGATACAAGACGATAAACATTCAGCTCGAGATATTGACGACAAGAAAGTTTCGTCGCAATTTCTTCGTCAATTCGCCGGTTTCCCGTAAGTTCTGCGGCGTGGTATGCGAAACATCGCGACGAGGTGGGGTTCAAGTACCCGACGACAAAAATAAGCGGCGATTTTATCGCCGGCGATGATGCGATGCAAAGGCAAATATCACGATCCTCATCGTTACGATATCCTATGAATATCGCACCTATATCGCGGATCGTTTTTATAAAACGACTTACACGAAATTCAGCATCGGGTTTTATTATGCGGATAACGAAAGGTCTTTTCGCGGGAATTACGATACCGTAACAGTTCATGCTTTTTGCCCTCTTTATTAACTCCGTCGACATGCATGAATGTCGCGCGAAATAATATCTTTTCATGGAAGAGACGAAAGAAAATGTTGAACATGATCCGCCGGGGTTCAGGAACCGGTTAACGCCAACCCTATTTAATGCTTCATCATGAAGGAGGGATACAGGAAAAGTCTGAAGCACAAGGATGACATACTGATTTCTTGTTTGCTTTTTCCGTGGTGACTATTGCTTCTCCTCCCCCGGCATGGAATCCATTTTACCGAATTGATCTCCAGCACGAATCGATACGTTGGGAAACTATCGCTACAGCGAAATACCGCTCCCAAATACCGGCGTCCACCGGGCCGAGTTTTTTAATCTTTAAATCGGCAGGCCGGGAATCCGCCGCAGCCCGGTTGAGAGCAATCCGGGGAACCCCGTTTCGACCGGGAAGTGAAACTCGTCCTCTATTATCTCCAGCAACCATCCCTATTTACTCCCCAACACCGGAACGGAGAATGAAGCGCGATTGGCCGGGAAAAACGGCTCCCGACGAAAGCAGGCGGGAAGATTACGGGGTTTGTTTGATTGGAATCCCGGACGGATGTGAAAAATGATCGATTTCCCCGGGCGGGACGCCCGCTGAACATATCTCGTTCCTGTTATGGGGAAGATTGCGGGGCAACCCGTTTCCAGCACGCTCACACGACAACAAAAGGAGAAATACCATGAAGAAAAACGTATTAAAGGCATTGGCGGCGATATTGATTATATTTCTTGCGTCATCGGTATCGGCGGGTGAAAAAGCCACAAAGGAAGAGTGCGTGGCCAAGGCAAAGGAGGCTGCGGCACTTCTTTCGTCAAAAGGACTGGACGAGACGATCAAGGCGATCCAGGACCCCGAGGGAAAATTCGTCTGGAAAGACACCTATGTTTTCTGCATGGCCGTTTCCACGGGAGAAATGCTGGCACACCCCATCAAGCCCAGGCTCGTGGGGAAAAAACTTCTCGGCATCAAGGATATGAACGGAAAGATGCTGGTGCTGGAATATGTCAAGCAGGCAAAGGAGCACGGTGAAGGCTGGACCGATTACATGTGGCCCAAACCCGGCGAAAAAAAGCCCTCGAAGAAATTGACCTATACTTACATGGTGCCGGGCACGGACATACTCTTTGGAGCGGGAATCTACGAGTAATATTCAACCGCCCGCCGGCGGTTCGAGTCGTCAGGGATGCGGAACAAATAATATTCACAAAAATTCACAATGGATCCGGCCCCTTTAACCGTGCCGAATCTCCATGATGAAAAGTCCGGGACGCGTGGATTTGTTTCGTTCCAAATCCCTTACCCCAAAAAAGCAAACACCCTTGGAGGGGCATATGTCTGAGATGGGTAAATTCAACGTATCCGGCATCCGGTTCAGGATCATTCTCCTTTCAATCCTCGGTATCCTCGGCATGTCGGCAATCGCGGAAGTAAACCGGCAACTTACCAACATAAAGGAAGTGAAATCCGAGGTGGGGAACAAGAGCCGGTTGATCGTTCAATTCACCCTGGACAACCTGCTGATCGAAAACAGCTTCAAGGGCCGTGGCGACCATGCGCTGCTGGAAGAACACAAGGTACTGTCGGGCAGCATCAGGAGCGCTGCGGGCCAAATCCGGGCTACGGCGGATCATGAAAGTATCAACACCCTGGCCCAAAGCATAGAGAAAAAGACGGACGAACAGGAGAAAACATTCCAATCCATCGCCGAAAACACCCTCGCCGTGAACAGGAACAAGGAGGCCCTCATCTCGCATATCCACACCCTCCACGGGTTGATGAACAGGGGCGTTGTTCTGATCAACGAAGAGGAGGCCTCCCTGATCATCGAAGGAGATCTTCTGGACACCGGAAAAAGCAACCTCCGCTATGAGTTCAAGGACACCATCATGTACTGGAACGAGAAGCTGATCAACATCCAGGATCTCTTCCTCCTCTCGGATGTGGAACGATTCGAATCGAGCCGGGCGGACCTGGACGGGAAGCTTAAAGCCAACGCAATGAACATCGAAAATGTATTCAGCGCCATCGAGTACAAGGAGCTGTCGGCGCTGTGGGAGCAATCCCGGGAGAGGGTCCCCGTGATCAGCCGCCTCGAGGATAAGATTCTCGATCTCTGGAAGGAGAACATGGATCTCAAGGCCACCGGCGTGAAAAGCGCCGCCGAAACCAGGCAGCTGGCCCTCGACATAGCCGAACTCACCGCAAGCGAAATCGGGAAAGCCGGCCACGCCGGCAAGGTCGTCAGTATCACCGTGACCGCCTGCTGCATCGTCGTACTGATGATTCTGAGTTTTCTCATCGTTCGGGCCGTGAGCAGGCCCATCACCGGAACGGTGAATATGCTCAAGGATATTGCCCAGGGCGACGGAGACCTTACCCGTCGCCTTTCGGCCGACACCCGCGATGAGATCGGTGAGTTGGCGCGCTGGTTCAACCTCTTCATCGACAAGCTCCAGCCGATCATCTCCGACATCGCGGATAATGCAAGGACCCTGGGCCGTTCCTCGGGTGATCTTTTCGGAATTTCCAAGTCCCTTCTCGGGGGCGCGGAGGTCATGAAGGAGAAGGCCGGCACCGTTGCCGACGCAGCCAACGAGATGAGCTCCGACATGAGCACCATTGCCGCTGCCATCGAGCAGACCGCCTCGAACGTGGGCAGGGTTGCCGAAGCTTCCGAGGAGATGAGTTCCACCATCGACGAGATCGCAAAAAACAGCGAAAAGGCCAGGCTGGTGACCGGAGAAGCGGTCACCCGGACCCGGAATGCTTCGGACAAGGTCCACAGGCTCGGGGATGCGGCCCATGAGATCAGCCGGGTCACCGAGGTGATCACCGACATCTCGGGTCAGACAAACCTCCTTGCCCTCAACGCCACCATTGAGGCCGCGCGGGCCGGGGAAGCGGGAAAGGGCTTTGCCGTGGTGGCCGAGGAGATCAAGGGCCTTGCGCGCCAGACAGCCGATTCCACGGAAGATATCCGGGCCAGGATCGAGGAGATCCAGGCCAGCACCGACGACACCGTCACGGAAATCGAGGAGATCTCCAAGGTGATCAAGAACATCGACGAGATCGTGGCCACCATTACCGCCTCGGTGGAAGAGCAGTCCAGCGCCACAAGGGAGATCGCGGGGAACGTGACCCAGGCCTCCACCGGCGTCAGGGAGGTGAGCAAGAGCGTTGGCCACAGCAGCACCGTTTCCATGGAGATCGCAAGGGAGATCGGGGAGGTCAGCAGGAGTGCGGGGGAGGTCACGGAAAGCAGCGGCAAGGTGAACGCCAGCGCAAGGGAGCTGTCTGAACTATCCCGGATTCTCGGGGAACTTGTATCCGGTTTCAGGGTTTCCAGTGGGGGCGAGGGGCCGAGTGCTTTCGGGTCGCCCGAACCGTCTCGAAGAACCGAGGGGAAAGCCGCGCCCTCCCCCGCAGCGGCCGCGCGGGCATCGTCTCCGTCGGCACCGGTGAAAGCCGAAGCCCTCGAGACACCTGCAGTCGTCCCGTCGACAGCAGCCCATGCGGTAAATGCCGATCCCGGAGAAACCCCGGGCTAATATTGTACGATCATCATCCCGCGAAAGCTGTGTCCCGTATCAACCGCTAAAGCTGTTTTCCGATTTCAAGGGCGGGGCACGGATTCATTCCACCGGCGCATCGCTTTTATATACAGAACCGGCCATCCCCCCTCGAAAGCAATATCCGGTACCAACCGCTAAAACCGTGCTCCGATTTCAGGATCGAGCACCGATTCATTCAGTGGAGGCATCAACCGAACCGGCCATCCCCCACGAAGCAGGGAGGAAAGTTGTATTATGTCATATTGACAATTCACCGCTTTCCTGCAAAAATCCTTTATGGATGATTCGCTGTAAACCCGCATTATTCGAGGAAGCGGCAACCGCCGGCATATCAGTGAGCCGAACGGTTTATGCAAAACCGAATAAAAACGGCGGAACCGGTTGGCGCGTCATCAAAAAACAGGAACGTCACCCGGTTTGCCGATGTCCCGCGCCCCTGCTTTCTTTCACAATCCGGTTTCACCTCTGCCCTGAACCTCTCCCCCGGAATCCATCGGCGCCTCTTTGTGCAAACCGCAACGGAAAGGTTTTCCTTTCCAAACCGGCAGGGAGGTGTCATGAAAAAATTCTTCTATGCAATCTTGATCATGGGAATGCTTGTTTCCGGGGTGGAAGCCGCCGTCACGGCGTCCATCTCCCCCAGCGGAACCCTGAGCCGGGTTTCCAATGTAACGGTCACCCACACCTATGAATTTACCGGAGACGTGGAAGAGGAACTCAAGGGGCTCGAAAACTTCCTTGTCACCTTCAACGGCGGGGACGTAACCCCCACGTTTCTCAATGCCGCGCGACTCACCGTTCAGGGCACCACCGTCACGGCGGAAATCGAATACCTGTTCGCGCCGGGCACCTATACCTACGAGGTCCTTATCAAGCTCGCGGGGGAGGAGGCGGTCACGGCCGAAACCACCTTCACGGTTCCGGGCGACGAGCAGATCCGCCGCAAGAACGCGGCCCTCGGCAAGGTCAGCCTCTTTATGAATCAATGGAATGCAAGGGATTTCGGCAAGTGGATCTCCCTCGGCAACATCGACACCTTCAGGGACCGGCTCTACGAGGAGAAGATGCAGATCTACGTGGACCCGGGCTACCTGTCGGACTCGGACGCGGTGGCCGCCTATGTGGAGGTCTATATCTGGAAGCTGATCTGGACCGTTTACGAGGAGGACCTTCTCATCAACGTGGAACCGGAGGATTTTTCCAACGACGGGACCAACGCCTCGGCCACCCTCTGGCACGAGCTGATCCACGCGGTCAGTCACGGCCTCCAGCAGGCCGGAGGCTCGGGACAGTTCAGCTTCAACGACGATCACCTCTATATCGAATGGGCGGAGAGCTGCATCAGGGGCTTTCGCTGGCTGGGGTCCTTCGAGGATTTTGTCGCCCAAAACGATCGGTCGAATCCCAGCGACGAGATTGCGGCAAACGGGAGGCAGCGGTGGAAAAAATTCCTCGGGGACTACAACTCGACCCTTTACGGCAGGATGCCCACCGAGGCCGAAAAGGCGGAGCTCTCAACCATGATCGGCTTTGACGTGGATCCCGAAAAGATCAAGGCCGGCTATATTTCCATGGGATATTCGGAAAAGTATTTCGACGATATCACCGTGAGGATCACAAGCCCCGCCGACAACGCGGAGATCAGCGAGAACCAGGTTGAGGTAAGCGCCGAGGTCACCAACAACGAACCGGGCCTCGCCATCGACAAGGCGGGTTTCAGGGTAAACGGCGCCGAACAGTTCAGCACCCTCTCGGGAAACACCTTTACCGAAACCGCAGTTCTGGCCTCGGGCGACAACACCCTCCAGGCCTTTGTCCGGACCACCGACGGAACCGAGTACAGCAGCAGCCCCATCACCGTCAAGAGTCTTGCCGTGAACAATACCTACCATATCAGGATCACCTGGGACAAAAACGAAACCGATGTGGACGTTCATTTTACCTGGAGCGGAGGTTCCACCTGCTACTGGAGCAACCCCTCCCCCACCTGGAACGACGCCGCGACCTCTCCCCGGCTGGACGTGGACGACACGGACGGTTACGGCCCCGAGAACATCACCATCGACGCACTACCCGGCCCCGGCAGCTACTCCATATTCGTCCATTACTATTCCGCCAACGACAACGGCCCCACCACCGTCACGGCAAGCGTATTCAAGGACGGGCTGTCCATATTTTCCGAGTCAAAAACCCTCTCCGACGGAGAAAACTGGACGCTCCTGAACTTTGACCTGTAACCCGCGCCCACGGACTCTTCCCATGCCGGCCCCCTTTCGGGAGGCCGGCATGCCCCACATTCACCATGGGGTTGCCGCCTCAGAGCATTGCTCACCTTCAAATGCCCCCCATGCCTCCCCCGGTACCCCAATACCATCACCTCGATCCGATTTTCCAGAAAGACATATAAAAAACACGGCGACAAGAGACGCGGGTTCTGCTAAAGGAGGAGGGGCGATGCCGATATGCTCCTGGATATGGTACGGATATGCCGGTCCGTGGGCCGCCTTACAGCCTCCCGGATCGGTAACGCAAGGCACCTGCTTCAAGGCAGGGACCGCCCCTTATTTCCTGGACGCATACGAGATGGTGAAAGACCGCCCCCGGATCTTTCCCATCCCGTTTTCCCGAAAAGGCCATCCTATATAACGATTGAACATTCCGGAAGCTCGGACCGCCGAAAGCCCGGCCAGGATGATCCGCCCTTGACCGGCCATGATCCCGTTCAACGGCCGTCAACATCCGGCAATCCGAATTCCGGTAAACATGACGGTTGCGGATGCCTTGAAAAGGCGAGCGCCACATGGGGAACCGACACCGCGTTTTTTCCATGCAAGCACGATTATAGCTCTATGGTCATCGAATTTCTCCATTCATTTGACGTATACATGAATGGTTTTTTTATATCCGTGCAGCAAACGACCGACTTCCCCCGGAATGGGAGTACAAGGGAATCCCATGAAAAATGAAACAATATCGAACTCCAACACCGACGCTCCGCCGGAAACGCCTCGTGACAAAGGAGCCGGTCAGTACGGCGAGATCGTCTCTTTCCTCCTGAAAGAAGGTTTCCTCACCACCGAGAAACTGGCCTATGCCGACAGGGTCGGGTCCAAGCTGGTCACCCCCAAGCCCTTGCTGGAGGTACTCAAGGAGCTGGGTTACGTCACCGAAAAGGAGATCCGGAAGGCGATCCAGATGAATCGTGTTTCCCTGCGGATCGGGGATCTCCTCATGGAACTGGGCCTTATCACCAAGATGGAGCTTAACTCCGCCTTTGCCGCATTGAAAAAGGAGGAAAAAAAGCGGAAACTCGGAGAGATGCTGGTGCATATGCACCTGGTGGACGAAAGGGAGATGATCGAGATCCTCGCCCTCCAACTCGATCTGAAAGTCCTGGAACCCGAGTTCATGGAGATCGATCCGGATCTTTTTCTCAAGGGGCAAGCCAAGTTGTACCGCCAGCTCAACTTTATCCCCATTGCCTTGGAAGAGGGAAAAACCCTCGTGGCATTCCAGGACCCCATGGATGCCGAGGCGATCAGGGCCGCAAACAATATCTTCGGGGAGAATATCGTTCCCGCCATCTCCCGCAAGGGTTCCATTGAAAATACCTTGAAACGGATGGAAAGTGAAATCACTGCGGGAAAACACGCAGCCCATGAGGACGACGACTCCGTGGTGGGCATCGTGGACGGCATCATCACCGACGCCATAAGAAAAGGGGTCAGCGATATCCACATCGAGCCCATGCGCGACCGGCTCCGAATCCGCTACAGGCTCGACGGTGTCCTTGTCCACCACAGGGATTTTCCCCTCCAGCTCGCCCCCATGATCACCAGCAGGATCAAGATCCTCAGCAAGGCCGACATCGCCGAAAAAAGACGACACCAGGGAGGGCGCATCACCTTCTCATTCATGGACAGGGAAATTGATCTGCGCATCTCCTTTTTCGTGACCATCCACGGTGAAAAAACCGTTATCCGTATCCTCAATCAACTCGGCGGCATTCTGGATATTTCCGAGATCGGCATGGCCCCGAGAATGCTGGACACCTTTGTCAACGATGTCCTGGAATCTCCCACCGGCATCATGATCATCACCGGCCCCACGGGATCGGGCAAGACCACCACGGTCTACAGCTGCATCAACCACATCAACCGCCCCGAGAACTGCATCGTCACGGCGGAGGAGCCCGTTGAGTTCGTTATCGACGGCATATCCCAGTGCTCCATCAACCCCAGGATCGACCTCACCTACGAGGAAACCCTCCGACATATCGTGCGCCAGGACCCCGATGTGGTGGTCATCGGCGAGATACGGGACAACTACTCGGCGGAAGTCGCCGTGCAGACCGCCCTCACCGGCCACAAGGTCCTGACCACCTTCCACACGGAAGACAGCATCGGCGGCCTGATCCGCCTCAGGAACATGGATATCGACGCCTTCCTCATCTCTTCAACGGTTGTGAGCGTCGTGGCCCAGCGCCTTCTGAGAAAGGTCTGCCGGATTTGCAAAAGGCCGTACACCCCGACCCCTTCGGAAGTTCGAAAACTGGGGTACAGCACCCGTGATCTCAGGGGGGCCGTTTTCCTCAAGGGCAAGGGTTGCGAAGCCTGCAATTTCACAGGTTACAAGGGGCGCACCGCCGTTTTCGAGATGCTCGTCATGAACGAACAGGTAAAGGACGCCATCCTGAACAACAACAGCAATTACCATATCCGCCGGATAAGCGTCGAAACCAGCGGACTTGTTTCACTGCTGGAAGATGCGGTGACAAAAGCGGCAATGGGACTGACCACGGTGGAGGAAATTCTCCGCATCATCCCGAAAACGATGCCCCCCCGCCCCCTCACCGAATTGAAACGACTTTTGGGAGAATGAGCATGACCGAACAAAAATCCATGGTGGACATCCTGGCCGAACATATCCGCTCCGGCAGAACGAAACTGATCCCCTTCAACAAGGCCGCCGCAAGCATCCAGAAGGAGATGGCGTCGGGGGACCCGAATTTCGACAGGATCGAGCGATTGATCGTCTGCGACCAGGCCCTGACCGGGGAGGTGTTGAAAACCGCCAATTCCCCGTTTTACAAGGGGTTCGAAAACATCCTCACGGTGAAGGACGCCATTGTCCGGCTTGGCAGCCAGGCTGTTGCCGATATCGTCCTTATCGTGACCCAGAAACAAAACTATGCATCGGTGGCCCCTAAACACCTGCCCTACCTCAATCGGCTTTGGAAACATTCGGTGGCTTCCGCAGTGGGCACCCAGTGGCTTGTCCGAAAACTGGGCTACGGCGAATTTAACGACAGCGCTTTCAGCGCCGGGCTTCTTCACGACCTGGGCAGACTCTTCCTCTTCACCGCAATGGAGGAGATCAAGAAAGAAAACAAGAAATTCAATCCCTCGACGGCATTCTCGGACAAGGTGATCGACACCCTCCACCCCAAACAGGGTTACCAGATTTTAAAGGAGTGGAATCTCCCCGAGGTGTTCTGCATCATCGCAAGGGACCACCATCAGGAGGAGTTCGACACCGCCAATACCCTTTTAACAATCGTCCGACTGGTGGACCTCACCTGCAACAAACTGGGGCTTGGGCTTCCCAGGAACGACGACCTGCATCCTGCCGAGAGCATGGAATCGAATCTTCTGGGGCTTTCGGAGATCGTGCTGGCGGAGCTTGAAATTGCCCTGGAGGATGCAATGGCGAAATTCGGCGTATAAAGTTGATGCCGGCCCAAGCCCCATATCTTTTTTTCAGGACTGAATAGACGATCGGGACGGCATATCCGGGGGTTCCATTGGCGAAATAAAAAAACCCCGTTGAACTTAATCAACGGGGTTTTTCATTTACTATATGCGACTCGGATCAGTTCAACCCGGGGGCGAACCAAATCCGATGCTTTTTTGCTATTCGGGGGTTACGTTAACCGCCGCGGGACCTTTCTGGCCCTGCTCAATGTCGAAGGTCACGCGCTGACCTTCCTGAAGGGACTTGAAACCGGACATGTTGATGCTTGAGTGATGAACGAAAACATCGGATCCGTTCTCCTGCTCGATAAAACCAAAACCCTTAGAATCATTGAACCATTTTACAATTCCGTTAGCCATTGCGACAATCTCCTGAAAAATAAAGTTTATATGTTCCAAACCCGAGGCAGATGTCACACTGGTCGTACCGATCTGACAAATTCTTATTCCCCAAAGTGCGAAACAGGGCAAGTCTCGAAACCGAACCCGCCGTATTAAATCGGATAACAGACAGGGAAACTGTCCCCGCCGTATTATCGTTTCTGCCGAACGCCGTTTCTTTCATCAAACTCTTAACTGTATCAAGGGATTAATCAGAAGTGGCGGCATTCGACCGCAAAAACCTCCTTTCGCATCCACTTACGAAAGGCAATGTGCTTTCATGCTTACTGGACATCGTCGCCCATGTCAACACATTGTTGTATCTTTTATCATCTTCTTTCGATTTAATTTAAAAATGCCGGGAATCCCGACATAACAGGTCAATAATACGGAGAAAAGCCCAGGCCTTGATATCCGGGCCCGCACGCATCCGGCCGGCTGCATTCGCACCGCGACTCGAGATGCCGACAGCCGTCGATATTCATTCACAGCCCCGATCCCCCGGTCGCCGTTATACAGGAACTGTTCACGGCCCCGGTTGTTCAGCAGGACTTGCGGTTCAATTATCCAGTGCCCTTACGGGGCAGGCAGGATGAGGATATCGCTGAACACGAAAACGCCCGTGGAGATATAACTGAGTTTGTCCGGCACCGTTTCCCTGACGGCACCCACCCGTATTCCGTGTCGTTTGACCAGGGCGGCGGTGGATGCCCAAACCGGACAATCCGCCGGGCATCCGTGCCCCCCCCCGCTTCAGATCTTTACCATTATATGACGAACGACCGTATAGTCTTCCAGGCCGTACATGGAGAGATCCTTTCCATACCCCGACATCTTGAATCCACCGTGGGGCATCTCGGAAGCGTACATGAAATAGGTGTTGATCCAGGTAACCCCGTACTGAAGCCTGGATGCGGTCATATGGGCTTTCTGGATATCCCCTGTCCAGACCGACGACGCCAGACCGTATTTTGAATCGTTCGCCCATTCGATCACCTGCTCCGTATCCGTGAACCGGGTTACCGAAACCACCGGGCCGAAGATCTCCTCTTGCACCACCTCATCATCCTGGAGGGCATCGACGATCAGAGTGGGTTCATAATAGCAGCCGCGATCGATCCTGTTGCCGCCGGCAACGATCTTCAGATGGGGAACCTTCCGGGCCCGCTCCACGAAAGCGCCGACCCGCTCCCGTTGCTCCATGGAGATCAACGGACCGATATCGTTCACATCGATACCCAGAACCGCTTCCCTCAACCTCTCGACAACCTCGGAATAGATGTTGTCGTGTACATATAAACGACAGGCGGCCGTGCAATCCTGACCCGCGTTGTAATATCCCCATAATTTTATATTTTCCACCAGGTCCGCGATATCGCAGTCGTCAAAGGCGATGATCGGCGCCTTTCCCCCCAGCTCCAGATGGGTGCGCTTCACATTGGATGCCGCCGAATTCAAGACGTTCTGACCGGTGCCCACGGACCCCGTGACCGAAACCATTTGAATCCCGTCATGGTCCGCCATATGTTTTCCCACCACCTCCCCCCTGCCCGTGACGATGTTCAGCACACCGGGGGGAAAGAGCTCTTTGATATCCTCGACCAGTGCAAGAATCGACAGGGGGGTAAGCTCGGACGGCTTGAAAACAACCGTATTTCCCGCAGCAAGGGCGGGTGCAATTTTCCAGGCCCCCATCATCAGCGGATAGTTCCAGGGCGCAATCTGCCCAACCGTGCCCACGGGGTCCCTTCTTATCATGCTGGTATACCCCTCGACATATTCACCGGAGGCACTGCCGGACATGCAACGGCAAGCCCCGGCGAAAAACCGGAAATGGTCAACGATCGCCGGTATCTCATCCTCCAGCACCCTCTGGAGGGGTTTTCCGCAGTTTAGGGATTCCAGTTGGGCCAGGAGATCTCCCTTTTCCTCGATTCGATCGGCGAACTTGTACAGAATATCCGCCCTGTGGGCAAAGGATCTGCTTTTCCAGGCGGGAAACGCCTTATTGGCCGCCTCAACGGCCCGGTCAACCTGACTTACGGAGGCACAGGGAACCTTTGCAATGCATTGGTTGTTTTCCGGACTTATAAGGTCAATCCCCTCGGCTTCCCCCGGGACGATCTCTCCATTTATCAAAAGGTCGGTACCAATCTTCTCCATCGTGCTTTTCCTTTCCAGTTACAAACCCGACTTTATCGCCCGATTTCATCCATTGTGGAGACAATACCGTCCCTTATGATATCCACGATCCGATCGACACCGTCCCTGTCGATAATCAGCGGAGGAGACAGTATGCAGAGGTTTTCATAGGGTCTTACAATCAGGCCTTTATCCTGGCAAAATGCGTCCACCCGCTGGGCTACCGCGATGTTCTCCGCCTCGTCGTCCGAGACCACGCATTCAACACAGGCCATCAGGCAAACACCCCTGACATCCCCCACGATGGGAAACTCCTTCAGGGTTTGAAGTCGTTCCATGAAGTACGCCCCGACCTCGCGGACATGTTCATTTAAATTCTCGCGCTTCATTATCTCGAGGTACTTCAGGGCGGCGGCGCAGGTAACCGGGTGACCGGAATAGGTAAATCCGTTTGTATAGTAGGAGTTCTCGCTCGCGGACGCGCCGCTGATGCGATCGACCAGCCGGTCCGAGATGATCGCGGCGCCAAGGGGTTGATAACCGGACGTTATTCCCTTTGCTGCGGTTATAATGTCGGGAACGATGCCAAAAACGTCCTCGGACGCGAAATAATGCCCCAGCCTGCCGAAGGCGGTAACGACCTCGTCGGAGATATACAGCACATCGAATTCCCGGCATACCTCCAGTGTCTTTTTATGATACCCCGGCGGCGGCACAACAACCCCTCCCGACCCCATTACCGGCTCGGCGATAAAGCAGGCCACCCTGTCCGGCCCAATCTCCAGGATCTTCTCCCTCAGCTCCGAAACCTTGAGGTCACAGTAAGCTTCAAGGGTCATTCCGTCCGGTTTTTTATAGGGATTGGGATCGGAGATGGAGTGGACAATGTCGTCCATATAGTTGAAATAGCTTCTGTCGCATCTCTTGCCGTTCAGGGAGGCGGTCAGATAGGTGCTGCCGTGGTAGGCATTCTCACGGTAGACAATATGTTTTTTTTCGTGTTTGCCGAGGCAGTTGAAATAGTAATGGACAAAGCGAATGGCCGACTCCACGGCTGTGGAGCCGCCGGTGGTGAACTGGAAACAGTTCAAATCACCGGGGGTCAGTTTGCCGAGCTCGTAAGCCAACCGGGTTGAGGGCTCGTTGGTCATGGCCCCGAACGGCGTATAGTAAGCCAGCTTGACACACTGGTCCGAGACGGCCTTTGCCATCTCCTCGTCTCCGTACCCCAGGTTCACGCACCACATACCCGAGATGGCGTCAATGTAGCGGTTGCCCTCGTTGTCGAAAACATGGATTCCCCTGCCGGATTCAATTATCATGGATTCGGCATCACTTCCCAGATCCGACCACGGATGGATGATGTGCCGCCTGTCTTTTTCCTTGAGATTCATAGTAACCTTTAAAATAGAAGATTTTCCGAGACCCGGCCCCGCATGCAGTGGTTGGACATCATCGAGGATGCATATCCGCCGGCGTTGATGAAAGCCAGGGGGTCTTTCTCCCTGATCTGATCCGGCATGGGGAACTTCTCTTTCCATACATCGAGGGATTCGTTGATATTGCCCACGACGGTAACGGGTTTTAACCTGTCCGTCCGTTTCTCCAGAACCACGGGCTCGCACGGCAACCCGTAAAAAGCAGGCTCGATCGCCAGGTTGAACCCGCCGTTCACCCCGACAAAATCCGTTTCCCGTTTTCTCTCCACGGTATTGACCTCGAGGACCAGGATACCGCTGTCCTTAACGATATAGTCCCCCGGTTCCACACAGACCGTAAGCCCCCTGCCCCCGAAACGGGACGCGATGACCGATGCCCATGCCTCCAGGTCCAGGCTTTTGTCGTCCACGTCGTGGGGGACCCCGAGGCCGCCCCCCAGGTTGACAAACGCAAGATCGTTTACCCGGTCCGTGAACCAGCGGGCCTCGTCCAGGATCTTTTCAAACAGCGAAAGCTGGTTGTTCAGATAACCGCACCCCGTATGGAAATGGACGGTATCCACGGTGAAGTCGTACTTTTTCGCAAGCGTGAGGGCTTCCTCGAACTGTTCCCGGTAAATACCGAACTTGGTGGTCTTGTCCCCGCTGTACCTGAGGAGCTCACTGTCCCGGTACCCAACCCCCATGGCCGGGTTCACGCGGATACCGATCCTTCGGCCGGAGCAGAACTTGCCCAGTCGCCTGATCGTGCTCAGGGAATCGCAGTTCAGGGCCACTTCGGGATTGTCGGCAAGCAGTTTCAGCTCGTCGTCCGCCATTGAATGGGCGGTATAGGAGATTTGATCACTTTTGAAACCACAGGAAAAGGCATGGAGCAGTTCACCGGGAGAACAGACATCCACCCCGCACCCACCGTTGCTCTTTATATGCGTAAGAAGGGGAGCGAACCTGTTCGCCTTTATTGCATAGTAAATCCTGCTGGAACCGACTTGACTCAGGGCATCTTGCAATCGCTCGATATTTCTAACGATTCGACTTCCGTTATAAAAAAAGGCCGGCGTCCCGGTCATGCCGATCAGTTCGGCAACCGAAACTCCCGAGAAAAACAGCCGGCCGTCCTTATAGCGGAGATCGTCCCTCTCCCACCACAAACCCTCTTTTCGCGGTATCATCCACACTTCCTTTCCAGATCCCCGAGATACTTCCTGCCCATGTCGTTGATCGTCTCCTTGCGGCCCGTCACCCATCCCCTGCAGTTCACCGCGCCGCAAGCGCAGGGAAACTGCCTGAACAGTATATCTTCCGTGGAGGCATAATCCATCGTCAACGCCTCTCCCTCTTCGATATCCCGCAGGGCCCAGATCTCGAGCTTGTTCATATCAAGGGAGACAAGTGGATCACACGAATGGAGCAACAGCCCCGTGAAATGGGGATCGTAGAGGTGGAGACAGGGGGTGATCTGCAGGGTGTGCTGGAGAACATACGGCAACGTAATTCCGGTCATTCTCGCGACCATATCCCCCTTTTTAAAGCTCCGCCTTACATAGATGCCGCTTCCCGTTGTATCGCAGTGGTTGATCGTGAAATCGTCATTACTGGGATAGTCCCTGCCGCCTTCCAGTTCATAAGGATAAATCATTTTGCCCCTCCTTTAAAACTTGCCGTAACAAGTTGTTAATTCATTAGTATTCGCTCACATAAAAAGCATAAACAACACTTCGGCGAATCATTACAGTGAACACTTTTTCACCGGGGCTACCGTTCGAAGCCCCCCAAAAAGGACGGCCCGGGAAAAAGCAGCCCGCCGTGCGGCGCCGGCCGCTCTCCACCGCCCCGGATAATCATGTGCTTTCAATATTTACTTCCGATGTTTTCATCCCGATGTGACCAGGGGGCGGAGAATTCAAAATTTCAAACCCGTAAGCCACTCTCCCCGGGGCACACACCTTCAGCCAATGCCAACGCGAACGTTGTCGCGGATATTATTCATCCCCGATCCCCTATTGACCGGGCATATGCGGTACCGACTAAACGGATCACTCCTCTCGAAGCACGGGAAACATGTCCCCGTCGATTGTCGATTGTCGACCGCTATCCACTGAACGGCTGAATTATCGCGGAATTAATATCAACGCCCTTCCCCGAACAAAATGTGCCGTCGGTCCCGCTATTTTGGGAATCCGACCGGCATCGGGGCCGCCGTATCCTCGAAAGAGAGGTGCCGGCGGCCGCTTATCGGCACCCTTCTCATGCCACGCGGCGGTTCCCGATCCCCAGGGCCTCGCCAAGCGCCTCGGCCTTGTCGGTTTGCTCCCAGGGGAACATCTCCCGGCCAAAATGGCCGAGGACCGAAGTGTCCCTGTAGGACCAGCCGTCCGGAGTCGTCAAGGCAAGGTCCTCGATGATGGACGCGGGCCGGAAGTCGAAGAGCTCGCCGGACTCCAGCACGGTCTGAATCGCCTCCTCGCTCACCCTGGCGGTGCCGAAGGTGTCGACGTTGATGCTAAGCGGCCTGGCAACGCCGATGGCGTAGGCCACCTGGATCTCGCACTTGTCCGCGAGTCCCGCCGCAACAACGTTCTTGGCCGCATAACGGGCATAATAGGCGGCCGACCGGTCCACCTTGGAGGGGTCCTTGCCGCTGAAGGCACCGCCGCCGTGGCAGCCGACGCCGCCGTAGGTGTCCACGATGATCTTCCGGCCGGTGAGCCCCGCGTCCCCGTGGGGTCCGCCGATCTCGAACTTGCCGGTGGGGTTGATAAAATACTCGGTCCCGTCGTCCAGGAGCCCGGAGGGTGCAAGGAGGTCGCGGGTAACTTCCACCAGGTCCTCGCGGATCCGGGAGAGGGGGATTTCGTCGGTCTGGTGGGAGATCACGACGTTGGTGATGCGGGTGGGAACACCGTCCTCGTGGAGCACCGACACCTGGGTCTTGGCATCGGGACGCAGGTAATCGATCTCCCCGCGCTTGCGGATATCCTGGAGGTGTTCCAGCAGCCGGTGGCTGTAGTGGATGGGAGCCGGCATAAGGGAAGGCGTCGACCGGGTGGCGTAACCGAACATCATCCCCTGGTCCCCCGCGCCCTGCTCCTTGAAGAGTCCTTCGCCCTCGCTTACCCCCTGGGCAATGTCCCTGGACTGGGGATGGATGCGGCATAAATAATCGAAGTGGTCGGCGGAGAAGAGCAACTCCTCCCTGTCGTAACCGATCTCCCCCACCACCGTTCTGGCAACGGCCTCGGGATCCACCCCGTCCCAGCCGTCGCAGGTGATTTCGCCGATATTGACCATGAAGTTCGTCCCCACCGCTGTCTCGCAGCCCACCCTGGAAGCGGGATCCGCCGCAAGGCATGCGTCGAGAATCGCATCGGATACCTGGTCGCAGACCTTGTCCGGATGCCCTTCACTGACTGATTCACTGGTAAAAACATGGTTGTTCCGTAGCTTGCTCATAACTGCCCTTTCTATCTGATAATCGCCATATGAGAGATTTAAGTGTCATATAAACGGATATAATGAAGGGAGCCGGGTTTCCATACCGCGACACCCGGTGCCGTAGATTTCGACTCTGAGTACAGCAATACTCGTGCCGGAAGCGAACGAATCGACAACAAAATCATTCAAAACTTACAAAAATATGTTATTATTGACTTATCACCCAATCCGACGGAACCCCGCGGGTATTGAAAGAGGGGGGAAAGGGGTAAAAAACCGTGGTGAAAGCGGTTTTTCAAATGCACCGGGTGTGCAAAAAGGAGTCGATTAAATGTGCTTTATGTAAGCGATGTGCAATATATGCACACCCATAAACCTCTCTTCCGGAACCGACGATTCCGGCGGCAACCTCTTTAAAGCAATGCAAATACTTCCTCCCATCCCCGCATGGGCGGTTTGACGTTTTGTACGGGGAGGACAAGGCGCACTATTCGGTATCCAAAAGCCCGGAAAAACGCCACATATTGTCGACCGAAAGGCAGAGGGGGCGGGGATTTCTCAACTTCCGTCTTGCTTTATGGGTGATTTTTTATTAAAAGTCTTTTTTCACTCTCCCGCCGTTCGGGAACAACGACCATCCAGCAAGTGTGCAGATATTGCCCACGCCGATTTTTCATTTATCGGCACCAAAAAGGTTCGAACAGGAAAAATGGACGAAACAAAGCAGGAAAAAATCAGGATTATCTGCGTGGACGAGGGCAGGGTACTGGCACAGCAGGTGATGAAGATCTTCGGAAATGATCGCATGGTCCTGGCGTACGAGCGAAGCCTGGACGAGGTGGTGGACCGCTTCGAACACGAGGTGTTCGACCTGATGCTCTTTTCCAGTTCGGTGGCCCACCGCCAGCCCGACAACGCCCTTGAGATACTGGAGTTGATTTCGGTTAAATGCCCCGGGACCCAGATTCTCTTCTTTACCCACCCCGGAAGACTCAAGATCGCCCACCAGGCCCTGCGCGCGGGCGTATTTCACTATTCCCTGCTCCCGGTGAGCGAGGAGGAACTCAAGCTGCTCATCGAGACGGCGGTGGAGACAAAACCGCAGGTGGGGCTGAACATGCTCCTCCGTTCCGAGGTGGACAAGACGACCTTTGAGTGCATGGTGGGAAACTCCACCGCCATGCGCCAGATATACCGCCAGATACGGCAGGCCGCCGCAACGGATATCCCCGTTCTTCTGTCCGGGGAGACCGGCACCGGCAAGGAGATCGCCGCAAAGGCAATCCATGAGCTGAGTTCACGCACCAACGCGCCCTATATCCCCGTGCATATCGGCTCCCTTCCGCCGGACCTTGTGGCCAGCGAGATCTTCGGTCACGAATCCGGGGCGTTTACCGGGGCCACGGACCTGCGAAAGGGTTGCTTCGAGGTGGCGGACACGGGAACGGTGTTCATGGACGAGATCGCCACCATCGACGAAAAGATGCAGGTGAGCCTGCTTCGCCTTCTGGAAACCAGTGAGTTCTGCCGTATCGGCAGCCAGGACAGCATCTCCGTGGATGTCCGGGTGATCGCCGCTTCAAACGCGGACCTCCGGGGGGAGATTCGAAAGGGACGTTTCAGGGAGGATCTTTACTACCGCCTGGACGTGCTCCATATCACCATGCCGCCCCTCCGGGAACGGCACGGAGATATCCATTTACTGGTGGATCATTTTATCCAAAGCGCCTGTGAAGATTTTCAAAAAGTCATCAGGGGGGTGTCTTCCGACTTTGTCAGCTGCCTTGAGGCCTACCCCTGGCCGGGAAACGTGAGGGAGCTCAAAAACGTGATCCAGCGGGCGGTGATCTCCTGTACCGGCGATATCCTGAAAACCACCCAGCTTCCCGAACGCATACGAAGGTTCCGGGACGAGGACATCACCATGACAATACGGGTGGGCGCCTCCATGGAGGAGGTGGAGAAAGAGCTGATTATCCGCACCCTCGAGTACAGCGGATACAACAGAACCCGCGCCAGCGACATACTGGGCATCTCCAGGCGCTCCCTGTACAACAAGATCGAGCGCTATGACCTTCAACACCTGAAGTAGAACTCGATTCCCCCACGCCTGTCGGCGGCCGGCTCTTGACAATACCGGCAGGAGCGAAACTTACCGGCAACAGAAATGAAAGTTGCCGATATGATTGTATTCACCCCCCGTTCAGCACAACGAGCATCAACCACCGCCGCTCCCCGGCAAACATCCGCCGCATACTCTTCGGGCGTGATCACATGATCGGCCATTCAACTCGATACGTTGGCCCCACGCGGTATTAATGCCCTTTACCACCTGGTTATATGGGGCGCGGTGTATCCCGTGGAAACCAAGCCGGTCGATGATATGATCAAGTCCAACTCTTCCGTGTCGAGTTCCCCGCATGTTGTAAAAATCATGGTCCGACGTCCGTTGGTACAAAGTCCCCCTGCCCCGAAAAACATCCATCCATGGTTTCACTTGATTTGACAGTACATTCCAAACCTTCAGGGGCCTTTATCCCGGGTCGTGATGAAAAAGCCTCTTGACAAATTCGATCAGTTTCATAATCATACATTGTATTAGTTGTATATGACAATATACAATCCCACGGAGCATCGGAGGTACTTTGTGATCGATTTTAAACTGGACCCCAAGAGCGGGGTTCCCTACTACAGACAGATCATCGATCAGATTCGCTACGGCATTTCGGCCGGTAAGCTCAGCGTCGGGGAGCAGCTTCCCACGGTTCGGGCCCTTGCCGTTGAATTGAAGGTCAATCTGAATACGGTGAGCAAGGCATACAAGGAACTGGAGATTCAGAAGGTTCTGGAAAGCCAGCAGGGAACCGGCACGTTTATCGGCCCCGCCATGGTGGAGATCCCCAAAAAGGAACGGAAGAAGAAGCTTTCCGGCCTTTTGTCGGAATTTCTGAGTATCTGTTCGAGTTACGGTTTTTCCATTGACGAGATCATCGACGAACTGAAACGAAAAAAGGGGGAGTAATGAAGTTATCCTTTGATTTTCCAAAAAACATCCGCCCGGTGAACGGGCCCGCAATCTTCACCTTCTGCGTGTTCTGTTTCGGAGGCCTTGGGCTTTATCATGAAGAACTTATCAGCGATATCGCGGCCGGCACCCTTGCCTCCCTGGGCTTTATCCTCTCCCTTTCCATCAGGATGGCGAATCAGTGGGAGAAGGGCGTGGTCCTGAGGATGGGAAAGTTTATCGGGCTCAGGGGGCCGGGACTCTTCTTTATCATCCCCGTCGTGGACACGGTTTACCGGTATATCGACCAGAGAATCAGGGTGACGGACTTCAATGCCGAGGAGACCCTGACCCGGGACACGGTTCCCGTGAACGTGGATGCGGTGGTTTACTGGACCGTATGGGACGTGGAGAAAACGGCCCTCGAAGTCCAGGAGTACCAAAAGGCCGTATCCTACATCGCACAGACGGTGCTCCGGGATGTGATCGGAAAGCATGAACTTTCGGATCTGATCCACAACAGGGAGAAGGTGGGCGAGGACCTGCGGAGCATTCTGGACGAGCACACGGAACCCTGGGGCATCACCTGCCAGACCGTGGGCATCAAGGATATCGTTATCCCCGAGGACCTTGCCGATGCCATGAGCCGTCAGGCGCAGGCGGAAAGAGAAAGGCAGGCGCGGATCATCCTGGGCACGGCGGAAACGGAGATCGCCGGAAAGTTCAAGGAGGCGAGCGAGAAGTACCGGGACAACCCCGTTGCACTTCAGCTCAGGGGCATGAATATGCTCTTCGAAGGCCTCAAGGAGAAGGGCTCCCTTGTTATCGTTCCCAGCTCGGCGCTGGAATCCATGAACATGGGAGCCGTCGGCGGCCTTGCCGCCCTCGGCAAAACACAGGAAACGACCGAAGCACTTGCGAAAGACAAATCGGAGCGAGAATAATGGTGCACGATTAAACAAGCGGGCCCCCAATAGACGCCGGCAATTATTACAGGGGCCTCGATGAAGCCCCCGCGAAAAGCCGGAGGCTGAAAGAAAAGCCATAACAAGATGCGGCAAGCCTGAAACAGGAGAGCGATATGGGCTACCCGGAAAATAATATCGAAGCTATTTACAGAGGCATCGACAATCATCGTCCCCAAAGACCGACAGTTCGGTATCATACACAGTATTCGGCATCCGCAAGGACTGCGGCTACGGCCGGTGTCGGCCCACTTTTAGCCGGATTCATTTGTGAGGCGCAAACCACTTACAGTTTTTTAACGGGTAACGTCATGATCAACAAACATTGCTTCACAGTCATTGCAACGGCACTTGCCGCTATTTTACTTCTTTTTTTTCCCGCAACGGGCCGGGCGATCACCGGCACGGAGGTGATCGAGAAATCGGACCAAACCATGCAGGGCAACACCCAGATCTCCCTCTGGGAGATCACCATCAAGACCCGGCGCTGGACCCGCACCATGGAGCTGAAAACCTTTATGAACCGGAAGGAGAAGAAGACCTTTTCCGAGATCCTCGGCCCCAAGAAGGACAAGGGAAACCGCTTTCTCCTCCTGGACAAGCTCATGTGGCATTATGTGCCCAAGCTCGGCCAGACCATCAAGATATCTCCCTCCATGATGCTTCAGTCGTGGATGGGATCGGATTTTTCCAACGACGATATCGTCAAGGAGTCGAGCATCATCACCGACTATACCCATAAGATCCTCGCAACCGTCCGAAAGAACGGTCACGAATGCTGGGAGGTGGAGCTCTCCCCCGTACCCGATGCGGCCGTGGTATGGGGAAAGATCCTCTACTATGCCAGGAAGGGCGACTGCCTGCCCGTTCTGGTCCAGTACTACAACGAGCACGGCGTCATGAAAAAGGAGCTGTCCTACGATAATTACCGGAAGGTTCACGACAGGGTCATTCCCACGAAGCTTAAGATGATCACCGTGGGGAAGAAGGACCGCCATACCCTGCTCGAAATCAAGGGGGCCAGGTTCGACGTTCCCATCCCTTCCAGGATATTTTCCCTTCAGCACCTCAAGAGGAGGTAGCCATGAGACTCACCCTGAAGCTCGCCTGGCGCAACATCTGGCGAAGCAGGCGAAGAACCGTTCTGACCCTTTTGACGATCCTCGTGGGAAGCGCGATGATCATCCTCATCAACGCCTTTGCCAAGGGCGGCCACGATACCATGATCAGGGATGCGGTCGCCATGAACACCGGGCAGATCCAGGTCCATGAAAAGGGCTACTGGGAAAACCTCTCCATCGATTATGCATTTGTTCCCGATGCCTCCCTTATGGCCGAGCTGGAAAATGCACCGGAGGTCAAGGGGTATGCAAAACGAATCCATGCCGGCGGCCTCCTTGCCTTCAAGGAGAGCTCAAAGGGCGTCCTGATCCAGGGAATCGATCCCGTGAGGGAAAAGGGGGTTACCAACCTGCACACCAAGATCCTTCCGGGCGGGCGTTACCTCCGGGAAGGTGATTTGAACCACGCGGTGATGGGCAGCGCCCTGGCCAAAAACATGGGAGCTGCGGTCGGCGATGAGATCGCCTTTATCTCACAGGGATTCGACGGTTCCATCGCCGCGGAAAAGCTGATGGTCACGGGGCTGGTCAAGAGCGGCAACCCCGCCCTCGACAGGGAGCTGCTGCTGATTCCCCTGGCACTTGCCGAGGAGGCCTTCAGCATGATGGGTTATTACCATGCCCTGACCCTCAGCCTCTCCGAAATCGAAGAGACAAAAGGGGTGGTGGAGCGGCTGAAAGCCGCCGGAGGCGAGGGGATCGAGGTGATGGGCTGGGACGAGCTGATGCCGGAGCTGGTGCAGTTTATCGTCATGGACGATATCAGCGGGTATATCTTCGATTTCATCCTCTTCGTGGTGGTGGCCTTCGGGGTTCTCAACACCATACAGATGTCGGTGCTCGAAAGAACCCGGGAGTTCGGGGTGATGCTCGCCATCGGCACACGGCCGGGACAGCTCACCGCCATGATCCTCGCCGAAACGGCCGTCATCGCCCTTATGGGCATCGTGCTGGGAGCAACCCTGGGAAGCCTGATCAGCTGGTATTTCGCAATCAACCCAATTGATTATTCGGCGTTTGAAAAGGAGATCGCGGTCTGGGGAATGACCACCACCCTGTTTCCGGCGGACGTCACGCTGCGGAACGTTGCAAGCACCTCCGCCATCACCTTTATCTGTGCCATGCTCTTTGCGGTGTTTCCCGCAAGAAGGGCCGCAGGGCTCGATCCGGTTACGGCGATCCGGCATATTTAAGCTGTCACGGGGTTGAGTTCAGAATCAACACACGACTGCAATCGAAAGGAAAAGAGAATGAAGAGAAGGAAAAAGTTGGACAACGTCATCATCCTTGGACTGCTGCTGTTTACCGCCGGCCGGGCGGAAGCAAACGACGCCGATCTGGCAAGGCTGTTCAGTGAGCGCAATGTAAAAGGCACCATCGTACTTTCCTCCCTGGACGGCATGACCGAATATTCCAACGATACGAAACTTGCGACAAAAAGATTTCTACCCGCCTCCACCTTCAAGATACCGAACACGCTCATAGCCCTTGATGAGGGCGCGGTTGCCGACGGCGGGGAGATCATCCGGTGGGACGGAAAGGACAAGGGATGGAGCCCCTGGAACAGGGATCATTCACTGGAAACCGCGTTTCCCGTATCCTGTGTCTGGTTTTTTCAGGAGCTGGCCAAACGGATTGGAATGGAAAAATACCCCTCCCACCTCGCCCGCATGGATTACGGCAACCGGATGACCGGAAACGATGTGACGACCTTCTGGCTCGAGGGGTATATAAAAATCTCCCCCAAAGAGCAGATCGCCTTTTTAAAGAGACTTTACCGGAATGAACTGCCTTACAAGGCGGATCATATCCGATTTCTGAAGCAGGTGATGATCGTTGAGAAAACACCGGACCATATTATCAGGGCCAAAACAGGATGGGCGATGCGCTTGAAGAAGCAGCACGGCTGGTATGTCGGCTATGTGGAAACCAAGGAGCAAGTCTGGTTTTTCGCGACTGTCGTGGATATCAACGAGAAGCGCGATGCCGTGCATCGAAAAGGGATTACCTGGGCCGCGCTAAAGTTGAAAGGCATCATATAACGGGTTCGAACACAAACCCAAACAGGGACAAGGTAAGATGAAGACTTATTTCATGATCGGCTGGCGAAACCTGTTTCGAAATCCCAGGAGATCCCTGGTGGTGATCTCCTCCATCACCATCGGCGTCTTTGCCATGCTCCTCTCCATGGGGATCATGAACGGGATGAACAACCAGATGGTGGACAACACCATCAGCACCTCCCTCGGTCATATTTCGGTTCAGCATGAAAAGTACCGGGAGGAGATGAAGCTTTCCTACAGCTTCCCCTTTACGGAGGAGATCAAGGCCGCCGTATCCGGCATCCCCCATGTGACGGGTTACGCACCGCGCCTGAAACTCGAAGGGATGCTGCGCTCCAGCGAGTCCTCGCGGGGGGTGCTGGTCATGGGAATCGACCCCGTCATGGAAAAAACGGTTTCCAGGGTCGAGGATTATATGACGACTCGTGAGGGGTCGACATTCTTTGAGGGGAAGGGAGGAAAGGAGATCCTTATCTCCACCGGCATGGCGGAAAAGCTCGATCTCCTGGTGGGGGACAAGGTGATTCTACTGTTCCAGGACAGCGAGGGGGAGATGTCCGGTCACGCCCTCAAGGTCAGGGGACTGTTCAAGAGTCCCATGGATTCCTTCGACAAGTTCACGGTCTATGTTCCCATGGCCGGCCTGATGGAGATCGCCGGAACCAACGGAAAGATTTCCGAAATCGTTTTCCGGGTGGACGACCGGGACAATGTGGACGGCGCAACCCTTCTGCTGAAAGAGAGGATTGCCGCGCCCGGCATTACCGCCCTTTCCTGGAAGGAGATGGCCCCGGATCTCTTCAGTTCCGTCACCATCTTCGATACGATGATGTACCTCTTCTTTTCCATCATCTTTATCACGGTGGTCTTTTCCGTGGCCAACACGTTGATCATGGCGATCATGGAAAGGTTCCGGGAGATCGGGATCATGAAATGCATCGGCACAAGGCCCCTTGCCATTGCCCTGATGGTGGTGTTCGAGTCCATCAGCCTCGGCATCGCGGGGCTTGTCGCAGGGCTTGGCGCGGGCCTTTTGTTCGTGGGTTTCTTTTCGGTGTACGGGATAGATTTTTCCATGTTCATGGACTCGGTCAGGAGTGTGGGGATCGGCCATATCGTGTATCCCACCCTGAGGCCCATGGATATTTTCGCTTCAGCCGTCATTGTATTTACCACAACCGTTCTGGCGGCCGTCTACCCGGCCGTTAAAGCCGCGAGGATCAAACCCCTCGATGCGCTCCATCACCTATAACGGCGGTGGATAACGGCAAGCACGTAAAAGCTTCGCCATACCAAAGCAAATGAGAAAAAGACCAAGGCACGCATCTATTCCATGATCTTCAACTCCGGGCTGAATAACGGATATCGATACAAAGCAGTGGGTTTCAGGGCGGATAAAACAGTTCGGCATCGGAGACGGCGAGGAACAACCGATTTGATCGGTCACCGGCATCTTCAGTGCCGGATTAAGTAATAAAGGACTGAGCAATCAAAATTCCAGGGGAGAAGACGATGAATATGATCACCTGCAACAAGGTCACAAGGCGTTATGATATGAACGGCATCAAGGTGGATGCCCTCAAGGACACCGACCTTACGCTGTCCACGGGGGAATTCGCGGCCCTTTACGGTCCGTCGGGCTCGGGCAAGACCACCCTCCTGAACCTGATCGGGGCGCTGGATACCCCCACATCCGGCTCGGTTTCCATCGGCGGCACGGAGCTTGCCGGGCTTCCCCCTTCGAAGCTCGCCGATATCCGCCTGAACAAAATCGGGTTCGTGTTCCAGGCATACAACCTTATTCCCGTTCTGTCGGCCCTTGAAAACGTGGAGTATGTGCTCCTGCTCCAGGGGACGGAGAAACAGGAGCGGCTTCAAAGGGCAAGGGAGATCCTCGTGGAGCTGGGACTTGAAAATGAGATGGACAGAAGGCCCCATGAACTCTCCGGCGGTCAGCAGCAGCGGGTTGCCGTGGGCAGGGCCGTTGTGTCCCGGCCCGACGTGGTGCTTGCGGACGAGCCCACCGCCAACCTCGACCAGAAGACCGGAGAGCAGCTCCTGGCCATGATGGAACGGCTGAACAGGGAAAGGTCCATCACCTTCCTCTTTTCCACCCACGACCCCATGGTGATGGATCATGCCGGACGGCTTATTCAACTCAGGGACGGGAGGATCGTATCCGATGAATCCGCGAAAACCGGTGCGTAGGCATTTGCCCTGTTGGGCACTGTTCTGTGTAATATCAATCATTACCGCCGCCCAACCGGCCTCCGCCCAAAAAGAAACGTCATTCGGCGGCATCCCGAAGACGCCGTATCCGCCCGTTGAAAAGAACGTAACTGTTTATACATCCCGCCATGCCCCGGTACCCGGCAAGGTTTCTTATAATGAATCGCCCCCGGGAAACCCGGCACACGGCAGCATCACGGCTATCCCTCCTTCGGCGGAGAACACTGAATTCGAGGATGATTTCGATGAACGCCTGAATATCGAGGGGGACGAGGGCCTCTTCCGGTTCTCCGGTCACCTGAAAAACCTTGCCGTGAGCTCCTCCGTCGGCGGCGGCTTTCCAGGCGGCGGGAGCGACGCAAGGGCCTTCTCCAACCTCACCCGCCTGAGGCTGACCGTCGACACCGATCCCTATGCGGCATTGATCTTCCACGGGGACCTGGATCAGGAGTTCTTCTATTCGGATCAAAGCCCTTCCCCGCCGGGCGGATTCGGCCGAAGCCGCTTCGGCAGATCGTACAACGAACCCTTTGGCGGCGGCATCACCCACGGAATCTCTTCGGATACGGATTTCAGCCTCCGTTGGCACCGCCTCTACCTCAAGTACACCCACGACAAATTCACGGTGACGGCAGGCAGGCAGCTCGTTCGCTTCGGCACCGGAAAACTCTGGAATCCCCTGGACATCCTCAACCCCATCAACCCCTCGGCGGTTGAGGGGGCCGATGAAAACCGTGGGATAGACGCCCTCAAGGTGGAGTATTTTCCGGGAGAGTCCACGGAACTCTCCTTTGTCTATGCTCCCAACAGGGAGGAGGACCGTTTCGGCCTCCACACATTTGCAAACAGGAACACGAACCTGGTCATGAGGCTGAGGACCTCCGTGGGTGAAACGGACCTTGCCGTGCTCGGGGGAAGGGCCGGGAGGAAAAACCTTTTGGGCGGGGATGTGGCGGCCGTTGTCAAGGAGGGTATTTTAAGGGGAAGCATCATGCAGGCGTTTCCCGACGACGACGACTCCTTTATCCTGGCCAACCTCGGCTACGAGTATACTTTCCGTAACGGCATCTATTTCCTGGTGGAGTATTTTTACAACGGAAACGCCCTGAACGAAAACCCGCATCTTAAAGGGATGGTGTCAAAGGCGGCGCTTTCGGGCATTACCGAGGAGACCTATCCCTTTATCGCCAACCAGTTTATCACCTTCAACAGTCATTACTTCGGCATTTCCATGGGCTACGACATCACCCCCCTGATCAGGGGAGATATCTTCGCCATTTACGACGTCAAGGGGGACGGACTGTTTTTCTCCCCCTCCCTCCGCTACAATCTTCTGGAAAACCTGGATCTCTCCTTTACCGCCATGTTCGGCTTCACACCCGAGGACCCGGCGCGCCCCTCGGATTTCGATTCATTCAGCGCGGCCCCGCTGCTGCATGCATACTTCCAGTTCTTTTTTTAGTGGAGGCGGAATTTAATATATCCACACTCCCGGAGCCCCCGGCTCGGGAAACCCGTTGCGTCGTCTTCCCCCAACAACCTCCCAACAGCCCGTAATTGCCATACTTCCCCCCTCACCCAACCGCTATTCACTGAACATTTCACCGGAAATTCCTACCGGCAATGGAATTTGTGTACCAACCTGAAGCCGGCCCATGCGGTTTTATTGAGTTTCCGGATTTTGACAACCTCGGTCGCGATGCTCCCGTAATGAAATCGGCGGTCGATTTTTTTAACGCAAACTGATATATTCAACATAATTTCATTACACTTTATCCATAAAATCACATAACCGGAGACGGATTTACAGGAAACCAGGTTGGTTGTCAGGTGGGGCAATAATAAACGCATGGAGCCGGAACCATGACGATCCGCGCGAATCCGATACCGCGACCGGCATCCGCCCAGGTCAACATGACGTAAGGCACGGCTGAGTCAACATGTCGTTTTTTCCGAATTCCCCCCGAGGCGGTGTCGATCCGACCGCGGGAAAAAGATCGAGTCCCCTTTCGGATAAATGCCCCTCGTGGGCCGGCATGCTTTATCCGGGACACCCGATCTTAATTGCCGGCCCCGCAACGGGAGCTTCGGACAGCGGGCCGGCTTTCTGTTCAGTGGATCGCGCCCGTGCCGCCTCCCTTTTACGGTGCGGTTGAAAAATTGACGCCACGTCCCTGTTGCAATTTCGGGAATTTTCATTTTTTTATTGACATTCAATTCTTATTAAGTATTATTTCCTTAATAGGATTGAAACACCAATAAGGCAATCGACATGGCAACGAACCCAACATATAAAGAACGGATGCAGGAGAAGCTGGACAACTTCGAACGGGTGTGCAGAGAAGCGGGATTGCGGGTCACCCACCAGCGAATCGAAATCTTCCGGGAGCTTTCGGAGTGCAAGGACCACCCTTCCGCCGAGGCCCTGTATAAGCGAATGCAGAAGAAGATGCCCACCCTCTCCCAGGATACCGTTTACAGAACCCTTGCCACGTTCGAGGAGTACGGCCTTATCACCAGGGTTCAAACAGTGGAGCAGCAAGCAAGGTTCGAGGCCGAAATGGATCCCCATCATCACCTTATCTGCAGCAGATGCAAGGAGATCATCGATTTTACGTGGGAGGGGTTCGACGAATCCGACCTGCCGAACGAGATCGCGGGCTGGGGAAAGATCCAGCGTAAAAACGTCGTCCTCCACGGCGTTTGCGCCAAGTGCATGACCTGATCCGCCCGGCATACGTTTCATCTTCGAGGAACGCGAGAATACGGCAACAAGCATCCCAAAAGACGGATGCACCATTATATCTTGCCCGAACGGGCAATAACCACGATACGGAACCAACATCAACCCAATCAAAGGAGAAACACAGTGAGCAAAACCATGGAAAACCTGGCGGCGGCTTTCGCGGGAGAATCTCAGGCAAGAAACAAGTACACCTACTTCGCCAAGGTGGCGCGCAAGGAAGGGTATAACTACATCGCGAGAATCTTCGAAGAGAGCGCGGACAACGAGATGCGCCATGCAAACGACGAGTTCAAGCTGATGGGCGGGATCGGCGATACAGTGGCGAACCTCAAGGAGGCCATCGGCGGCGAGCATTACGAGACCACCGAGATGTACCCCACCTTTGCAAAGGAAGCGGAGGAAGAGGGCAACATGGAAGCCGCCGTCCTCTTTACCCAGATCGCCAAGATCGAGGCCCTGCACAGGGACCGCTACCAGAGGCTCCTGGACCTCGTGGAGTCCGGCAAGGTTTTTACCCGGGATGAAGCCATCGACTGGAAATGCTCCCTCTGCGGCTACACCCACAACGGAACCGAGCCTCCCCCCAAGTGCCCCTCCTGTAAGCATCCCAAGGAGTACTACGAGCCCGCGAACATGGCCTTATAAAAGCCATGGGGATTTTCCTGCTCCGGGATATCCCCCGGAGCGGGTCCCACTGATCGCCCCGGCAAAACAGCAGCTTTTGGATCGGACCGGCACCAGGGAAGTTTGGGACAATCGCCCGTTCTTCCCGTGCCGGTTTTTCTTTCAGGACACGCCCCCCAACTGTCTCCCATGATCAACGTCCACCTTTGAAGTTTGAGCGGAATCCTCAAGAAGCGGGATCAGAACGGTATATTTTTCCAGTTCGCAAACAGTACAACCGGAAATCCTTTTTATGGTTCCGGTGCTGTTAACGGAAGCATCGATCAACTCATATTCTTTTCAGGAGGGGAATTTTGTCGGCAGTCACGGCTCCCAAGGCTTAGAGCCAACCGTTTTACAGCCTGAAGGCCAGAAATATAAAGAGAAGCTCTCTCACCCACCGGCAATCCGCTTTTCAAGGCAATGCAAAAAGAACCTGCTGTTCTCCCGTTGGATAGTGAAAAAGATAATCCTCCATCTCGTCTCCGTTTCGGTCCGCCACCGATGTAATCAACAATGTTTCCGGAGTCGCTCCCGTCCCCTGGGAAATAATGTAATCCGGCACGCCCTTGAACATTTTTCCGCCCATGGAAAATGTGAGTTCCCCCCGCACTCCGAACGTCACCGATTCGCCGGCGCGACTCAACGCTTCCATGGAAACGGGCGACGGCGAAAACCGCTGTTCCCGCAGCTCCCCTGTCGAATCCTCGAACACAAGGGCGACCGCAGGAAGCCCGGGGAGAAGCGTGGAAGCATCCACAACAATCCCCTTTTCAGCCCCCGAAGCCGCCGGTGTAGAGATGAGTTCGGGTCGCATATGAAGCCGGCGTCCCTCTCCGGCGACCGCGCTCACATTGCCCTCTCCCGTGAATTCAAAGACGCCGAGCCCCTTGCCGGCAAGGGCCGTCAGAAGCGCGCAGGGATCCTGCACGGCAGGATGGGTCAGGATCTCCATCCCCGATGCCGTCACGAGGCGAATGCTCCACAGTTCCAGGACGTCGACGCCCGAAGCCCGGTCGCCTGCGGTCAGTGCAAATGGTTGCAGGGCATACAGTGCCTCTCCCGCTTCCACCCGCAAATATCCCCTTTCGGCATCCTGAACCATCCGGAGACCGCTTCCCGAAAGATCGGGAAGGGCGTTCAGGGAATCCAGGATACCTTCCCGGGACAGATCCGCCCGCATCGGGTAGGGGTAGGAAAGCCCGCTCATGCACCCAGGAACATCCGCCAGTTCCGGAAGCCGGTCGGGATCCGTTTCCCACTCCTC
>PPCM01000345.1_pt1 | contig 50675 bp, 36 predicted proteins | sample 1555541 | NCBI WGS metagenome assembly PPCM01 (sample SAMN05284479, study PRJNA326546) | Marine sediment metagenome, whole genome shotgun sequencing project. | isolation source: marine sediment | place: Germany: Wadden Sea | collected 2012-09-05
TGCCGACAGCCTTGCCGACAGGGCGGAGACCACATCCCGGCTCTTCATGGACAACAAGATCACAAGCTCCCATCTGGACGGGTTCCTCACGTCCGTAAAGGAGAATGCGGGCATACTCCACGCGAACCTGAGGAACGCGGCCGATCTGGTGAGAAGCCTCAAGGTGGTTGCGGTGGACCGGTGCAGCGGGGGGAAGCGCAGGTTCAATATCAAGGAGTATATCGGAGAGGTGCTCCTGAGCCTCAGGCCCAAACTCAAGAACAGCAACCACAGTGTCGAGGTGGATTGCGACGATGGGCTCCTGATCGAGAGCAATCCGGGGGCCGTCTCCCAGATCCTCAGCAACCTGATCATGAACTCGCTGATCCACGGTTTCGAAGGGATGGAAGAGGGCAGGATCACCATCTCCATCAGGACCGAAAACAGGAACTGCCGCATGGAATACCGGGACAACGGCAGGGGGATCGAAGCTTCGAACCTTTCAAGGGTGTTCGACCGATACTTTACAACGGCCAGGGACAAGGGGGGCAGCGGCCTTGGCACCCACATCATTCACTCACTTGTTACCAATAGCCTCGGCGGCAGGATCACCTGCGACAGCAGTCCCGGAAAGGGGGCCGTTTTTCTCATCGAGTTTCCCATCGGCACTCCCGAATAAGCGGGGCCGTTATAAAACCGGCAACTCAATACGCGAACCTGTTGCGGAATCATCTGTTTGTTTTCATGAATCATTTCAATTGATAAAGCTGCTGTTCCGAAGTGCCGGGATAATATTTGCGGCTTATTCCATGTAAGTCCTGATCCGGCCGAAAGGTAAAACCTCAAAAACCAGGTTTCCGTGATCATTCGCCTGGGAATCGGCGAGGATCGATTCAAGTCCGACCGACGACTTGTAACGCCGGCCCCGTTCGTCGTTCCACCCGGCTTCTATCCGGGGAGGGAGCCTGGGGGGCGAGGTTCCCCGGATGTAGACCTGTGACGAGCCGTTTAATACCGGAGAGATCGAACCATACCGGTATCTGTCGGCGTTCTTTTATTTCGCGGCCAGGGTGAATTCAGTCAGGTTAACACCGGAGTTGTTGCGGACGATTATTGCCAAAGGGGTGGGATGACGCGGCTGCCGGCGCAGCCCGCAGCCCGCGATGGTTGCAAGGCACAAACAGAAGAGTAAAGAGGCGTACAGGCGATGTCCCCGTGTCGAATACGAGTCGATATCAGTGTGACATACGGTGAAATTTGCTTGTTTCAATGACATGGGTAATCTCCGGGATTTGCTGTTTTTCTAATAATGATACATTATCACAAAGATTAAGCAATTGGCATTTCCTGAAAAAATTGATTGTTTTCAGGTCTTCCCGTCTGGTGGTTTCCTCCGGCGCCGGCCCAAAGCTTCACAGGCAGATCAGGTAAAAGGGTTCTACATATGCCTCGTGATATGCTATGAACCCTGGAAAAAGGAGGTTTCCCGGCGTGCCTGCCATGGTGGCGGCACATTGGGGCTCGACTTGGACCTTGATCGATAATTGATGATTCCAGCGGAGTTAAGGATGTTTGATAATAAGAAGAAGATTCCCCTTTACCGGGAAGTATTGAATCCGGAAGTTGAAAAGATGCTGATAAATAGAAAGACTCCCGGCGGGATCACACTGGAGCATATCGTTCGTTCAGGAATGGAAAATTCCGACAGCAGCATCGGCTGTTACGCGGGTGACGGGGATTCATACGAGACCTTTGCTCCGCTTTTTGATCCCGTGATCGCAAAATACCATGGGGTGAAAGGGGAAATTGATCACGGAAAAAGGCTAATTTCCCTGGAACGTTCCGCCGATCGACCCTTTGACGACCATGGGTTGATCATATCGACGCGAATCAGGGTTGGCAGGAACTTGACCGGGTATTCTTTCCCCTCGATGATCAGCCGCCGGGATCGTCTGGCGCTTGAGGAGAAAGTTCTCGGTGTTCTCAAGGGGCTTCCGCCGGAGACGGCGGGAGAGTACATGGGCCTTGGGAAAATGGATGAGGCAACAAGAGCCGGAATGGTGCGGGATCACCTTCTCTTCAAGAAAGGGGACCGCTTCCTTGAAAGCGCGGGGATCAACAGGGACTGGCCGGAAGGCAGGGGAATTCATATCTCGGGAGACAGGCGCTTTCTTGTGTGGGTGAACGAGGAAGATCACCTGAGGATCATCGCCATGGAAGAGGGGGGGGATATCCGGGGGGTGTTTCGCCGGCTGGTTTCCGGGGCTCTTTACCTGGAGGAGAGACTTGACGTCGCCTTTGACGAAAGACTTGGTTATCTCGCAAGCTGCCCCACGAACCTGGGGACGTCCATGCGGGCCAGTGTTCATATCCGCCTTCCGAATCTCTCTAAAACAGAGACGCTTCCGCGAATTTGCGAAGAGCTGAGACTCTCGGTAAGGGGAACGGACGGGGAGCACAGCGACGTTCGTGGGGGGATTTACGATATCTCCAACAAGCAGCGTCTGGGTATCTCGGAAGAGGAAATTATCCAAGGCCTTTGCAGCGGGATTGAACGACTCGTGTCAATGGAAACAAACTTTTGAAATTAGCCCGGAGTAAGGACAATCGCATGTAGAATTTCAGCCCAATGAAATCATGTCGATCTAAAATGGCGACCGGAAATTTCAGCGATCCGAGCTACGGACGGCGGTCGTTCCGGAGTTACTTGCGGTTACCCGGCCCTTGGAGTTGACTGCCAGAATAAATGAGTGAAAAAAAATGGAAACCGGGGCGGCATTCGCTTCCCGGCCCGGTTTCCATTTAGGAATTGTCTTCACATTCTTGAAAATCCTGTATTTTCAAGTCGAAAACGACAACCGTGTTTAATATCGTTGTGGAAATATCGGCCCTCTTTGCCGGATCGGAGTCCGGAGGCTCCGCGCACCGGATGATTGGTGTGCATTTATTTCCGCAAGCCTTAGGAATACAAATTAAATAACTTGAACAATATTTACTTTCGGGTCCGTTTCACCGGTAAGTGCCGATTACATGGAGCCCCGGGGTTGCCAACAATTATGTTCAAGTATTTTGGTTTGCGATCCTTACCTATTCCGATTCCCCTGAAAAGTGTTGGGCGGTCGTGCTTCAGACCACGACCTTGTTTTCATACAGCTTGCGAATTCGGGTTTCCTCAAACAGCAACTCTTCAAGAATTCGAGCTGTGTTTTCCCCGATGTCCGGTGCATTTCCCGGGGTTTCCAGGGGAAGGCCGTCGAACAGGCCGGGATATCCCATCCGGTACATGGGACCGTTTGTGTCCTCCTCCATGTGGCGGATCAGGTCTCGATGTTTCACCTGCTCGTCCTCCATGGCCTCCCGGATGGTGTTCACCGGTGTCAGGCAGCAGTCGCATTCGGTAAAAAACGGACGCCACTCCTCGAAATCCCTGGAAAGGAACAGCGCTTCCATGGCGCTAAGGAGAAGTTCGGGTTTTTCTTCGGCACTTTTTCTTATCTCGATCAGGTCCGGCCGGTTCACGCGTTCCGCGAAATTACGAAAGAGTTTATCCTCGATTGCGGCGAAAAAAACCGATCTTCCGTCCCGGGTGCGATAGATCTTATAATAGCCCCTGCCGCCGTTCAGCCACTCCCTGTCCGGAACCATTTCGGCGTTGTCAGCCGATAATTTGCCGATGTAGATCTGGTTGAACAGCATGGCCGCATCGAGCATGGCGCAGTCGAAGAGGTTTGGGGATGAATTGCTTTCGGGATTGTTCTTTCCGATCAGCATGGCAAGGCTCGTCAATGCCGCGATAAGGCCCGAGGTGATGTCTGCGATCTGGGTTCCGATCATGGCCGGGGCGTTTCCCTTTGCCGTGGGGTTGAAACTCAGTGCGCCAGCGATGGACAGGCAGTTGCCGTCATGGCCCGCCAGGGGCGTATAGGGTCCTGTCTGGCCGTATGCGGTGATGGGAACCGTTATAAGTTCCGGATTGATCTCGCCCGGGGCCCGACCCGTTATTTTTTCAACGAATCCGGGCCTGTTGCCGTCGATGTAGATATCCGCCCGGCAGAGAAGCGCTTTAAAAATATCAATCCCCTCAGCCTGCTTCAAATCCAGGGCAATGCTTTCAAATCCCTGGTTCAGGGCATGGAAATAGGAACCCGTCGGCATATCGCCGCTTTCTCCGGCCGAAAAGAACGGGGGAACCCGACGCATCATGTCGCCGGAAAGGGGTTCGATCTTGATGACACGGGCGCCGAGGCTCTTAAGGAACCATGCCGCCACCGGGCCGGGAATATAATGGGCATTCAATACGACAGTGTAACCGCTCAGAAGATCCGCTTTCATATGAGATCCTTTACTGTGATGGGTATGCAGCCGTTGGTCGATTTGTTTTTTCAGGTGCCGTTATTCCGTCATAGTGGATTATCCGTTGATTTTCAATGGAAATAATTGATGGGTTGTCCTGATGAAATTACCGGCCGAGGCCCCCTTGTTTATCCTTTCGGGCTTCATATGGTAGGGGGAGATCGGTATCAGCGGTAAGGCGGATCAAGATGTGGAGGGAAGGTAAAATGGAAATAGGCAGCTTGAATTCAAGTTTGATGAACGGCATGGGGAACCGGACGATTTCCGCGAACAATCCGGCGGTTAAGGGGGCGGAATCCCTTGAGGAACCGAGCAAAAGCGTGCTGATCGAGATCACGCCGGGGGAGGAGAATGTCGATTCGGGGGATCGGTCCGAAAACACGGCGCGGATCGATATCACCACGCCCAATAGGGAACTGTCCGCCGAGGTCAGCCGGGAGGGGGTGTTTGACGTCGTGGAAAGGCGGGCCCGGAAGAGAAGATTGGAATCCCTTGCACCGGGGGACGACGATGGGCCGAGCAGGAGGGAGGTGCTTCTGATCAAGTCGGATGAAGGAGGTCAAAGCTCACAGGAGCTGATAATGACAAGCCTGAAAAAAGAGCAGGCGGAAATCTATGCGGAAGGCATAGAGAGGGCAAATGAAATTTACGGGGAGACAGGGAGCTCTTCGTCCTCCGGTGACGGGTCGGACACCGCAGAGGCCAACGAGGAGCTTGCGCAGGCCTTTCTCGATGCAAAAAACGCCTATAACAAACAGCAGTTCATCTTCTCCACCATCGACAGGGTCGGTACATCGATCAAGGCCTGATCAAGAGACGGGGGCGGTTACCTATACCGTTTCAGCAAATTCTTTTTTGCCTTTTCATACTCCTTATCCGTGAGGGCGCCGCTCTCGCGGGCTTCCTGAAGATCGATCAGTTCCTGTCCGAGGGTTGAGTTGGTCGCCTTAATCTCGGCGCCTCCGCCTCCGCAACCGGTAAAGGTCACGGCGGCGATGATCATGGCACCCACAAAAAATCTGTTGATACATTTCATTCCGGATTCTCCTTTATTAAATCATTTTCGTAAAACAAAATCGTTTAATAATATCATTCAAGGTTCAGTTCCCTACGGTTTTTCTCCTATCGCCTTCGGCCGCCGCCCCTGCGTCCCACGGAGCCCCGTCCTCCGCCCCTTGAGCTGTTGAAGCTGCGTGTGCGTTGGTTTCCCCGTTCCCGTGCCCGGTAATCGCGGTTCAGATTGCCGCTTCGGGTGGTACCCGTGCTCTTGTTCCATCCCGCCGAGCTTCGTTTCTGCCAGCCCTGGTCGGTTCTTTTGAAGACATCGCCCTTTTTGTCGGCGTAGACGTTATTGGTGCTTTTCGCGGCCCTCTGTGAGCCGCTTGTGGCAGAGGCGGCCCTGTCGGCGGTTCCGGCGGCTCTTTCCTCGGCGGATCTTCGTGCCTCCTTACCGGCGGTTCCGCGTGCCTCCATGCCGGCGGTTCCTTTCTCGCCGGTTCTGCGTCCCTCCTTTCCGGCGGTTCTTTCTCCGAGCTTTTTGCCGGCTTCGCTTTCCGCAAGACGCTCCCGGTTTTCGGCCCTGTTGTAGATATTCTCGTTGGGTTCGAAACCGACGTTGCGATCGATATCGATATCCCCGTCCCAATCCCGTTCGATGTTGATGGAATCGGTGATGGTTCCCCGGGGGGTGGTGATGGAGCGGTCGATGTCGACCTCCCTTTCACCGTAGCGGCCCCTGTATCCCCCATATCCCCACCAACCGCCGTGAACCGCGCCCCCACCGACAACGCCCACCGCGGCCCAGCCGCCGTGGTACCCGCGTCGTCCCGCTGCAAAGGCCCAATTTCCGGTGTGGGGGTTGTATCGGACTGCAGCTCCCCAGGTAATCGGGCGGGGATAGTAAACACGTCCGTGCCAGCCCCTGTAAACATAGCCGGTTCCGTAGACCACGACTCCGCCGCTGACGTAGCAACCCACGTAACCCGGGGTATACCCCACATACACCACCGAAGGGGTGTAATCGTAAACTCTCACGTACTTAACGCTGTAGATGGGGCAGCTCGGGGGGAGGGTGTAGATCACCGGCGGCACCTCCACGCACACGACCCAGGGACCGGAGGGATTGCTCGACCGGTACCAGACCGCCTGGTGACAGGCATAGTATGCACCATCCACCTTTAAAACGCTGAACGGGGTGTTTTCGGCATACATCATGGTTGTGCCCTGAACCTGAACGAACTTCGGGGGCCCGTCATAGTTGACGGCAGGTCCTTTTTCCTCTCTTCTTATGGCCGCAGTCTGGGGGATATGGGTATCCAGAACCGCCTCCCTGGCCCGGGTGGTTCCGGGCACGGCGGCAAGGACCGTTCCCTTCGGGGAACCTTCGGGGATCTTGGCGAAATCCTCCGGGAGATCTTCGGGGGATACATGGACCCATTTCCCCGAAAGGTCCCTAGCGGCATACCACCTGCCCGATATGAGGACGAAATGGCGTTGGGTTGCGATTTCAACGAACAGGTCGCTTTCGGTGTTGGAAACGTAGAGAAGCCCGGTTTGGGATATGGGGGTGTAAAGGGGGGCGCCCTTTGTCTGGATCAGTTCCGTTGGAACCGTCGAGACGATGATGCGGTGCATGGATGCTTGCTTGATCTTTTTATCATCGCCCGATGCCTTGACGGAGGCCGCCACCGCCCCGGGTACCTTTTCGGCCGTCTCCCATGGTCCCTTGATCGCCCCGGCGGCAAGCCAGCCGGCGTCGCCCTTGAGGTACCAGTTCCTGTCGTCCGGGTTCATGACGATAAAAAACGGGGTGTTGACCACCCGCATCAGGCTGCTCTTTTCCATTTTCGAGAGCTTGGGTTCACCGTCGAGGGTTACCAGCACGGCGGGGTGATCCACCATAAGGATGACCGGCGGATCGTTTTTCAGTGACTCCGAAGAGGCCTGCTCCTTTTCAACCAGCTCCATCATGGCAAGAACACGGTCCAGTGAAACGGTGGGGGTCCATTTGGGCATGGCCCATTCCAGTCTTTTTTTCAGTTCGGCGAGCTGTTTTTCGCTCGCATCCGGAAACCTTGCATCCGTTACCCGGATCTTTTCAAAGGTTATAGTCCGGAAATCCCGGTCCGTGGAGACCCTTGCCTCGATCCAGACGGCACCGAAAACGGGGGTTTTCTCCTTCAGGGTTACCGATACGGCGGCCCTGGCATTGAGCTTGTTTCCCGTGAAGGATTCCAACTGGGGCTGGTAGACCAGTATCCTGCCCTTTTCGGTTTCCACAAGCCTTGGCCATTCCAGGGCCTGTCCGGCAAATGCCCCGATAGGGAAGGTCACGGAAAGGATCAGTGATCCCCAGAAGATAAATCGGAGTAAAGTCCCGAAGGCCGACGGCTGTCTCATGAAATTTCTCCTTAAATAGTTAAAATCTGGAACTGAAAGGTTAACCATGGGCTGTGGGCAGTCCCTAAGGCCCCATTGGCTATGGGTAAATTGGGGCTTTTGAATTTTAAAAGGATCGCTAATGATGATTCACTCGTCAAAAGTACCGAACCGGTATGTTCGAGTACTGCGTGAAATATGGAGAACATATTAAAAATACAAAGTTGTGTGTGTAGAAAAGCGGACGCCGGCTTCCAATGAACTCTTGAGTCGATTACGACGTTGTTAAGATCGGTTTCGAAGACGGCGTCGATTCGAACACTGGAAAAACACCGGGTACCTTTTCGGGTATATGACCGTTTGTGGTCCGAAACTGCTTCTAAGGAAGCATTGATCCAACATACTGAATTTATAAGAACAGGCTTGGCGCAGTGTCGCATCGACCACGGAAAAAAAGACCGGCTTCCTTTTCGGATATATGGCCACACGTGGGTTGCACGCTTTTTATGGGACGGCGCTCGGTTTGTGATTTATGAGCGCCTACATTGATCATTGCACATCGTTTCAATGGATCGCGAATCCAGAACGCTGAAGTCTATATTAACACGGGCTTGCAGGAGACAAAACACTTTTATCTACTTTTAGGAATATGGAGCAATGGAAGCAATATTTCATTCTCTCGCTCTTCGTGTGCTTGCCGGTTGAAAACACGATAGTTCGGGGAGCCCGCGCCCTGGCGCTGAAATAATGATTGAAAGATTGGCATATCTATAGGATATTGTATGAAAAAAAATAATGAAAACTGACTGTGAAGAATCTGTCCGGATCAATTGACAAGGAGTGTCGCATTTACGGACCTGAACACAGGTGAATTCGAGGTGACCCCATGAAGTTGAGGGTACGATTTGTTAACATTGTTCATTGGAAGATTGTTGTGCTTTTGTTCCACCGGTCATGTGTCGGACCGTGCCGGGTCGGTTCCGCAGACGGTCGGGGAGCCGGCAGCGAAGTAAGGACGGTCTGCGGGAGGGGGCTTAACTTGTGGAGGCTCCTATTCGCGACGGTACTGGTGGTTCTTCTTTCGGGGTGCGGATCCAAGGTGGGGGTCAGGCCGGTGGATCTTGACAAGCGGTTCAGGAACATGTACCGGACCGCGCTCACGGACGATTCCCCGAGTGAACGTACCCTCATGTTCCTTCGAGCGCGCGCCCTTGGCGAGGCATGGAAGAAAAACCCCGATGAAGTCTTGTGGCGACTGGATTCCCGGCTTAAAATCGATCGTGCGCAGAGCAGCCTGTTTGCCCTTATGGAGCTGAGCTTTCACAGGGCTCAGAAATCCCCCGATTATTCCGACAGGGCGGCCGTTCTCTATCTGTCGTGCCTTTATTACGCATATGCCTACCTGTTCGATGAAAGGGCCGGGCCCGCGCCGAGCGCCTTCGACCCCCATTCACGCCTTGCCTGCGATTTTTACAACCGGTCCCTGGCGGAGATTCTCCTTTACATGCGCAAGGGGAATATCAAGGGGGATAAAAGGCTGTACCTCGGGATGCTCGGGGGCACCGTGGAGATCGCAATGGGAAGATCCGACTTCAGTTGGGGCATAGAGGAGTTCAGGACGTCCCACTCGGCCTACGAATTCGAGCCCATGGGGGTGGACAGCCATATCCGCTCCTACGGCATCGGCTTGCCCGTGATTGCGGAGAGGATTGCCGAGGCACCAACCGATCAGGAAGCAGGGGAGGACTTTCTTCCGGAGGTGAGGCAGGTTTCCGCAGCAACCCTCCTGATCCGTTTTGCACTGGATTCCCCCGGGGAAGAGGCGGTGATCCGGGGGGAGTACGACCTGTACGATCCCCTCAAGACCCATAAGATCCTTATCGGGGATCGAAAAGTGCCCATCGAGACCGATTTTACCGTTCCCCTGGCCTACATGGTGGAGCAACTGAAGTTGCCGGGGGGGCTGAGCGGTCTGCTGGATGTGGGGTCATGGGAGAAGCGAAAGGGTCTGCACCTGCTCTCCCCCTATGATCCGGACAAGATCCCCGTGGTGTTCGTGCACGGGCTTATGTCTTCTCCCGAAACCTGGCTGGACATGTTCAACAACCTGCTGGCCGATGTGGAGATCCGTGAAAAATACCAGTTCTGGTTCTTTATGTACCCAACCGGCAATCCCCTGCTGTACTCCGCTCACATACTGCGGGAATCCCTGAAGGAGGTGCGGGCGTTTCACGACCCCCGGGGCGAAAGCCCCACGTTCAACAGGATGGTGCTGGTGGGGCACAGCATGGGCGGTCTGCTGTCCCGGTTGATGATGAGTGAAGGGGGAACGCCCGTCTGGAACGAACTTTCACGCAAACCCTTTGAGGAGATCGAGCTTGACGCCAAACGGAAAAATCTCCTGGAAGGGGTCCTCTTTTTCGGTCCCCAGCCCTTTGTGAGCAGGTCCATTTTCATCGCAACCCCCCACAGGGGATCGGAGTGGGCGGAAGGGGGGCTGGGCAGTTTCGGTGCCTCCCTCGTGAAACTCCCCGTGACCCTCTTTACCCGAACCCTGAGCAGGTTTACAAGCGAAGCAATGGAGGAAACGGCCCTGTTCAGGTGGGAGGAGGACAGACTTCCCACCGGCATCGACGCACTCAAGCGGGACAGCGTGTTCGTGAAGGTGTTCGGCGAAAGGCCCCTTTCAACGGACAAGCCGTTTCATTCCATCATCGGCAACAGGGAAGGCGATGATACCCTCGGTGGGACCGACGGAATCGTCCCCTATGTGAGTTCACATCTTCCGGACGCTGTCTCCGAGAAAATCGTCCACTCCGACCACAGTGCCCACCGGCATCCCCTGGCGATCATGGAGGTCAGGCGGATTCTCTTGGAGCATCTGGATGAAGGGGGAAATTGATGGGTTTGTATACAGCATTGCAGCCCGCGAGCGACCGTATATCCCATAAGGGAACCCGGTCCTTTTTCCGCGGTCGGTTTGAGATCGCCATTCGGTATGGTTTGATTAGATCAGTATGTTGCTAAGGGGAGCCTGGACGTCCGAACCTGAGTTGATGAACACGCCATGGGGCACGAGAAGGCAATATCGCAGTTTTTTAACTCGAAATGATTCATGAAAACAAACACATGCTTCTGCTTCAGATTCGCGTATTTAGTTGCCGGTTTAATAAAAGGTCCCACCGGCCAGCCGAAAGGGTTGCGGCATGCCGCCCTTATGGGGGCGCGGCCTTGAACCCTCTGATTCTCTCTTTCCCCAGGCGCACTTCCTCGTTGAGCATTTTATAAGCGATGTAGTACTTGTTGATATTGGCCACATACTGAACGGTTTCGCGGCCGATGACCTCCGCCGCGATCTTCTCCACGTGGTGAAACCACCGGTTCTTGTCGAATCCTCTTTTCTCGGCAATGTCGCGTAGTTTGGATATCCTGGTGGGGCCCGCGTTATAGGCGGCCCACGCAAAGTCTATCTTTGCCGAGGGCTGGATCGCGGGGTCGTCAAAATAGCTTCTCAAAAGGTGGTGGAGGTATTTGACCCCCGCATGGATATTGTTCTCGAGAAGGTGGATGTCGGTGATATTGATGGGAGGGGCCGCCGCCGTGCTGGGGAGAACCTGCATGACGCCCACGGCGCCGTGGGAGCTCACGCGGTCGTTGTCGAGCCCGGACTCCTGATATGCCTGGGAGGCGATGGCGGGCCAGTCGAAGCCGTATTTGACGGCGTACTTGTGGAAGAGGTTGACCAGCCTCGACAGTTTATTTCGTTTGTTTTCCGAGATGGGATTGCTGATCCAGCGGGTGCCCTCGTAGTAGCGGGCAAAGAGAATGTTTCCCAGGAGGGTACCCTTTTTTACCTCGAGAACGTACGCGTTCAAAGCGGCCCCAAGCTCCGGGCTGTTCTTGCGAATGGCCCAGGCGAGGGCGCCGCCTTTGTTCACGGCAAGGTCCTTTCTGACGACGATGTTTGGAAGGACCGAGGCCCAGGCCTCCGCGACATGCCGGTCCGCCACGGTGATCTTTATGATCCCGGCATTGAGCAGTTCGAGGATATCCTCCGTGGTGAGTCCGTGGTTCGTTGCGATTACCCGGACAGGGGGACGGTCAAGGCCGGCAAACCGCTTGTTCAGCAAGGAAAGGTGGGTCGCATAACTGCTTCCGGGGCGCACATATACCGTTTGTCCGGATAGTTCCTCGATGGAGGTGATGGCGGGGCCGTCCCGGGAGAGAACGACGACCTCCGAGACATTCGGGATATAGGAATTTGCAAAATCGACCTGTTCTTTTCTTTTGGAGGTGACGGTGAGGCCGGCTGCAACAATATCGCCCTTGCCCTGTTCCAGGGCATCCAGGAGCTTTTCAAAGGGAAGTGGGATAAACGCCGCCTTTACCTGCTTGAGGGGATCTTTCTCATCGCGGTTCAGGAACTTTTCGAAGTTGGCGAGGAGCTCGTATTCGAATCCCCTGAGGGTTCCGTCCACGTTGAAGAAGTTGGTCTTGCTGTAAGCGGTCAGTACCCGGATCACCCTCCTTTTCCGAATGGCGGAAAGGTCTCCGGTCAGCGGTTTGTCCATTCGTTCAAGAAGAATTTCCATCCCGTCGTCGGGAATCGGGGGCGTTTCCCGGGCAAGGGAGGCCTCCGGTGCAAAAAGAATAAAAAGGAAAAGTAAAAAAAGAGTCATTCTTTTCAGCATAATGTGATGGGAACAAGAGGAGATGAATTGGGGGGAAACGGTATCCCGAATTTGAATGGGGGGCGCAGGGATTGTCCCGGTATCGTTACCCGCACGGCGAAACCCGCAATAATCCGAAGATCCGTCAACGGACAGTGCGGTATCGGGGGGCGACATTTCTGCGGAACAAGGGTTTGGGACAAGTTCATCCGCCGGGAATGTATGGGGGCGCATATGTACCATCTCTTTCAACGGCAATTCGCTCAACGGGGACCTGGGGACGGTCGTTCTCACCGATGAAAGGAGCCGGGATCAACCTGCCGTTGGTAGGTCCCGTTTTAGTTTGCAGCCCGGATCAGCTGTTCAGGGCAAGCTTGATTGTCCGTTCCGTTGTTCCATACGGGAAACCGAAGGGGCAACAACGTTTGGCGGCCGTCGAAAGCCATGCGCCGAGTGAGGCTGATTGAACTGCGCGGCTTTTCCCCATCGCCCGACAAGTATCCGGTTTCAAACCTCCAAGGTTTCTTTACGTTGATTATCGCACAGGATTCAAAGGGTTGCCAGTGGATTTAAAGAGGAATCCATCATGGATGGTAATGGACTGACCATCGGGTGATTTTACGTCGGGTACCTTGTTGCGGTAATCTTTGATGGTGAGTCGGGGAGAAGGGTGCGCATTTCCACACGTGAGTTTACCGTTTCACTGTTGATGTCCCTTTAAAAAAAAGACACGACTCGAACAAACGACCGCCGCAATATGAATCACACCCCGCCCGGATTACGATAGTTCAGGTCAAATGACCTGATATTCATTATTGTTTTTTTATATCTCCAAAACAGTGCCTTAGGGATCGTGGCCGGTATCATTTCAATTGACCGGCACTATAGATACCGTGGACGAATAATCCTCTTCGGGCTTCCAATGATCTGTTGAATCAACATCCCGATGATTATAAAATCGGAATCGATGTCGAACCGGCAAAGGGAATAATCGGGTATTGAACGGTTCAACGGGCCGGAACCCGTGAACCGTTCTCGGGGTGCCTTATCACCGAGGGGGTAAACCTTCCCTTTGGGTACTCAGTGCTTGCCGGGTGCAAGGGAGACGCCCCGGCGTTCCCAGGTCATATACGCTTATAGGGCGATCATAACCGGGTCGTCAAGGGGGAGCTCCTTTCCCTCAAGGGGATTTTTAATGCACCAGTTGATCATGTCCCGAAGCCCCGCCACCTTTCCGAGCTGCTTCTGAAACTTGGGATAGGTTTCTGGGTGGGTGTTGGCGGCATTGGGGTGACACATGTCGCAGGAGACCGAGTTGCTCCCAAGGGGGCTGTGAAACAGCACATCCCCTTCCAAAACAACCGTCATAAAGCTGTCGCGCCATTTTTTTTCATCGGCCTTTGTAAATTCGTCTGTTTGCGCCGGTATCGCCGCGAAGGCCAGGATCAACACCAGGGGGACGATGCGATTGGCGATCATGTTCCACATGGGAAACCTCCTTTACAGGTTCTGTTAATAATGGGTCTGGGGCGGAATGCGATTGGCCGGATCCTGGTATTTCGTATCCCCGGGGTGCCCCCTTTCCGGATCGTATGTAACGGTACGGGGGCTGTTCTTCCAGAGGTCAAAGTTGTTTGTCGCCCTGCCGTTCGCTACGGCGATGGAGGACCAGCCGGTGGCGTCCCTTTCGTGAAACGGGTCCGCCCGGTTCATGAACACGGTCATGGAGGGCACAGCGTTTTTGGCCTGGGCGTAGCTCACCGGGTAGGGCCACGGCCAGCCGGTGGACATCATGGCATGGAACGAGATATTGCCGATCTGGTTGTAGAGGATCTGGTGTACATGACCGTGTAGCACCGTGACCTTTTCGAAGGGGCGCAGTAGGGCCTGTATCTCTTCGGCATCGTCGGTCCAGAAGTTCCAGTTCTTGAAGATCTTGTACAGGGGGGAGTGGGAGAGGACGAAAAGAGGGGTCGACTTGTCCAGCCCCGACAGGTCTTGCGCGAGCCATTGTCGCTGGGCGGCCTTGACCATGAACGGGGAGCCGTTGGGATTGTCCAGGCGCGCCATCTGCTTCATGCGGTCCATGGGAGTGGGCCATCTCTCGAAGGTCCACGCATCGTGGGTCTAAAAAAGGCCGTGTTCCACCGGATTTACAAGGGGGTCGCCTGCCTGGGCCTCAAGGGTGTTTCGCCTGCCGTCCCAGAACTGGGTGGTATAATAGGCGGCATTGACCACGGAGGGGGAGTTGCGGGTTCCCCTTTGCTTGCCTATCCCCACGGCGACCGTAAGGCCGTCCGCGAATGCCTTTTCCGGAATATGGCAGGTGGCGCAGGACACGCTTCCGTCGCCGCTGAAGCGCTTGTCCTCGAACAGGCGCTTGCCGAGGGCGATCTTTTCCGGGGTTTGCGTATTGTCCGCCGGCACCGGCACCTCCGGGAGTCCCAGGGGAAGGCCCCCGCCCATGGTGGGGGGGACGCCGGTCGTGATGCCGAGGCAGAGGATCAAGGCCATTAGATGTTTCATGAGAATCCTCCTCGTAAGGGTGGATGGATATGGGTGCCCGGGGTCGGTGATGAAATACCGATACTTCGTGAGAAAGAAGAAGGTGCCGGGCAATCCATGATCTCCTGATCAAATGTTTGACGCGGGGTATCAGGCCGAATCGCGCGAAAAGCCCGGTGGAATCGTCACTTGCTCCGGAAACGGGAACTGTTGGCGTTGCAATGATCGATAGATATATATGCCTTGATCGGTAAGGAGGTCTGAAAAGCCTGATAAGAAAATGATGAATCCAGTTAAGATTAAACGAATACGAAGAAATGGTCAAGAGAAGAGCGTTTAGATGGTGGGCGCGCGGGTAAGGTTTGTGCCGTGATTGTAAATAAGGGGAGGGGAAATTCGAAAACCGGTTATGGATTGATTCCATAACCGGTTCGAGGTGTATCAAAGCCGTGCACTCCTCCGCTCCATGGTGAACCCCGCAACGCGTTTTGTAAAAGCGTTGCGGGGTCCGTTTTCCAGGGTGGGACGGAGTCGGGGGGGATTCGGCGGAAGGTTCTAAAAAATCAGAGCCTCATCCTTATCCGAGGATCGCCTTGAGATCCTTGTTGGGGGTGGAGATGGGCATGATGTTGTAGTTCTTCACCAGGACGTTCAGCACGTTGGGGGTGATGAATGCCGGCAGCGTGGGTCCGAGGCGGATGTCCTTGATCCCGAGGGAGAGGAGGGACAGCAGCACGGCAACCGCCTTCTGCTCGTACCATGAGATAATCATGGACAGGGGCAGATCGTTGACGCCGCATTCAAAGGCCTTGGCAAGGGCAACGGCGATCTTCACGGCGGAGTAGGAGTCGTTGCACTGACCGATATCCAGGAGCCTGGGGATGCCGCCGATGTCGCCGAGCTGCTTGTCGAAGAACTTGAACTTGCCGCAGGCCAGGGTCATGACGATGCAGTCCTCGGGCACCTTCTCCACGAACTCGGTGTAGTAGTTCCTGGATTTCTTGACGCCGTCGCATCCACCCACCAGGAAGAAATGGCGGATATCCTTGTTCTTGACGCCGGCGATCACCTGGTCCGCGACCCCGAGGACCGCGTTTCTGCCGAAGCCTACGAGAACCCTCTTGTCATCCTTGTCCTCTGCGAAACCGGGAAGTTCCAGTGCCTTGTCGACAAGGGGCTTGAAGTTCCCCTTGGAGAGGTGGACGACGCCGGGCCAGCCCACGGTGCCCGTGGTGAAGATCTGTTTTTTGTAGCTCCTCTTGGGGCGCTGGATACAGTTGGTGGTCATGAGGATGGCGCCGGGAAAGAGATCGAACTCCTTTTTCTGGTTCTGCCACGCGGTGCCGTAGTGACCGTAAAGGTGGGGGTATTTTTTCTTGAGGCCGGGGTAACCGTGGCAGGGGAGCATTTCGCCGTGGGTGTAAACGAAAATGCCCTTGCCGGCGCTCTGCTCGAGCACGGCTTCCAGGTCCTTGAGGTCGTGGCCGGATACGAGAATGGCCTTGCCCTTTTTGGCGCCAAGGGGAACCTCGGTGGGAACGGGGTGACCGTAGGTGCCCGTGTTGCCGGCGTCCAGAAGTTCCATGGCCCGGACGTTTTTCTCGCCGCATTCGAGCACGAGACCGAGGAGGGTGTTCATGTCCGGGGAAGCTGTCGTGAGGCCCGCCATGGCCCGGTGGAAATACTCGTATACAACGTCGTCCTCCTGGCCGAGCTCGGACGCGTGGTTGGCGTAGGCGCCGAGGCCCTTGAGTCCGAAGAGGAGGAGGTGCTGGAGGGAGCGGAGGTCCGGATCAATGGTTGAATCGGACATGAGGCCGTAATCCGCGCCCTGGGCAACGAGGCCCTCGAGACTCTTTTTGGGTTTCAGGGTCAGGGAATCGTGGGCGGATTCGATCTTGCCGCCGGCTGCCTTGACCTTCTTGATCATGGTGTCCCGAAGCTCGACGGTTTCAACGATCAGGTCCTCGATCCTGTTGGGATCGAACTCCACGTTGGTCAGGGTGGAAAACAGGGCCATACAGGTGAAGCGGTCCACGTGTACGTCCTTCACGCCCACCTTGCGGCCGGCATCGGCGGCAAGGGAAAGGCCTTTGAGTGCATGGACCAGGAGGTCCTGGAGGGCCGCCACGTCCGGGGTCTTGCCGCAGATGCCGATATTGGTGCAGCCCCTGCCCTTGTAGGTCTGCTCGCACTGGTAGCAGAACATCTTGTTTTTCTTGCCTTTGTTGGCAGCCAGAACATCGGAAGATTTCAGGATGGTGGGCAGGAGGGTGGATGCCGCAACGCCCATGGTGCTTTTCTTGATGAAGTTTCTTCTGGATACTTTTTTATCGCTCATATCTTCTCCTGTTCCGTGTGCGAAGGTTTCGTTTTTATGGATTGAAAAACCTTTTGTACCGCTATGTGGTACCGTAAAAAACGGTTTTTCGTTTGTTTTTGGGTCAGTATGCATGAGGATGAAAAAAATAGATTTGACCTAAATCAAGAAAAGCGTTGGTTTGTAAATTTTTTTGGGGTGCCCGCACGTCTATTCCCGGATCGTTGGACAAAGGGCGGTGCTCTGTAATAAGGCGGGTGTGCCGGAGTTACCCGCGATTACCCTTCCGGCGACGGTTTTGCAGGATTGAGATTATTAAGCATCCTGATATAATGGGGTGCAAGACTTTTTTGCCGCAACTGTTTTACGATACTGTCGCCTGTTTGGCGCCATTGGCCTGTTCTTGCCTTCAAACGGTTGGCCATCTCACTCGTCGGGCATATGCGTTTCTCCACCTCCGTGTCGGCATGAATCGGAGGATTGTTGTTAAAAGACGTACTTTAAAGCTGGGGTAAGTTGCCGTGTTTAAACTAAAGGAAGGAAGATCAAGCGTGTGCCGAGCATCACGGGGGGGCGGCGGCGAATGGAGACGGGCGGTGATACTGCTCATCTTGCTTACGTTTGTACCGGATATGGGGGCGGATGCACGGGAAACCATTCGGGTGAGCGCGGGCATGTGGCCGCCGTTCACGGGGGAACGCCTTTCCTATCACGGTGTCGCGGCGAGGATCGTTTCCGAAGCCCTCTCCCTGGAAGGAGTGGATGTGGAGTACAGGTTTCAACCCTGGAAACGCGCATATGTATCGGCAAAAACAGGACAGGTTCACGGCTCGATTCTCTGGCGGTACGTGCCGGAACGGGAACATGATTTTTATTATTGTGATCCGGTGATCAAGGTCGATGTTGTCTTCTTTCACCTCAAGGGGTTTGAATTCAAATGGAAAACCCTGGACGACCTTACCGGTATCCGCATTGGCGTGGTTCGGGGCTTCAACTATTCGGACGACTATACCCGAGGGGTTGCTTCGGGAAAGCTCCTGGTCCATGAAACCAACACCCAGGAGCAGAACTTCAAAAAATTGATGGCGGGGAGGATACAGGTAACGCCGGTTGTGCGGGCAAGCGGGTACGCGACTCTGGAAAAGCTGTTTCCCCCCTCACAGGCGGTGCGGGTGACGCATCATCCCGTTCCCCTGGCAACACAGGAACTCCACCTCATCCTTACGAGAATCAAGCCGGAAAATGAGCGCATAAGCCGCCTGTTCAACAGGGGGCTTAAAAAGCTCCGGAACAACGGTCGCTTCGATAACCTGCGAAAAGTGCCGTGACTGTATGGAAGGGCCCCCCGTTTGTCTTTTTCATGGAATGAAAGCCGGTCAACTTGAAGATTAGTGGGGAAATGCGCAACAGGGATCCTTTTCCTGATTATCCTTGAACGGGAAAGCAACGTCATTATCTACGTTTTATTAAAATCGTGTTCCCGGGAAGCCGGGGCTTCCGCCTGGGAGAGGACCTCCTTGATCACCGCCGAGAGGTGATCCATGGACAGGGGCTTAAGGAGAATCTTTTTTATTCCCATGGATTCTGCTTGGTTGCGGGTGAGTTTTTCGCCGTATCCCGTGCAGAGGATGACCGGAATGTCGAGCCTGACCGAAAGGAGGCGCACGGCAAGCTGGTCCCCGGTCAGTTCGGGCATGGTGAGATCGGTGATCACAAGGTCGAACCGTTCGGGTTCATTTTCGAACATCGCCAATGCCGAGAGGCTGCTGGTGGTGGCGGATACCTCGTATCCGAGAAATTCCAGCATATCGGTTTCAATGGAGATCAATGCCTCCTCATCGTCAACCAGCAGAATTCTTCCCTTGCCCGACAGCAACTTGCCGCCGGACGCCGCATCCGCTGAACCGTCAAGCCCGGAATCTACCCGGGGCAGGTAAATATGAAATACGGTTCCCTTGCCCGGAGTGCTCTTCACGTAGATACCGCCGTCGCAGCCCTTGATGATGCTGTGTACCACGGAGAGGCCGAGACCGGTTCCCTCGCCCTGCTTTTTGGTTGAAAAATAGGGATCGAATATCCTGTCCAGCATTGACCGGTCCATGCCGTGGCCGGTGTCGGAAAAGGAGAGTTTGATATATTTCCCGGGTTTCAATGTGCCGGAGCCGAATGCGGCCTTGCTGTCCAGGTTTTCGTTTTTCAGGGTCACGGCAAGCTCGCCGCCGCCGTTGTTCCGCATGGCATGGGCGGCATTTGTGGCGAGGTTCATGAGGACCTGATGGATCTGGGTGGCGTTTGCCGTGATCATGGCGTCCCGGTCCTCGAAATGTTGACTGAACCGGATGGTGGAGGGCAGGGTGGCGCGCAGCATCTTGAGGGTTTCCTCCACCAGCAGGGAGAGCTTGAGGGGCTTTCGTTCCAGTTTCCTGCGTTTGCTGAAGGCCAGGATCTGTCGAACCAGTTCCGTTGCACGGTTCCCGGACAGGAGGATCTGCTTGAGGTGACGCCTGATGTCGGTGTCCTCCATGCCCGGCAGGAGCGCCAGCTCCGCCCTTCCGAGGATCGCGCTGAGAATATTGTTGAAATCGTGGGCAATGCCGCCTGCAAGGGTTCCGATGGCCTCCATTTTCTGGGATTGGGTGAGCTGGGATTCCAGGTCCTTCTGCCGGGTGATGTCCTTGATGAAGGCAAGGGTGACCTGCCGGTCCCGGTAGGTCACCCGAGCCGCCGTCAGATCGAAGTACACGGTTTTACCGGCCTTTGTAATTCCTTTTGCCTCGTACCGTTCGGGAGCCGGCAGCCCCTCTTCCCTATGGCGATTGTAACGCGCGATCCTCTCCCTGTCGTCCGGGTGGACGATGGTGATGAGGGGCATGCCCAGGAGCTCCTGAGGGCGATTGTAATCGAAGATCCTCAGTATTCTCTCGTTGACGAACAGAAAGTTCCCCCCGTCGCTCATGACGATGCCGTCGCTGGAGTTTTCGATTGCCGCCCGGTAGCGTGCCTCGTTGTCCCTGAGGGCCTCTTCGGCCAGCTTGCGATCCGTGATGTCGCGGCAGACAACCGTGACGCCCACGCATTTTCCCGTCCCGTCGCGCCGGTTGGAAAAGTTCGCGGTGAACCACCTGAAATCCCCCGAAAGGTTCATGTGATAATCGAATTTCCGGGCCTTGCCCGTTTTTTTCACCGCCTTGAAGGCGGCCTCGAACGGGGACAGGGCGTGGGGGGGGATCACGTCCTTGAAGGATTTTCCCAACCCCCCCCCGGGTGCCGCCAGGATGTCGTTCCTGCTTTCGGGCAGGTGAAAATCCCGGAAGATCCCCTCGTTGTCCAGGACCAGCACCAGGTCGTCCAGGGACGCAAGGGTTGAGGCAAGTTTCTCTTCGCTCTCCTTGAGATCACGGAACAGGAGCTTGCTGCTGAAAGCGTCGGCTATTCTCAGGCCGATCTTCTTGAACAGGCGAATCTCGTTGTTGGTCCACTCCCTCTGGTGGGAACACTGGTGCAACCCGAATTTCCACGGTTTTCCCGTTTTGGGACGGATGGCCGTGAACAGGTAGGAGCGGACGCCGAACCTGTCCTTCGGGTCCCAAAGGGATTCTCCGGGGTTCTGTATGCCCCGGATGGGTTCATCCGTGGAAAGGACGTTCTCCATTGCCCTTGCCGCATCGACGGTCATGGGAAATTCCCGGTCAAGGGCAGAGGCGCCGGGAAATCGGGAGCGGGTCCGCTCCATGGGAATGGTCCAGGTTTTCGATTCGGGATCACAGGGATAGAGGAGCCATGCTCTGTCGCACCCGAATATATCGAGAACCGTCTCGATGATATTTTCCATTACCTTGTCGACGTTGGTTTCACCGTGGATCACCCGATCCACGCGATCGAGGTTTCCGATGAGATAATCGCTGGATCGCCGCATTTCATCCAGTCTTCGGGACAGGTCGGCGGCCCTTGCTTCCGCGTCCATGAGGCGTTCTTCCCGAAGGCGGCATGCCCTTTCCGAGGAGAGGCGCGCATCGATGCGGGCCAATACTTCAAGTGGGTCAAAGGGCCTTGTAATACAGTCCGAGGCGCCTGCTCCGAATGCGTCCGTCATCTCCCGGTTTCCGTTACCCGAACAGAGCATGATGACCGGTATGTCCCGTGTTTCCGGCGCGGATTTGAGATGCCTGCAGACCTCCGGGGCCGTCGTTTTCTCGAGGGAAAAATCCACCAGGATCAGTTCCGGCAGGGGCACGGTTGGCTGGGGGGGAATGCGCTCGGGGGGGCAAACAAGAGATGCGCGATATTTCTCCCCGGGAAGAATCCCCCGTAATTCATCAAGCGTACGGGGGCTTCGGGCAAAGAGAAGTATCTCGACAGGTTTCGGTGTTTTTATGTCGCAATCACTCAAGGTGAACCTCTGTGTATCTAATCTTGGGCGATACCGAGCCTTTACGCCTTGTACGACAAGGAGGCGAGGGTAAGCGCCAAAGGCCGGACCCCATGTAAACCGGGGCGGGACCCACGGGAAAAATGAACTTGTTAACCTATAGTAACGGGGCGGAGGTGTCAAGGGGCGGGGAATGTTGTAATACCGCGGCTGGGAACGGACGGCCCTGATTTCCTGGATCAGGCGCGCTTTGCGTAATCCGATTTCAGGTCGAGTTGGAACTTGCGGGCGTGGCTCCTGGCCCTTTTTTCGGCATCGAGGGCATCTCCTCTTTCAACGGCCGAAACAAGGGCCGAAAGATCCCGGTGGTTTTCCATGAGCACCGATTTGCCCTTGGCTGAAAAATCCACCTCGTCCCCGAGGATCACCTCGTGGATCATCCGGACGTTGGCGAGGTAAATGGGATTGTCCGCGATTTCGGCAAGGACCACGTGGAACCTGATGTCGATCGCCATAAAGGCCTCCATATAGGAATCGGTCATGGGAAACAGCTCTTCGATTCGCGCGAGGAGCTTCTTGAGGCGAAGGATATCCGCTTTTCCCGCTTTTTGCGCGGCAAGGGCCGCCACGGCACCCTCGACCCCCTCGCGGAATTCGGCGATATGCGAAAGGGTCACCTTTTGGTACTGCATGAGAAGGCTCAGGTTTTCGGTAATCTGTTCGGTCCCCACATCCTTGACCACGGCGCCGCCGGAAGCCCCCGTGCGGATGTCGATGAGGCCCTTTTGTTCGAGGACTCGGAGAGCTTCCCGAACAGTGCCCCGGCTGGTTTCGAACATATCCTTGAGCTTCATCTCAGGCGGCAGGGTGTCGCCGGGCTTGAGGGTTCCGTCCATGATTGATTGCTGGATCTGGGCCACCACGTTCTGGAAGATGCGACCGGGTTTGTATTTCTTGAATTTCAATTCCATGAGCGCCTCCACTGAACGGATAAAATGGTTTAAAAGTTTAACTGTAGGACAGTTAAACAGTTTGACAAAGGTATTTAATTGGTCATATGGTGTCAATGAATTTATTGTTCCCGGCGGCTCCCCCTGGGGGGAGCGCCACTGCCCCGATGGGGCAATGCCGTGTTTTACATGTTTTATTCGGCCCGGGTGTCCTGCTTGGGAATTTCACACCGGGCTCAAGTGCGAAGGGGCCCTTGCGCCCGGCCACGGCGCAGTGTCGCGGGAACGTAACGCGTTGCATTCAAAACAGTTAAGGAACAGATGAGATGACAGCCATATTACCCCCTTACCGGCATCCCGACTTTACCCTTGCCCCCCTTTGCGATTCGCCGAAGGCGATGCTCGTGCCCGCGCCAAAGGACGGGGTCGCGCCCGCGAATTTTCACGCCACCTCCAACCATCCCGAGTATGTTCATCTGGGGGGCGGCAAATGGATTCTTGCCCGGGAGAGTCGCATGGACTGCGTGCTGGTGGTTCGCGGCGAGGAGCTCGATGTTGTGGAAGGAAGAAGGCTGAAAAAAGGCGATCTCGTTGTGGTGGGAAGGACCGAGGACGGTGAGGAGGGGATCTACGTCCACACCGAAGGGTTCGATTTCGGCCAGGGCAAGAGCACCGACAAGTTCACGTTCCGCACAAGGGGAACGAGGGAAACTCCGTTTTCAAGGAGTTACGACGATCTGTACGAGCTTCTCCGTCATGACCGGGAGCACGGCAACATCGTATGGGTCATGGGCCCCGCCGTCGCGTTCGACAAGGATTCCAGGGACGCCATGCAGGGGTTGATCGAGGACGGTTACTGCCATGCGCTCATGGCCGGAAACGCCCTTGCCACCCACGACCTCGAGGCGGCCCTTTACAAGACTGGGCTCGGGCAGAACATCTACACCCAGGCCCTCCAGCCAATGGGCCATTACAACCACCTGGACATGCTCAACGAGGTGAGAAGGGCCGGTTCCATTAAAAAGGCCATGGAGGAGATGGAGCTTAACGACGGCATCATCTACGCCTGCGAAAAATGCGGGGTGCCCTATGTGCTGGCCGGTTCCATCCGCGACGACGGCCCCATGCCGGAGATCACGGCGGATGTTTACGAGTCCCAGAACAAGATGCGGGAGTTTGCGAGAAAGGCCACCACGGTGATCTGCCTTGCCACCCAGCTCCATTCCATCGCCTTCGGCAACATGACGCCCAGCTATCGCATCATGGAGGACGGCACCATCCGTCCCGTCTCTTTTTATATCGTCGATATGTCCGAGTTCGGCGCCGATAAACTTGCAAACCGGGGTTCCGCCCAGGCCGTGGCCATTCTCACCAATGCCCAGGACTTTATGATCAACCTCAGGAACAACCTCGTATCCCGTTAAGATCCGTCGGTAAGCGCGTAGTTACAAAACTTAAAAATCAAAGGAGATGGATAATGAACGAGATCATTCGCAAGGAAACAGGCGCTCGCATGAGCAGAATCGTCATCCACAACAAGACCGTTTACCTCTGCGGACAGGTAGCCGACAATTCCGAGGAACCCATCGGTCCCCAGACCGAAAACATGCTGGCCAAGGTGGATGCGCTGCTGGAGCAGGCGGGCAGCGACAGGTCACACATCCTCTCGGCGACCCTGTATATCCGGGACATGAAGGATTTTGCCGAAATGAACAAGGTTTGGGACGCATGGGTGCCCGAAGGAAAAGCACCTGCCCGCGCCTGCGTGGAGGCAAGGATGGCCAGACCCGAGCTGTTGGTGGAGATTTCCGTCGTCGCGGCCTGCGGGGAATAGGAGGGCTCTCGGGAGGCTGGAAACGGTTCGTTGTCCAGCTTTCGCCCGGAAAAAAACGGGATGCGCGGATAGAGTAATATTCATGGGGGGGTAACGGGTACCCGCGGCCCCTTTCAATTGGATCCCTCGATCGCGTATTTTTTCAACTTGCGATAAAGGGTGGCCCGGGAGAGTCCCAGTAATCTGGCCGTTTTAGCCATGTTGTGATTTGTGTGGTCCAGGGTCTCCATGATCATCTTCCGGTTCATCTCTTCAAGGGTGCCGGTTCTGGGGACCTTTCTCCCGCGGCTCGAAGCGAGGTTCAGGTGTTCGGCTTCAAGGGGGCCCCCCTCGCAGAGGTGCAGGGCCCGCTGTACGCAGTTTTCCAATTCCCTGACATTGCCGGGCCAGTGATAATCGCAAAGCAGATCGCGGGCGGACCGGGTGAGTCCGGCCGGATTCCGACTGTTTTGTGAGAGAAAGAACTCTGCCAGGGCGAGGATATCGTCCCTGCCCCGTTCCCTGAGGGGAGGTATCGCAATGGGAAAGACATTCAACCGGTAATAGAGATCCTCCCTGAATCGTCCCTCCTTGATGGCCTTGACGAGGTTCACATGGGTGCATGCGATGATGCGCGTGTTGACCTTCACGGGCTTGTTCGCGCCGATGCGGTAGACCTCCCCGGTCTGAAGCACCCGCAGAAGCTTCACCTGCATCGTGTAGGGCATGTCGCCGATCTCATCCAGCAGTATGGTGCCGGAGTTGGCCAGTTCGAACTTTCCGGGACGCCCCCCCTTGGCGGCGCCCGTGAACGTTCCTTCAACGTACCCGAACAGCTCGCTTTCCAGGAGGTTCAGGGGAATGGCGCCGCAGTTCAGGGGAATAAAGGGATTCTTGCGGTGGCCTCCCAGGTTGTGAATCGCCTGGGCAAAGAGCTCCTTTCCGGTTCCCGTTTCCCCCTGGAGCAAAACGGAGGTGTTGGACGCGGCGGCACGTCTTGCAAGGCCCACGGCATCCAGAAAGGCGCGGGAGGAGCCCACAAGGCTATGGAATGTGAAATGGGCCCGGGTTCCCGCGATGGTGTCCGCCAGCTTGTAAATATCCTTAACCTCGTCAAAGGAGATGACCGCGCCGAGACGCTCGCCCTCGGCTGAGAGCACCGGCTGTACCGTGTGGATCAGGGGGAGGGTGTTCCCGTTGATCCTGAGGCGGCTCTCCCTGTTTACCCAGGCATCGGGATTTTCCCGGACATCGTCCAGATCCACGGTGAGCCCCTTTAAAACGGATATTGGTTGGCCCACAAGGTCGTCTCTTTTGAGAATCTCGGCTCCCCTGAGATTCACCCGCCAGATGTTCTTTTCGCTGTTGATGATGATCAGGCCTGTTCTCGACGAGGAGATGATCCTGTCCAGGAATCGAATATTAAGGGCCAGCTCCTTGTTCCGGCGGAGGACCCGGAGCTGTTGTTCGGCTGCCCTTGCGGCGGTTGTCACCATGTAGAGGGTGTGCGGGTGGGTTTTCTCGCAGCCGCCCGAAACGGCGATGACGCCCAGCAACTCCTTGTCCTTACCGAAAACAGGCGCGGTGGAACTGGTCAACCCATGGGCCTGTCTGCAGTAATGCTCATCGCCGATGAGCTGGATCGGGCACTGGAGTTTCAGCGAAAGGGAGATGGCGCTGGTGCCCACATCCCTTTCGGTCCAGCGATAACCGGGCACGCAGTTTCTTTCGGCCGCAAGCCGGATGTTACTTTCCACGCCCTGGACATACAATATATACCCTTCCGAATCCGTTGCCGCGATGGTAAAGTCGTTGGGCGACAGGAGGTTGTAAAACTCCTCGAACTGGGGAAGGAGAACGTCGAACAGTTCCGCGTTTTTTCGCCTCCTCTGGGCAAGTTCCACGGGGGAGAGCATCACCTGATTCATGTCCCTCAGGTCCTTGTCGATTCCAAATTCCTCGGAACGCTTGAAGGAGAGTTCGATCTGTTTGCGCATCTTTTCCCTGCTGATGACCTTTCCCGGATTCATAAGCTCCAATGTCACTTTCTTAAACATGTATCGAATTGACACATGTTATGGCTGATAGTTCATGTTTGACCACTCGGCCGAGGCATAAGGCGCGTGATCCTGTTAATACGGATTACGGTCAACTGTTATGATGTTGCCGGTATGATTGTCAACGGCTATAAGGAAAAATTCGCGCTGTGGTTTCAAAGCGTTCCTTCTCTCACCGCTGATTTCGCATCACTCTCCGCTGTCACGTTTATCCACGTCGTACCTGTTGATTCCGTTGATTCCGTTGATTCCGTTGATTCCGTTGATTCCGTCGGATCATGGAGTATTTGGATTCAAGAATCTCAATATTATACATGTAGCATAGTGATACATTAATAGGTTTCTCGCTGTAACAATTGAGGATAATTGCAGACCCATTTTGATTGTGTCGCAAAATGATACATGTGCGCGAGCCTTGCCGCGAGGACATTATATGATTCAATCCCTTTGGAAGACTCTTTAATAAATAATCTAAAATTCTGTAAGGGACTGAAATAATAAATATGTGTGCTTGTGCGCGGATAGGGGCGCGGGCTGCGATGTCGTTGTTGGCGCGTCATTTGCATATATCACCGGAAAAAGAGTAAGTGAAGCCGGACAATTCAAAAGAGAAGGATATTGATAATTCGATGAACCTGAAGAAATTAAAACAACTATCAATCAACGCCCATGGCCGTTTACGGCGGGGGGGCGACAAATGAAAAGCGTTGATATTGTCGTGATCGGCGGTGGGCTTTGCGGAGCCGCGACGGCGCTTGGCCTGGTTCGCCTCGGGGGCGGTAAGGTCCTGCTTCTGGACGAACAGCTCCCGAGCCAGCGATTGTCCCGGGGGAATTTCGGGCTCACCTGGTTTATGTGCAAGGGCGCGAACAATCCGGCATATGCCGCCTGGTGCCGCATGGCCGCCCAAAAATGGCCGGGATTTGCATCGGAGCTGGAGGCGGATACGGGCTACGACGTGGAACTGGAGTGGACGGGCGGCGCTGTTCATGCCTTTGGCGAAGAGGGATTTGCCGCCCATGAAAAATCCGTTGAAACCCTGAAATCGGTTTGCGGGGAGGCGGGCCTCGATTATCCCGTTCGCATGTTGAATCGGGGGGAGTTCGCCGACCTGGTGCCCGGCATGGCGTTGGGCGACGAGGTGACGGGAGCCATGTACACGGAGGAGCAGGGACATGTGAACCCCCTCAAGGTACTGGCCGCCATGCGGGCAAGCTTCCAGAAAAAGGGAGGGGAATATCACGGGGGCAGAACCGTGCACAAGGTGCTTCCCCAGAAGGACGGAAGCGTCATGGTGAAGACCTCGGGCGGGGATTACCGATGTGAGAAGGTTGTTCTCGCGGCGGGGCACGGATCGTCCAGGATCACGGCGTCCATGGGGGAGAAGCTGAATATCTATCCCCAGCGCGGCCAGCTCATGGTAACGGAAAGGCATCCCCGGATGCTCGAAGTTCCCATCCTCTCGGTTCGTCAGACAAAGGACGGCACCTTTATGATCGGCCTGTCCACCGAGGATACGGCCCTGGATACCCGGGTTACCCCAAATGCCATGAAGCATCAGGCCGGCGAGGCGATCCGGCTCTTTCCCATGCTGGGCAAGGTGAACTGGGTGCGGGCATGGGGGGCCGTCCGGGTGATGACGCCCGATGGGGCACCCATCTACGGCAGGGTTGCGGGACACGACAACATCACCGTGATCGCCATGCACAGCGCTCTTTCCCTAACCCCCCTACAGACGGACATTATTGCACCCTGGATTCTGGGGCAGGGCGAGGATGAACGCATTTCAAAATTTTCCAATGGAAGGTTCAATGTTTAAACACGACAATACCCATACGGCACATACGGTATCGGTGGTTCTGGACGGCCGCGCGGTGTCCCTTCCCGAGGGCGTGAGCGTGGCTGCCGGGCTTCTCTCCATCGGCGAGATCGTCTCGCGCATCTCTCCCTCATCCCAAAAAAAATGTGCTCCCCACTGCCTCATGGGGGTCTGTTACGAATGCCTGATGGAGATCGACGGCATCAAACGTCAGGCATGCATGACCGATCCACGAGAGGGGATGGTTATCAACAGGGGGCTTTCCGAAAAAAAAGGAGAAAACCATGAGCCGTCATTATGATGTGATCGTGATCGGCGCGGGGCCGGCCGGACTTTCCGCCGGCGCATGCCTCGGGGAGATGGGGCTCGATGTGCTGGTCCTGGACGAGCAGGAGCGGGTCGGCGGACAGATATACCGCAATATCGAGGGGGCTTCAAGGGAGCGTACGGCCCTGTTCGGCGAGGATTACGAAGATGGGCATTCGTTGGTCGACAGGTTCCGGGAAAGCTCCGCAGCCCACGAGGCAGGGGCTTCCGTGTGGCAGGTGGATTCGGACGGAAGGGTCTGCTATTCACGGGACGGGGTGTCCAGGCAGGTGCGGGCAAACTACATTATCGCCGCGACGGGCGCCATGGAAAGGCCCATGCCGGTTCCCGGATGGAACCTGCCAGGGGTCATGGGGGCTGGAGCCGCGAACAACCTTGCCAAGGAAGCCGGGCTTATTCCCTCCGGTGATGTGGTCCTGGCCGGCAGCGGCCCCCTGCTTCTTCTGGAGGCGTCTCTCCTTATAAAGAAGGGCGTTCGGATTTCGGCCATCCTCGAAACCACGCCGAAGCTTCCCCATCCCTCCGTGTTTCCGGACGCGCCAAGGGCACTCCTTGGGGCGAAATTTCTCCTGAAGGGGCTCTCCATGCTCCATGAGCTGAAAAAATCCGGCGTCCCGCACCACAGGGGCGTTACCGGCATCCGCGCAAACGGGGAATCGGCACTCGGGAGCGTCACGGCCGTGTGTGGAGAGGATACCTTGAACTTCGATGCGCAGCTTCTGCTTCTCCACTTCGGAGTGATTCCAAATACCCATATCTTCCGGCAGATAGGTTGCCGCATGGAGTGGAAAAAGGATCAGCGTTACTGGTATCCCGCGTGTGACCAATGGGGCCGCACGAACTTCGAGCGGATATTCGCGGCGGGCGACGGCGCCGGCGTGTCCGGGGCGGTTTCGGCGCGGTACAGGGGGGAGCTTGCCGCCCTCGAGGTTTCCCGTTGCCTGGGCATCATTCCCCGATACGAACGGGACACCCTTGCCGCGCCCATCAGAAGGGCACTCAGGCGGGACGGATATCCCCGGCCCTTTATCGATGCCCTGTATGCCCCAAGGGCCGATCGCCTCGTCTTCGAGGATGAAACGGTGCTGTGCCGTTGCGAGAACGTGACAGTGGGGGATGTGCGAAAGGCGGTCAGGGAGGGCAACCGGGACCTGAACGAGGTGAAGATCGTAACCCGCTGCGGCATGGGGCCCTGCCAGGGACGCATGTGCGGCCCGGCCCTTGCCGAGGTGGTAGGGGCGGAACTCTCCTGCTCTCCGCAAGAGACCGGGCTCCTCTCGGTTCGTCCCCCCCTGAAACCGGTGCCCCTTGCCGAAATCGCGGTCATGACCCTCGATGCGGGGGGAAGCGAGCCGGCGGATCTTTTTAAAAACCAGAATAAAAAGTGACGGATCCCCAAGGCTTAAAGCCGAGGGCTTCTTCGGGACCCTCTCCATCCGACGCCCGCCCGCGTCGGGTTGGTACATACTCAAATGGTTTTCACGTTCCAGGATTACGGAATGGAACCCCATGCCATTTCAGGAAACAGAACAGACTCACAAAAGCGGCTTAAGTAACAAATATCCGAAGGATAAATGAAATAGTATCAAGGCCGGAAGGCCGGAAATATAAACCCAGCAACAGGAAGCAAGCACGGGAGAGAGATCGTGGACGAGATTATTCGTAAGGAAACAGGCGCTCGCATGAGCAGGATCGTCATTCACAACAAGACCGTATACCTATGCGGCCAGGTGGCCGACAACGCGGAAGAGCCCATCGGTCCCCAGACCGAAAACATGCTGGCAAAGGTGGATGCACTGCTGGAGCAGGCGGGCAGCGACAGGTCCCGTATCCTCTCGGCGACCCTTTATATCCGGGATATGAAGGACTTCGCCGGCATGAACAGGGTCTGGGACGCCTGGGTTCCCGAAGGCAAGGCACCCGCCCGCGCCTGCGTGGAGGCGAGAATGGCGCGGCCGGAGCTTCTGGTGGAGATCTCAGTTGTTGCGGCGGTAAGGGACTAGCAAGGCACGGGAGGGCGGGTGAGCCGCCGGTTTTTCGCCCTCATACAAGCAAGAGGAGTTTAACATGGATAAATTTTTCAAGTGGACGTTGACGGTTCTCATCAGCACCGTGGCGGCCATTGAATTCTATCAGGTGGTGATGCGGTACATATTCGAGGTCCCGGTCATGGGGCTGGACGAGATCCTCGTCTATCCCACGCTCTGGCTCTACCTGCTCGGGAGTGTCAACGCCTCCAGGGAAGATACCCAGATCAAGGCCAACGTGCTGGATATCTTTCTTAAAAGCGACAGGTCGAAGCTGGTTGTCCGGGTTGTCGCTGATCTATTGTCGCTGGTGGTCTCCTGCTGGCTGACGTTCTGGGCCTGGGATTATTTCCGTTATGCCCTGAGGGTCTGGAAGGAGAGTCCCACCCTCTACATTCCCACCTTCTATGCCGAGTGCGCACTGTTTATCGGCATGACCCTCATGACCTTTCACACGGCAGTCTACCTGTTTCGCCACGGGCGAATGCTGATGGAATCACCCTCAATGGAAAAAGGAAATTTATCGTGGAACTTGAAATCGTAACCGTTTCCCTGATCGCGCTGGGAATGCTCGTGATGATGCTCAGCCTGGGCGTGCCCCTGCCGTTCTGCTTCGGGGGGGCCCTGATGACCATGGTCTTTCTGGGTGGGGCGACCATGAAGGGCACCATGGTCTGGGGCTTCAGCCAACTTGCAAACCCGGTTCTGCTCTGTATCCCGTTGTTTGTTTTCGCGGGCACCCTCATGAGCGAGAGCGGGATCGCGGAAAGCCTCCTGCGCTTCGTAAACATCTTCGTGGGAAGGATACGCGGGGGACTGGGGGTTGTGGCAACCGTGAGCTGTGCCATCATCGGGGCCATTTCCGGAAGCGGGCTCACGGGAGTTGCCGCCACGGGCCCCATCCTCATCCCCGAAATGGACACCAAGGGGTATCCCAGGGGATACGCCACGGCGCTCGTGGCAAACTCCTCAATCCTGGGGCTTCTGATTCCCCCGAGCGTGACCATGATCATCTACGGCTGGGTCACCGATACCTCGATCCTGGCCTGCTTTCTGGCGACCATGGGGCCGGGCCTATTGATCACGTTTCTCTTCTGTATGGTGAACCTCTACCTTTCGCGCAAATTTCCCCTGGTGCTGGACCCGCCGAAACCCATGGAGGAGACCGTCAGGGAAGGGGTGACCCTGACTTCCCGCGCCGTGCCGGCACTGGTGATGCCCCTTATTATCCTCGGCGGGATCTACGGTGGGGTCATGACACCCACGGAAGCCGCCGCGGTTGCCGTTATCTACGCGCTTCCGGTTGGATTTCTGGTCTACAAGGGGCTTAATCTTACCACCTTCCTTTCCGCCGCAAAGAGTTCATCCACGGCCGTGGGCGCCATCATGATCATGATCGTGTTCAGCCTCATGCTCAGTCAGATATTCGTCATGGAGGATGTTCCCCAGGCAATGGTGGAAGGGGTGTTCACCATCACCCAGAACAAGTTTCTCCTGCTCATCCTTATCAACTTTCTCCTCTTTTTCGTGGGGATGATCGTGAACGACATCACCGCCATCATCCTTCTTGCGCCGTTGCTTTTGCCCCTCATGGGCGCCATCGGCGTCAGCCCCGTGCAGTTCGCGGCAATCATGGGGGTGAACACGGCCATGGGAGGGGTTACGCCGCCCTATGCCAGCATCCTCTACCTGAGCATGCGAATCGGTAAGGTGGAGTTTTCGGATGTCATTAAACCGGCGATGATCCTCATCGTCTTCGGATATGTACCCGTGGTCTTCCTGACCTCGCTCTGGCCGGACCTGTCCCTGTTTTTCCCGGGCCTGTTCGGATACTGATCCGGTGTGATCGGATTGAATCAACCCGTATTTTTTTAAAGTCCAAAAGGAGTATGCAATGAACAGAATGTTGAAGCGCGCGCTGGTGACGGTGGTTGGATGTGGGATCCTCTTGAGCGGCAGTGTCCAGGCAAGAACCTGGAAAATCTCCCATGTGAGACCCCAGGACACGGCCATCGATCAGGATCTGAGGTGGTTTTCCGATACCCTCAAAAAGAGCACAAAGGGAAAACTCAAAACCAAGGTGTACCCGGCAAGCGCATTGGGCGACTATACCGTGGTCCAGGAGAGGGTGAGCCTGGGGGCCGTGACAATGGCCTGTCAGCCCCCCTCGTCCGCGGCGGACAAGCGGTTTCAGCTGCCCTATTTCCCCTACATGGTCAAGAACTGGGACCAGGCGAAAAAGAACTACTCCAAGGGCGCGCCCCTCAGGAAGACCGTGGCAGAGCTGTACGGTGAACAGGATATCCACCTTCTGGGGGTATGGCCGGTCTATTTCGGCGGTATCTCCCTGAACCGCAAGCCCGTGACACCCGGGAACCCCGATGCCGCCAACGGCATCAAGCTTCGGGTGCCTCCCATGAAGACCTTTCAGCTCCTGGCCGACAAGACCGGTTACCTTGGAACCCCCATTCCCTTTTCCGATGCGTTCACCGCCGTTCAGACGGGAGTCGTGGACGGGGTGATCGGTTCCGGCGCGGAAGGGTACTACTCCTCCTTCAGAGACGTTACCAAATATTATGTTCCGTCCAATACCCATTTCGAAGTCTGGTACCTGATCATGAACAAGGAGACCTTTGACGCCCTTTCCCCGAAACTCAAGGAACAGCTCGAAACGGTAGCCGGTGAGTTCGAGGAGCGCAGGTGGGATTCGGCCGAGGCCGATCAGGCGGCAAACGAAAGGCGCCTGGCGGAGTTCGGGGCCGAGATCGTTCCCATCAGCGAAGGCGAAATCTCCGCCATCTCCAAAAAAATCCGCACCGAGGTCTGGCCCGTGGTCCTGAAGGATGTGGGCATGAAGTGGGGACAGGGAATTCTGAACTCAATCGTGGAGTAACGGATCCCGAGGATATATCCAAGGGTTTTACGGCCCGGAGCCCTGAAATATTAAACCTGAACGACTTCCCCGGCACAATCGGATGTGCCGGGGAAGTTTTTTTTGCCGCTGTTTAGGCGATTTTCAAAAACACCCTCCCTCCGGCCGATGATTGGCGATCCTGAAGAGGGGATGAGCCCGCTTCATCCGGATCATCCGATACAAGGCCGACGAGTTCCGCAAAAGCGTCAATGCCGTATCTCCTCGGCACATGTCACAAGCATGTTGGGCATGTGGTCGAATCGTAATGAAATCCATGTCCACCCGCACCCATCGTTGTTCCCGCGGCTTCGTTACCGACCGTGACTTCAATGCGGCCCTGAATATTTCACGAATCGGGCCGGAGTCGTTGTTCGCGGGGGTTGCGAACTGGAAGCCCAAGATCTTAAGCCTTAGGAGCCGTCACATTCTCCCCCCCCCTTTCATTCAGTGCCCCTCCGGAAATCTTTCTGAGCGGTGTCTTCCCTTTTACGTCTTTGCCCATCTTTTCATGGAGTTTCCGATGGTTGCCGTTGTCCCTTCCACCTTCCTGATTTCCTTTGGTCCCGATTTCAAAGCGTTTTGAATCATGAGGCAGGCTTCGTCCGATAGACGTTTTCGCGACTAACGGGAGCGCGATCATCGCTGTTCCGTTCTCGAGGTGCTTGACCACACCATCGTAGTCTTGGTTTCACACCCTGGGTGTGGTGGATTTCAGCATTTGGGAATCGAGCTGTCTTACGATGCAATAACGGGACTGAACGTTGATCGCTATTATGTTTGAAACGGGCGCCTAATCGCGTCCAAACGATACTTCACGGATGAACTCCGAAAAAAGAGTTGGGGAGAGTCGGCGGGAACCAGGGGATAATTTCGATATTATGCTTGAAACGGGTGCCTTATCGCGTCCAAACGATACTTCACGGATGAATTCCGAAAAATGAGTTGGGAAGAATCGGCGTGTGCCGGGGAAGAAATTTGTTAAACCGGGGAGGGGAAGCAGAGGAAGGAGGGGGGATGAACCTCATGGGAGGAGGGCGATGGAGCCGCCTTCCTCCCATGGAGCTTTTTATTGGAACAGATTATTTCTTTTTACCGATGGTGCTGAAATAATCCTTGGTCTCGCTGACGATAACCGGGGTCAGGAGAAGCAGACCCACAAGGTTTGGAACCGCCATGAGGCCGTTGAACGTATCGGAGAGGTTCCATACCAGGTTGAGCTTGGCAACCGCGCCGACGCCGACGAAGAGGACGAAAACGATACGGTAGGGTTTAACCGCGCCCCTTCCCAGGAGGTACTCGATGGACTTCTCGCCGTAGTAGCTCCAGCCGAGGATGGTGGAGTAGGCGAAGAGCACGAGGCCGATGGTCACGATGTACGCGCCGCCGGGGATACCGAGCTGGAATGCGAAGGTGGTGAGCTCGGCACCGGTCTTGCCGGAGTCCCATGCGCCGGTGATGATCAGAACAAGACCGGTCATGGTACATACGATGATGGTGTCGATAAAGGTCTGGGTCATGGAAACGAGTGCCTGGCTAACGCTGTGGTTGGTCTGGGCAGCCGCCGCCGCGATGGGAGCACTACCGAGACCGGACTCGTTGGAGAAAACACCTCGGGCAACACCCATTCGGATGGCCATCATGACGCCGGCTCCGAGGAAACCGCCGCTTGCGGCCGTGGGGGTGAATGCCTGCTTGACGATAAGGGCAAGCGCGCCTGGGATTGCGCCTGCGTTCATGACGAGGATGATCATTGCCCCTGCTACGTAGAAGGCGATCATGATGGGTACGATAACACTGGTCACCTTACCGATGCTCTTGATGCCGCCCAGGATAACCAGGGCCGTGAACACCATGAGGGCGCCGCCGGTCACGAAGAAGGGCACGCCGAAGGTGGCTTCCATGGCGTCCGCAACGGAGTTGGACTGAACCATGTTGCCGATACCGAAGGCGGCAACAGCCGCAAAAACGGCGAACATGGAACCGAGCCATTTCTGGTTGAGGCCCTTGGAGATGTAATACATGGGACCACCGCACATCTCGCCGTCCTCGTCGGTTTCACGATACTTGACCGCGAGAACCGCCTCGCCGTACTTGGTGGCCATGCCCACAAGACCCGTGATCCACATCCAGAACAGGGCGCCCGGTCCACCGGCCGCGATCGCCGTTGCAACACCGGCGATGTTACCGGTACCCACGGTGGCCGAAAGAGCCGTCATAAGCGCCTGAAAATGGGTGATGTCGCCGGGCTGGTCACTATCGTCCGACTTTTTGAAAAATGCCAGGTACAGTGAATGCCACAACTGCGTGAACTGTAACCCCTTGAGCGAAATCGTAAGCCAGATACCCGTACCCACGAGCAGGATGAGCATGGGGGGACCCCACGCAAATGCACCAACCTTGCCAACCAGAGCCTCGAACGACTTCAACAATCCTTCCATAAGACCTCCTTGATCATCATGTTTTAACGGATGCCCGCGGCAACCGCGTTAATGTTGAAAACAATTGATCCTTCATATTGGCGACATTGTCAATAAAAAAATTGTAAAATATCGAAATGGTCAAATACTAATACCGGCATTGACGGATATGCTAACTAGGTAGGTCGAAGAAGTAAGAAAGGCGGGTGATTCCCGAATGTAAGAGATTAGCGGGTGAAACGTCGTAATTCCCGAAATTGTGCAATATTTGTGAGTCTGATTGCTTGTAGGCTGAATTAACAGGTAATTTCAATACCGCACGCCATTGAGGCGAAGCTCTTGTATCAGTATTTTTGGAAGTGATCAATTATTATTTTTGATTCCCATGGGATTCTTCGATTCCGGACCGTGGAAATACTTGTGAAACGATACCGTTATTTTTAAAAAATACTTCATATTTAGTATAGAAAAACAACCTTGATGTGAATGTGTTGAAAAGCAAATCGCCCAATTCCCCGGTATCCGGCCTTTTTCAATTCGTGACAAACATGATCAAGGTTGAACATTATCGTAACCTTTCGCGAATACGGTTTGCCGACGACATGTATTTTATATGTACCGTTATATAAATACGTAAGAAATACCGTCTGTGTTCGATTCCCTCCGAGTTGCTCAAATAGGTTTTGTTCTATTTGTTGTGGTGTGAGATGTATTATATAACACTGTTTCGTTTGAATTTGATTCCATTTCCAATAGTTGGTATGGTTCGGTGTATTAGGTGCAATCTCGCCGTCGTGAATTATCGAAAATCGGCGACACCACATCGCCGGGCCGTTAAAAAACAGTTTGCGTAATTAAAGGAGGGCATATGCCTGTCAGGATTGATAAACCGACTGTTGTCGCTGCCGCCGGTAATAAGCCGAAGATCATCGAGGAGTTCATAGGGATGGTGAATTCACGCACCGGAGAGGTGAGCATTGCTCGAATGAAGAGTCCTGGAGGGTGGGTCGAACCGGGGCAGCGGCCGGAGTTCGACGAGTACACCCTCGTATTGAAGGGGATGCTTCGGGTGACCCATGAAAACGGGGCAACGGATGTGAGGGCCGGAGAGGCTCTTATCGCAAAGGCGGGAGAGTGGGTCCGCTACAGCACCCCCGAAGAGGAGGGAGCCGAATATATTGCGGTCTGTCTTCCCGCCTTTTCTCCGGAAACGGTTCACCGGGACGATGATACGCCATAGGCGGGGCCTTTGGGCCGGAAACGTCTATTCTCCAAGAATGAAATCCACATCCGACTCGTCCATGCTTTTGATGGACGCGGTGTCGGATTCAATGAGATTTCCCAACAGTTCCGTTTTCCGCTGCTGGAGTTCGAGGATCTTCTCTTCGATGGTGCCCCGTGTGATCAGCTTGTAACTGAATACCTTATTAACCTGACCGATCCGGTGACTACGGTCAACGGCCTGGTTCTCGGCAGCGCTGTTCCACCAGGGATCGTATATAAAAACATAATCGGCCGCAGTCAGGTTCAGGCCCACGCCGCCCGTTTTAAGGGTCATGAGAAAGACCTTGTATTTCCCATTGGTCTGGAATTTGTCCACCAGTTCCTTTCTGTTGCGGGTTGCCCCCGTCATTCGGAGGAAGGGGATGCCCGCGCCGGCCAAGTCTTCGGCGATCCCTTCGAGCGCATCCAGGAAGTTTGCGAACACCAGCACCTTGTGTCCGCTTTCAACAAGTTCCTTCAGGAGCTCGCGGAGCATCTCCCGTTTGGGAGACTCGACGGCGCCTTCCGTTTCGGTTTCGGGAAGGGATGCGATCCTGCGAAGTTCTCCAAGGGCCTGGAGGATGGAAAAACGGGATTTCGCGATTCCGTTCTCCTCGATAATCTTGCCGATCATCATCCGGGCAGCCTTTCTTCGCTCCTCGTAGTACTTTTTGTGCGCCTCGCTCATCTCCACGAAAAGAACCTTTTCCGTCTTGTCCGGAAGGTCGTTCAAAACATCCGACTTCAAGCGCCTCAGGATAAATGGGTAGATCTTTTTCTTCAATTCCACAAGCGGCTCACGGGCTTTTTTCTTCATGATCGGCACCAGATAATGCTTCATGAATTCGGACGGTGTTCCGAACATTGCAGGATTCAGGAAGCGAAAGAGGGCATAGACCTCCGACAGGTTGTTTTCCACCGGAGTGCCGCTCAGGGCGAGCCTGTGGTTTCCATCCAGCAGCATGACCGCCCTTGAGATCTTTGAATCGATGTTCTTGATGTGCTGGGATTCGTCGAGGATGATGTAGTGAAACCGCTCTTTCCTGAATTTCTGGATTTCTCCCCTGATCATGGCATAGGTTGTGAGTATCAGGTTCGATTTCAGAGCTTCACCCATGTCCCGGTTCCGGTGGTACCACCTGTAAAATGTGAGACCCGGGGCAAATTTTCCCAGTTCCTCTTCCCAGTTGAACAGGAGGCTGCGGGGCATGATCACCAGAGAGGTTTTCTTCTCCCCGGGGTAATCGGATGCCAGAAGAGCGATGGCCTGGAGGGTTTTACCAAGCCCCATGTCGTCTGCAAGGCAGCCGCCGAATCCGTGTTTGCGCAGGTATTTGGCCCACTTGAACCCCTGTTTCTGGTAATCCCTGAGTTCGGCGGAAAGCTTGGGAAGCCTCGGTTTCGCGCTCCGGATCTTTCCGAAACCAAGGAAGATCTCCCTTTCCCGTTTGAACCGGCTTGACGGTTGGTCGGTTTTTTCCCGGATGAGTTCTTCAACCAGGGGAAGATCGAAAAAGGAGACGGCAACCTTGTCTTTCTCTTTCCTGAAAAGGCGGGACAGCTTTTCCATGTACGACTTGTCCACGAAGGCGGTTGTGCCGTCCTTGAGGGTAATGTAGTTTTTCCGTTCATACTGGGCGAGGGCCGAAACAAGGGAGACGGACTGGTCGTCGAAGTCGAGGGTCGCATCCCCCCTGAGAAAATCGATGCCCGACGAGAGCCCGAGGGAAAGGGCGGGGCTTTTGCTCCGAACGTTGTAGGATATCAGATGCTCGGCTCCCTTGATCTCATACTTTGAGATCAGTCGTCCCAGCTCCTTTTTGATCAATTCACGTGCAAGGGGCGCGGGTATGACGGCAAGGTTGTCCTCTATGTGAAAATCAGTGTTGGCCATGGATGCCGCGTGTTTTTTCAGGAGGCGCCGCACTTCGTTTATGCAGGGTGTGATATCTTGGTATTTCAGTTCGCTGACGGTAATGCTGCGCGCTTCATGCTCGACGGAGGCAATTTTCTCTACCCTGAACCGCTCCAGGAAATCGGAGTGCATATGGGAGCAGGAGGCGCCGATCCTGAGAAATAGTGTGCCGGTCTTGTCCACGTTTTCAAAAAACAGGGTCGTTTGGGTCTCTTTCAGATTTCCGCTAACCTGCCGGTAGCCCCTGAAATCCACGGAAATTCCGTTGTGGCGTGAGAATAGCAGGGAGAGATAGGGTTCAAGTTGATCCACGCCAACGGCGGTTTCAAACAGGCCCATATCCCTGAACCCGGGCCCCAACGGGGAAACTTTGTGAACTGTTTTCCCGGAAAAAACATGGGATTCATCCATGAATGCGAGATGATCAAAAGAACCGTTCCTTGTTTTCAGTACAAACTTACCCCTTGCAAGTTTTTTTTCCTCGGTGAGCACAAGGCAGAGTTTTGCGGGAGAGGATGCGAATGTGACGGGATGAAACTCGTGGTCCACAACGCAGTCGTTTTTTTCCAGGAGATTCAAAAGAACGGGGTTGTCTGAAAGATACACTTTTCCTTCCGGTCTTTCCCAATTAATGTTGAAGCTGTTTTTTTCTTGTATATTAAATATGGCCTTGATGATTTCCCGCGTTGTGCCGTGGTGATATCGCTCGTCCGGATGGATCTCCTTGCCCTCCCTGTTCACAAGGGTGATAAAGGCGCCTCCGGAATCAAAGTTTAACAGGAAATACGGCTTTTCAGAGCTTCCCCTCAAATGGATTCGGTTTCCGGAATCCGGCAATCCATCAAAAAATGTGCCTGTCGATTGTTTCATCTGTTTTAAACGATCCTGTACACCAAATAATTACACTAAAAGAACCCCGGCCTCCGCCCAATGGACCTTGATGGAGCTTCCGCTCGGACGCGAGCATGATGTCAAAAAAAGGGTTTGGTTCGGGATTGCCCTCCTTCCCGGCAAAGCCGTACCAAGCGGTCCCATGCCGCAGGAATTGTTCTCAGATAACACCGAAGCTCATGTGTGGGCAAGTCCGGATTATCCAATTCTCATTTTCATCGGCGAGCGACACCAAAGTGCCGCCAGGGAAATGCCGTATGAATTGATCTGCATCAACTGTGATTCCCCCGTAAAAATGACGACCCAGATTCTTCGAGAGCGCTATAAAGTATAAATCGGTCGTGTCGAGTAGATCAGGCTGTGGTCATATTTTCGTTCGCCGACTTTTTACGATTTCATCAACTTTGACGATCCTGTAAATAGTTGGTGAGCAAAATATCGACCACTGTACAATGCGCCCAACTCTTTCGTTGATATCCATATTTTGCCTCCGGTAAAATTGTATCGGATTTTTTTAAGACTTTATCAAATATGGTGGTTTCAACGGCAATTGGTGGGCATGGCGGAGTTGTTTGCGTTTACCCCACATCCCCATTTCATACGGGTTGACGAACTTTCTTTTTACCATCATCATAAGAAACAGCGTGTTCTTGTGGGTCTATTCTCGATGGTGATACGCATTTGGTTGATAAAACGAGGCATGTCGGTTAGAATTTATAAGAATTGCGTACTTTATCGGCCGAAATACATGATATGGCCGTCAACCCCTGATTGGATGTATGCAATAAAATCCCGCAAAAAACCACAATCAACCGATTCGTTGCAAGGAATCGAACTGTTGCAGCCGATGAAAAGATCGGAATCGTATTGTCGGATGTTTATCAAGCACGGAAACTAAAATTGAATACCGAAACGGTGTTCCGCAAGGGGGATCGCCATGGGTTTGAAGAATATCTCCATCGCCGGCAAGCTGTGGATCAATACGGCCGCCGTTTGCCTGCTCCTGCTCCTGATGATGATCATGAACTGGATATTCATGGGAAAAATACAATCCCTGGCCGCTCTCGGCAGGGAAGAGAGCGTTAAGCTGACCCTTATGGCAAGGGCGGCGGAAATACATGTGATTCAGACCCAGCAGTGGTTGACGGATATATCGGCCACCAGGGCCTTGAAAGGGCATGATACTGGGTTTCGGGAAGCCGAGAAACATGCCGGGGCTTTCCGCGGGGTTGTCGGCGACATCAGCCGACTGTTCGAACGGATCGACGACCGTGAACGGATCGAGTTCATGAAGCGGTTTGCCGGGGATTTTGAAACCTACTATTCCATTGGAAAGGAGATGGCAAGGGTCTATATCGACAAGGGGCCCGAAGCAGGGAATCTCATGATGGCCAAATTCGATCGCGAGGCCGAAAAACTCCAGAAGAACATCGGGGTTCTGGTCAAGGAACAGATCGAGGCGCTGAACAACGAGTTGAATACCATGAGCGATTTTGCCGCCTCTTCAAATCGCCGGAACATGGGGATTATTTTTACGGTTATTTTGATCAGTGTAATTCTGAACTTTCTGATTATACGTGAAATATCGTCCTGTTTGAAAAAACTGGTGGCAACGTCGGGTAAGATCTCCACCAAGGATTTAACGGGTCGCCTCGAGATGGACCAGGAAGATGAGATGGGGAAGATGGCGGCATCGTTCAACAACATGTCCGACAGTCTCTCCACCACCATCAACTCCATCACAAGGGGGGTTGGAAAGCTCGCCGTGTCTGCAAGCCAGATGACCGATATCTCCATCCGCATCGGCAACGGTTCCGACGAGACCGTCAGCAATTCAACCGCGGTATCGACCGAGGCGCTGCAGATGAGTGAAAACATGGAAAAGGTGGCGGAGGCCATAGAGGAAACATCCATGAACATCGAGACCCTGGTGGGGGCCGCAGAAGAGATGAGCGTGACCGTTGCCGAGCTTGCCAGGGAGGCGGACGAGGTAAGGGCCGGAACCCGGGACGCGGCCGTGCGATCAAAGGCAACGTCCGGCAAGGTCGACGAACTCGGAACCGCGGCGGACGAGATCGGGAGGATGACGGATGTGATCTCGGAAATCTCCGAAAGGACGAATCTTCTGGCCCTCAATGCCACCATCGAAGCGGCAAGGGCGGGGGATGCGGGAAGGGGCTTTGCAGTGGTGGCGGGTGAGATAAAGGAACTGGCGGGGCAGACCGCCGGCGCCACCGCCGATATCGGCGAGAAACTCGGGTCGATCCAGGAATCGGTGAAGATCACCGTGGAAGACATGGCCGAAATCTCCGGTGTCATCGGCACCATCGACAGAAGCATGGGCTATATTGCCGAGGGCATGGGGCAACAAAAGGATGTGACGGGCGAGATCTCGGGGAATATCGGCCAGGTGTCCATGGCCGTCAAGGAGATCAGTGAGAACGCGGGGCAGAGCACACAGGCCGCTGCCGTTGTGGCGGGTGAGATGAAAACGGTAACGGGGAACGCGGAGAAGATGCAGGCGGCAAGCGTCGAGGTGGAAAATCACTCGGCCCTGTTGAACGATCTGGCCACCCTGCTCCAGGAGGAGATGGGCGGATTCAACATCGGCGATCAGGGCTTTGACGCCGGCCCCATCAAGGCCGCCCACTCCCTGTGGAAGAAGAAACTCTCGGATCTATTGAGGGGCAAATCGAGCCTGAGACCCGAGGAGATTGCCGATCACCGCTCCTGTAAATTCGGTCAATGGTATTTTTCCTCCGGCACGGAGATGTTCGGTCACCTTGAGACCTTTAAACGGATCGATCCCCTTCACGAGAAGGTGCATGCAACCGCAAGGGAGATCTCCCGCCTTTTCAACTCCGGGGACAGGGAAGGCGCCGCAAGGCTCTTTGAAGAGTTCTACGAGATTACGGACAACATGTTCGAGCTTCTGGACGACCTGGAAAAGGAAACGAACTGAAACGGGAGGCAACAATAAGACGGGTACCTATATTCCGGGAGGTTTCTTTTAAACATGTGAATATAGGGAATCCACGCGATGATCCTCTATTGTTTGTGCAATCCCTTTGGGATCACGGAACCTTGCGATATGAAAAAGCGGGTCCCCCTCGTGTACCACGGGAATCTCGGAGCGCCCGATGATGATGCCGTCATAGGGCGCGAGAATCTCCATGGAGGTTTCCCGGAACAGATCGTCCACCATTGCCACCGGCTCATCCACGCCTACAGGGTCTCCAAGGTGCTTTGACATGCGCAAAACACCCCCCGAAGGGGCCCTGAGCCACTCGGCGTCCGTTCCCACAACGGGCGCTGCGGGCTTGCGGCGCTTTCCGGATTTGGGAAGCATTCCAAGGGCCTGCATTACCCGGGTGATTCCCTTGACACCAAGCCGTATTGCCGCCTCGTCAAAGCGGAGTGCCTGGCCCGCCTCGTAGAGCAGGGTGGGGATGCCCAGCTCATCGGCGGCCTTTCTAAGGGAGCCGTCCCAGTTGGGTGAATTGAGAATGACGGGGGCGTCGAATGCCCGGGCCAGCTCGAGGGTCTCGGGGTCGTCAAGGTTGCCGATAATCTGTGGAAGGTTGGATCTGTGGAGGCCTCCGGTGTGGAGGTCGATCCCGTGGGTACACTGGTGGACCACCTCATCCATGAAACATTCCGCGAGTCGTGAAGCAAGGGAGCCCGTGTCCGAACCGGGAAAACATCGGTTCAGGTCCCGTCCGTCCGGCAGGTTTCTTGCGCGGTGTATCATTCCGTAGACGTTTACCACGGGCACCGTGATCAATGTTCCACGCAACCGGGAAAGCGCCTTTAATCTACCGATCCGCCGTATGATCTCCACCCCGTTGAGTTCGTCCCCGTGCACGGCCGCGCTGATAAAGAGCCTGGGCCCCTCCTCCTCGCCCCTGACGATATGAATGGGCATGGCCATGGCGGTGTCCGTATAGAGACAGGGCAGGGGAACCCCGATGCTCACGCGAGAACCCGGTTTGATTCTGTTGCCGTTGATATATATTGAAAAGGACAAGAACGGTTCCTTTTTTTAGTGGGCAGGAAAACCGGGTGTTCTCGGTAACCTGTAACAAAGTGTCGGGATATCCGGTAACAAAGGATCGGGATAACCTGGAAGCGGTTGAACACTCGGTTCCAACCGGAGTACCTGCTGTCTTGGCATGACCGACCGGGAGGCCGGCAAAAGGGGTGTCGGTATCCATGGCTTGAATCATCTTCAAGCCATATGTTACGGGGTCATATAAGTCAACAGAATACCCATGATTCAATCCCGCGTCGTACGGGTTTATTACATTCTTTGAGCTTATTCCAGTTGTGCAAACCGGTCATCCGCGCATGCCGCATTTGGATAAAGCATGGGAAATAATTTCCGATCAGCCATGAGGAATCGAATTATGAAAAGAATTTATAAAGTGGAAGAGGCCGTGAACCCTTCGGTGCTTTCGCCGGGGAGCCGGATATACTGTGCCGGTAATGCGGCGACACCACAGGTGATTCTCAAGGCCCTTGCCGCCGACCATTCCATAAAAGGAGTCGAACTTCTCGGTGTGCTTTTATTGGGGGATATCGCGGAGCTTTTCAGCGAGGAATGCTGCGCCAGGGTAACCCACCGGGTTATCTTCAACAGTCATCACTCCAGGGAGGCCGTGAATCGGGGAAGGGCTCAGTACCAGCTCATGCACCTCTCCGATATTCCCCGCCAGCTCAAGGAGGCCATAAAACCGGATGTGGTGTTTATCTGCGTGAGCGGACCGGACAACGGCGGCAACTACAGCCTGGGAACAACGGTGGAAGCCCTGCCCGCCGCCATCGCTTCTGTGAAGAAGAAGGGCGGGATTGTCGTTGCCGAAAGAAATGCAAACATGCCCTTTATCATGGGGCCGACGATCCATGAAAAGGACATCGATTATCTTCTGGATACCGATTACGACCTTCCCCTCAGCCCGGTAAAGGCGCCGGACGATCAATCCAGGATGATCGGCCGGATCATCGCGGAGCTCTTCATAAAGGACGGGTCCACCCTCCAGTACGGCATCGGAGAGGTGCCCGAGGCCGTTACCGCCGCCATCATCGAGAAGGGAGTAAAGGATCTCGGCATCCATACGGAGCTGTTTGCCGATGCCATGCGAAACCTTATCGTCAAGGGGATCGTGACAAACCGCCACACGGTGAACAACACCTCCACCTCGACCCTGTTTCTATCCGGGGAGAAGAGGGGGTACGACTGGCTTAATCTGAACTGCTCGGTTCACAGCATGCCGGCAAGCCATACCAACAGCATTATTGAAATTGCAAAACAGCCTAGGATGGTTGCAGTGAACAGCGCCATCGGCGTGGACCTCCACGGGAACATCTGGGCCGACTCCCTCAATGCCCGCCAGATCTACAGCGGCGTGGGCGGACAGGCCGATTTTTTGAGGGGCGCCTACCAGTCACCGGGCGGGATTCCCATCATCGCACTGAAATCCACAACAACAAAGGGAATCTCCAAGATAATGGAAAAATGCCCCGAGGGGATTACCACCACGGCGATATCGGCCGATCCGGTCGTGATCGTCACCGAGCAGGGGGCATTCAATCCTTGCGGTCTGAGCATCGTGGAACATGCCGTGGGCATCGCCCACCTTGCGGAGTCTGCAACAAGGGAGCGCCTGCTCAAGCATATATACGACAGCAAGGAGTTCCACAACCCAACGGAGGCGTTGAGGGAGGGGAAGCCCAAGGGGTTCAGGTCGCACGACGGGATATAACCAACCGGACGTTGCTTCTTTTGAAAGAGTGGATCGAAGGAAAGCGATATTACCGTTTGCAAACGCGTAGTAAAAAAGATATGGATGAAGGAAATAAGTCAAGTAAGATATTCGAAGGAATACGGGCACGATCAAAAGCCGTCCGACATCCTTACGGCATGTAAATCGAATTCTATTGGAGCACTCCAGGTATAGAAAGGATGGTTCCCGTGATTAGAATCGAGGAGGTCGAAAACAAGGGGAGAGGCGTTTTTGCCGGAAAGCGGTTTCGAAAGGGGGAGATTATTGAGAAGGCCCCCGTTATCACGCTGCCGGGTAAATGGGGACAGGGTGCTGAAAAGAGCGTGTTGGACGACTACTTCTTTGACTGGGACGGGGAGATTGCGCTTGCTCTTGGATATGGTTCCCTATACAATCATTCACATACCCCAAACGCGGTTTTTTTATGCAGGGTGAAGGAGGCCGCTATCGAGTTCGTGGCCCTCAGGGATATTGAAGCGGATGAGGAGATCACCATTGATTACCTGGAAGGTGACGATTTTATCTCATCCCTGTGGTTTGAGGTTCACCCTTGAAGGAACGGTCGAATCCGCTTTTTTGAAACCGTTGAATCATTCAATATGGAACTTTCGGCAAGTATCGTTTCGCAGGGATGACGACCGTGGGGGGATGGTTCGTTTATCATAAATGCGCTCGGAAAATAGTCCGAATCTGGATTTCTCAATATATGCCTTCCAATCAAATCATCCCGAAAAAATCGGTTGGTTGTCCGGATTGAGTCTACCGGCTTCCAAGGCACTCTTGAGCCTACAGCTGATTATATGAGATCAGGCCCGAATGCGGTGTCGATCCGGCCACGGAAAACAGACCGAGCTTCTTTACGGAACAACGGCCACTCCTTTCGGGATTCATGCCGATTGCCCTGAAACCCTGTTCAGGACTGTGTTATGGACGCGAATACGGGGCGAAACGGTGAGTCCTCCCATGGATGTGTTCCGGCATGAAAGTCGATAATTGAGCATATAAGCCGTTGTCAACCGGATAACCGGGGATCGAATCTCCTGATAAAATCACCCAAACTATGCCGGCGGGGTTTCCGGCGGATTATCCGCCTCGTACTTCTGCTCGATAATCAGTGCGGGCCGGATCAGCACGGTCACCACGAATACACCGAGGGCAAAGACCCCCAGGGTAATGCAGATCTCCACCCAGTTGGGGGCGTAATCGGTCACCTCGCCCATGGGAGACGGCACAAGGCCGGGAACGATCAGACCGATTCCCTTTTCGATCCAGATCCCAAGGAAAAGAAGCACGCATGCCGGAAACATGATCCACGGGCTGTTTTTTCCGGGGTTGAAGGCCAGTGTGACGGTGCCCAGAAGGTTCATGGCGATGGCGCTCCAGATCCAGGGCACCAGGGTTTCATGTCCGTCCAGGCCGAAGAAGAGGTATTCAGCGGAGAGGCTGTGGTGGGTGGGAAAGTAGAACTCCTTGAACACCTCGGAAAAGAGCATGATCAGGTTGATGATGGCCGAAACCACGATGATCAGTCGCAGCTTGTTGAAGATCGCTTTTCCGATCTTAAAGGGGGTCGTGGCCTGGATCAGGATCAAGATCACGGAGATGATCGCGGGGCCCGCCGCGAATGCCGATGCCAGGAATCTCGGCCCCATCAGGGGGTTGTTCCAGAAGGGTCTTGCGGGAAGCCCCTCGTAGAGGAATGCCGTGACCAGGTGAATGGCAAATGCCCAGAAGATGGAGAGGAAGACAAAGGGGCGGTAGAGTTTGTCCACGGGTTTCTTGTTGAGGTAATGGCAGTAGACGATATAGGCCGGTACCATGAGGTTCAGGGCAAGGTAGCCGTTGAGCACGATAATATCCCAGGAGAGGAGGGAAGAGGGCCAGTTTAGAAGGCCTATGCCCGGAACAAGGTGCCATGCCTGGAGGGGGCGCCCAAGGTCAACGAACACGAATGTCATGCACATGATAAGGGCTCCCACCGCCACCACCTCGCCCACGATCACCACCTTGTGGAGATCCTTGTCCTTGAAGATATAGGCGGGCAGGATCAGCATCACGGCGGCGGCCGCCACCCCCACCAGAAAGGTGAAGTTGGAGATATAGAAGCCCCAGCTCACGATATTGGACATGTTGGTGGCCGAAAGCCCCAGGTTCATCTGGACGCAATAGGCGTAGACACCCGTCATCATAAGGGCGGCAAGAACGCAGAGGTAGATCTGGTAGGCGATTCCCCCCGACAGATTCCAGACGACGATATCCGTTACAAATGAAACCAAACCCTTTTCGGAAGACTTTTTCATCATAGTTTTTTCCTGCGCTCATTGCCCATACCGCTTTATTCGCGCAAAACGGATGGGTTGGGTCCATGGGTGGATTTAATCGACAAAAAACCAGAACTTCGCGTCCGTGCCCAGCTCCTCCTTGAAGCGGTATACCTTCTTGTGCTTGAGGACAAAGCGGATTTCGCTGTCGGGGTCCAGGAGGTTTCCGAACACCCTCGCGCCGGTGGGACAAGCCTCCACGCAGGCGGGCAGCCTTCCTTCCCGGCTCCTCTGGATACAGAAGGTGCATTTTTCCATCTGTCCCCGCACACGCCGCCTGTTGCCCAGGTAATGTTGCTTTTTGGTCAGCTCCACAATGGATATTTCCGGCTCGTTCCAGTTGAAACGCCGGCCCCAGTAGGGACAGGCCGCCATGCAGTAACGGCAGCCGATGCACCAGTCGTAATCCACCACCACGATGCCGTCGGGCTCCATCCAGGTGGCCTTTGTGGGGCAGGCCTTGACGCAGGGGGCGTTTTGGCAGTGGAAACACTGGATCCCCATGTAAAAATGACCTTCCACGGGCACCTCGTGGAAGTACTTTCCGTCACCGGATTCGGGACTCATCTCCCCGTGTTCCATCTCGAAGATGCGGATATACTGGGTCTTGGACTTCCTGTCCAGGTTGTTCTCCTTCACGCAGGCGGCAACGCATTCCATGTACCCCTCGCAGCGGGTCACGTTAAAGGCATACCCGAACAGGACGTTTTCGATGGGTTCCTTGTGACTCATCTGGATGTCCGTGCCGTCCCTCAACTTTGCAAGGCGCTCGAGCCTTGCGATGGTCTCTTTTTTCTCATCATCGGTCATCAGGCGGTAGTTTTTCTTGAAGTATTCCTGCCACTTCAGCTTCAACTCCTCACCCGAACCCATGAGTTTCGTGCCGCACCCGGGCAGCACGGCGGTCCCGCCTACGGCGGCGGCTTTGACTGCTCCCTTAAGGAACTCCCGGCGTCCGAACTCCTTCGGCTTTTCAGGTTTTTCGCCTGCACTCTCGTTGCTGTGTTTGTTTTTCAGGGGAGCCATATGATTTCCCTATTCGGCTGCCGGCCGTGTTGAATGGGTACGGCCGGGCACCGCTGGTTTTGAGTTGCCGATGCTGTGACAGTTACAGGTAACGATGTTCATAAGAACGAGTAAATTAAAATCTTTGGGATCCGAGATTATTTATTGTAAAAAATCTTGCCTGTTTTACCGGTTTGTTCGGATTCCGAGGCGTTGGCCGGAGAATCCGAATTTGATGAACGAAGCCCTATTTCGTAAGGGGAAGCGAGTAGGTTTCAGGCCACCTTTTCTTGAAGAGCGGAGAATGGGGATCATGGCATGAGGCGCAGTTTGCCACGACCCGTTCGCCCGCCCAGAAGGCCGCGCGCTTGCCGTGGGCACCGCCCACCCAGTCCTTTTTCTGCCTGAAATGGCACCGGGCGCAGACCTGATAGCTGTGGTCCATGTCCACCTTTTCACCCTTGTCGTTCACCAGGAAATCCCGGGTTTCCCTGCTGTGGCAGGTGTAGCAGTCGAGGGGCTTTTCCCTGCCGCCGTGGTCCAGGTCGATGTCGCCGTGGGCCGTTCCGCCGGCCTTGGGAACCACCGTGTCCTTGCCCACATGGCAGAAGCTGCACTGGAACCTTCCCATCTTGTCCTTGCGGGTTTCCGTCCTGAAGCGCTTTCCCCGATGCTTTGCGTGAACGAGAACGGTGCCCCTCGGAACCGGCAGAACCATATTGTAATTGCCGTTTCCCGGGATCGGGTCAACGGCCTCCTTGAAGGTCCGGACGACTCCGTCCTGCCCCGCCCATGCGGAGCCCGCGCCTGCCGGGGCCAGGAGCAGGCCAAGCAGGGCCGGGGTGAGAATCCTGAAGAGGATCTTCCTTACCGTCGGTTTATTCATGATATGCCTTTGCCCCCTTAATAGTCGGATTTACGCATAAACCGTCCCGGTTCCAGATCCGGCACATGGCATTGGCGGCAGTTCCCCCGGGAGGGATGGTCCACGCGAATGGCCTCCACACTGCCCGGCCCCACATGGCAGGGCACGCAGTTCTCCCGCAACTGGAGGGGATGGGGAATGGGGGGCGGGCCTCCCGGCAGGTGGCTCCTGCCCAGTCGCGGCGGGGCCACGCTGAGCCATCCGGAGGTGACAAACAGGTCTTCGGTCGCCTTTGGAACATGGCATTGACGACAGGCAATAAACTCCGGATGGGGGGTGAGGGGTGTGTTTCGCTTGAGCTCGTCGCTCCACCCGCCCTTCTCATGGCAGGAGAGGCAGAGGGCGCCCGATTCCCCCTTCCCCAGGAGCTTGTGGGGAATATAGGGAGGAGAACCCGGGTACTGCCTTCTCTCGTAATACTCGTTAAGGGTGCGTCCCGTGGAGACCCCTTCGAGGTATTCTTTCGCCATCTGGTCGTGTTTCTCGAAGATGGACCCGCTGTTGTTGTCGAAAACCGATCGGGCGGGTTCTACCGCGGCCCTCGGAATCTCCTTCTTGTCATAGGAGAACGCGGTCAGGACCACAATGGGCAGTGCCATGATGCAGATTCCGGCAAAAACGAGAAATATTTTTCCCTTTTTCAGATCTGGTATTTTCATCAGGCGATCTCCAGC